>ENA-OQDM01000467-OQDM01000467.1-human-gut-metagenome-genome-assembly--contig:-NODE-467-length-23569-cov-2.233171_pt1 | contig 23569 bp, 28 predicted proteins | sample MGYA00242772_ERZ504605 | MGnify/ENA primary metagenome ERZ504605 (study PRJEB26092, sample SAMD00036348) | human gut metagenome | host: Homo sapiens | study: EMG produced TPA metagenomics assembly of... | reverse complement strand
CTATGCTGGAAAAGCCATCAAATTGAAAAATGAGAAATTCAATCCCGTTATTACGACAGTTAGGAGTGTGATGTATGTTCCCGATTAAAATATATTGAAAACAATCTGGTGTTCAACCATGACGGTGAGTGCTTCGCCTACTATGAGCTGACACCTTACAATTATTCGTTCCTGTCACCAGAAGAAAAGTACATGGTGCATGACAACTTCCGTCAGCTTATCGCCCAGAACCGTGACGGGAAAATTCATGCCCTACAGATTGCCACGGAGGACAGCTTACGTGCGGTACAGGAGCGTTCCAAAAAAGGAATCACAGGCAGGTTAAAAGAGATTGCCTGTAAAAAGGTAGACGAACAGACAGAAGCGTTGGTTGAAATGATTGGGGAAAATCAGATTGACTACCGCTTTTTTCTTGGATTCAAGCTGCTGGTGAATGAGGAAGAAATCAGCTTCAAGGGTATGCGAAAATCAGCGGCTATGACCTTTACGGATTTTATCTATGAAGTCAATCACAAGCTCATGGGTGATTTTGTTTCCATGAGCAATGATGAAATCAACCGTTTTCTAAAGATGGAAAAACTCTTGGAAAGTAAAATCTCACGCCGCTTTCAGTTCCGCAGGCTGGATAAGAACGATTTCGGGTATCTCTTGGAACATATCTACGGGAATACTGGCGTTGCTACAGTGATTACAGTTATGACCTCCCGATAAAGAAACTAAAGCGTAAAACACTGGTGAAGCGATATGACCTTATCCGTCCGACACGCTGCATGATTGAAGAAAATCAGCGATACCTAAAGATGGAGCGTGAAGATCAGACAACGTATGTTGCCTACTTCACGATAAACAATATCGTGGGTGAGCTGAATTTCCCGTCAAGCGAGATATTTTATTACCAGCAACAGCAATTCACGTTCCCCGTTTCCACGTCTATGAATGTGGAAATCGTCACCAACAAAAAGGCTCTGACGACTGTTAGGAACAAAAAGAAAGAGCTGAAAGACTTGGATAATCATGCTTGGGAATCCAACAACGAAACGGGAAGTAACGTCATGGACGCTCTGGATTCGGTGAATGAACTGGAAACAAATTTAGACCAGTCCAAAGAATCCATGTATAAATTATCCTACGTTATCCGTGTGGCGGCTGACACTCTGGAAGAATTGAAACGCCGCTGTGATGAAGTCAAAGATTTCTATGATGATTTGAACGTCAAGCTGGTTCGCCCATTCGGTGATATGTTGGGGTTGCATGGTGAGTTTATCCCGTCCAGCAAAAGATATATCAATGATTATATCCAATACGTCACTTCGGACTTTCTCGCCGGACTTGGCTTCGGTGCGACACAGCAGCTTGGGGAAACGGACGGTATCTATATCGGCTATAACCTTGATACAGGAAAGAACGTCTATCTAAAACCTAGCCTTGCAGCACAGGGCGTAAAAGGTTCTGTGACAAATGCTCTTGCGGCTGCTTTTCTCGGTTCGCTCGGTGGTGGGAAGTCTTTCTGTAACAACCTTATCATCTATTATGCGGTGCTGTTTGGAGGAAAAGCGGTCATTGTAGACCCAAAAACAGAGCGTGGCAACTGGCAGGAAACGCTACCCGACATTGCACAGGAAATCAAGATAGTTAATCTCACCAGTGAGGACAAAAACAGAGGACTTCTTGACCCGTATGTGATTATGAAGCGAACAAAGGACGCTGAAAGTCTGGCAATCGACATTCTGACATTCCTTACAGGTATTTCGTCCCGTGACGGTGAGAAGTTCCCTGTATTAAGGCGTGCAATCCGTTCCGTGACACAGAGCAAAAAACGAGGACTGCTCCGTGTCATTGATAAATTAAGGAAAGACGGTTCTCCTGTGGCAGAAAATATCGCAGACCATATCGAGAGCATGACCGATTATGACTTTGCACACCTTTTATTCTCGGACGGTGATGTGGAGCAGTCCATCAGTTTAGACAGGCAGCTCAACATCATACAGGTGGCAGACCTTGTGTTGCCGGATAAGGACACGAAGTTTGAAGAATACACCACAATGGAATTATTGTCCGTGGCTATGCTGATTGTCATTAGTACCTTTGCCCTTGATTTTATCCATTCCGACAGGAGCATTTTTAAGATGGTGGACTTGGACGAGGCGTGGACGTTTCTACAGGTGGCACAGGGGAAAGCATTGTCTAACAAGCTGATTCGTGCTGGACGCTCCATGAACGCTGCTGTTACTTCGTTACACAAAACTCTGGTGATGTGGACGATGAAAAGATGAAGAACAATATCGGCTTAAAGTTTGCGTTCCGTTCTACAGACATAAAGGAAATCAAGAATACTCTTGAATTTTTCGGTGTGGATAAGGAGGACGAGGGCAACCAGAAACGACTTAGGGATTTGGAAAACGGACAATGCCTGTTTCAAGATTTGTATGGGCGTGTGGGCGTTATCCAGATTCACCCTGTATTCTCTGACCTGTTCCATGCCTTTGATACCAGACCGCCAGTGCAGACGGAAGAAATGAGGTGAAGCCTATGGACAAGAGAAAAATAGTCCGTTATCTGCTTATCACGCTTTCGGTGATTCTCGGTGTGCTGGTATTTTTATCTATCACGGGTACGGTAGCTCATGCGGCTGGCCTGGTAGACAATACGGTGAGTGACGCTAACACCTATTCCAAATATCCGCTGGAAAACTACCAGCTTGATTTCTATGTGGATTCAAGTTGGGATTGGCTGCCGTGGAACTGGCTTGACGGTATCGGCAAAAGTATTCAGTACGGACTATATGCCATCACAAACTTTGTCTGGACGGTGAGCTTATACATTTCCAATGCGACGGGATATGTGGTACAGGAAGCCTACAAGCTGGACTTTATCTCTGATACCGCAAGCTCTATCGGAAAGAACATTCAGACGTTGGCTGGTATCACTTCCAGCGGTTTTTCCAGTGAGGGATTTTATGTGGGATTTCTGCTTATCCTTATTCTGGTAATGGGAATCTATGTGGCATACACAGGACTGTTAAAAAGAGAAACCACAAAAGCCATTCATGCGGTTATCAACTTTCTTGTGGTATTTATTCTGTCAGCGTCCTTTATTGCCTATGCCCCAAACTATATCAGCAAAATCAATGACTTTTCCGCAGATATAAGCAGCTCGGCATTATCGCTCGGTACAAAAATCGTGCTGCCCGATTCCAACAGCAAAGGAAAAGACAGCGTAGATTTAATAAGAGACAGCCTGTTTTCCATACAGGTGAAACAACCGTGGCTGCTTTTACAGTACGGGGAATCGGATATAGAAACGCTCGGTTCTGACCGTGTGGAAAGCCTGTTATCGGAAAGTCCAGACACGGACGACAGAGAGGACGTTGTGATTGAGGAAATCGAGGATAAGGACAATGACTATTTGAGCGTCACAAAGACCATGACCCGTTTAGGTATGGTAGTGTTCCTGTTTATCTTCAATATTGGTATCTCGGCATTTGTCTTTCTGCTTACCGGCATGATGATTTTCTCGCAGGTGCTATTCATCATTTACGCCATGTTCCTGCCGATTAGTTTTATCCTCTCCATGATACCGACTTATGAGGGCATGGCAAAAAAGGCTCTTACGAAGCTGTTCAATACCATTATGATGAGAGCCGGAATCACACTGATTATTACCACAGCCTTTAGTATCTCGACTATGTTTTATTCTATTTCCTCCGGCTATCCGTTTTTCATGGTGGCATTTCTACAGATAGTCACCTTTGCCGGAATCTATTTTAAATTAGGTGACTTGATGGCAATGTTCAGCCTGCAATCCTCCGATACACAGCAAGTCAGCAGACGAATCATGCGACACCCGTATATGTTCCTCAACCGCAGGGCAAGACGCTTGGAGCGTAAAATCGGTAGGACAATGGCGGCTGGTGCTGCTGGTGGTGTAGCTGGTGCTGCGGCGGCTTCTGCTTCTACAAAAAAGGCAGACAATACCAAACAGACAGGTAATACGCATACCAGAGCAAATCACAATACTTCTGCTTCTTCCAGTGGAGGTAACAGCAAGCCGCCAGCTCTGCCGGATTCCAAATCACAGAAGCCGCTTGCATTGCCGGATAAGAAAAGTCAGACGGATTCCTCACAGACTGTACATAGTTCACAAAGCAATACACAGGAATCACAGTCTACCTCAAAGCGTGGAATTGTGGATAAAAAATCGGTATCGAAACAGCCGCAGTCAGACAAAAAGAATCCGCAGCGTCCGATTGTGGATAAGGAGCGACAAAGCACCGGATCAGCGACAAAGAGAGCTGCCCCGGTGCATGAGCGACCAGCCACAACGCCTGTTCCTGTAAAATCGGATTCACAGGCGGCAGCTTTAAAGCCGGAGCAGAATGTCAAAGAGCGTCCTGTCACAGTGACAAAGGAGCAGCCGCAATCAAGCAAGAGTAAAGAGCCTGTGACAAAATCACAGGAGAATGTAAGAACACAGGTTGTCAGAGAATCCCGTCCGGCAGATAAACAGGCTTCATCAGCAGTAAATAAACATTCACAAGCTACCACAGATATTTCAAGGCAAACGGTACAACGTCAGAAGCAGACAAAGACGGTTCAGAAAAAGACCACAAATCAATCAACAATGAAGAAATTTACAAGTAAGAAAGGCGGCAAGAAATGAAGCTAAGGCATTTTGCTGTGTTCGGTGGGATTTTCACAGTGATTATCTGTCTGCTTCTGTTCCTGTTTATCGTGACCGCAGATGATGAAGAAAGCGGCTCTTCCAGCTTTGATTTTTCTGGACTGAACCTGTCAGCAGAAGTCTTGAAACATCAGCCTACGGTAGAAAAATACGCAAAGGAATACGGGATTTCTGACTATGTGAATTACCTGCTTGCGATTATGCAGGTGGAATCTGGCGGCACTGGCACGACAGACGTTATGCAAGCCAGTGAATCACTTGGTCTACCGCTTAATTCCTTGTCTGTGGAGGATTCCATCAAACAAGGGTGTAAATACTTCTCGGAGCTTTTGAAATCCGCAGAAGCGAAAGGCTGTGACATCAACACAGTGGTGCAGTCCTATAACTATGGCGGCGGCTTCATTGATTACGTTTCCAGTCATGGGAAAAAGTACACCTTTGAGCTGGCGGTCAGTTTCGCAAAGGACAAGTCCGGCGGTGTCAAAGTCACCTATAAGAATGAGATTTCCATTAAGGAAAATGGCGGCTGGCGTTACAAGTACGGGAATATGTTCTATGTAAAATTAGTCAGCCAGTATTTGGCTGTGCCTAGTTTCAGTGACGCTACCGCACAGGCAATCTTCAATGAAGCGTTGAAGTATCAAGGCTGGAAGTATGTGTATGGCGGCAGCAATCCCAACACTTCTTTTGACTGTTCGGGATTGGTTCAGTGGTGCTACGGAAAGGCTGGTATCAGCTTACCCCGTACCGCACAGGCACAGTATGATGCTACGCAGCACATACCGCTGTCACAGGCAAAAGCTGGTGATTTGGTATTCTTCCACTCAACCTATAACGCTGGAACATACGTCACTCATGTAGGAATCTATGCTGGAAACAACAGAATGTATCATGCTGGCGACCCTATCGGATATGCAGATTTAACAAGCTCGTACTGGCAGCAACACTTGATTGGTGCCGGACGGGTGAAAACCAATTAGAAAGGAATGGTGCTATGCTATTTAAGAAAAAGGATAAGGAATCGAAACCAAAGAAAGAGAAAAAAGTGCCTGTGATGAAAGTCGGCACACACAAGAAAACCGTGATTGCCTTATGGCTGGTGCTGATTGCAAGCGTCAGCTTTGGGGTGTATAAGAATTTCACCGCCATTGATATGCACACGGTACATGAGAAAGAAGTCATTGAGCAACGTATCGTTGATACCAACAAGATAGAGAACTTTGTAAAAGCCTTTGCGAAGTCCTACTATTCTTGGAGCAATACGCAGGAATCCATTGAGAAACGAACCGCAGCCATCAACCAATATCTGACAAAGAGCTTGCAGGATTTGAATGTTGATACGGTACGACAGGATATACCCATAAGCTCTACGGTGACGGACGTTAAGATTTGGGAGGTTGAAGCGGCTGGAACGGACGACTTTACCGTTGTCTACTCGGTAGATCAGACGGTAACGGAGGGCGAAACTTCTATCGGTTACACTTCCGCTTATATGGTGGTAGTTCATGTAGATGGTGACGGAAACATGGTTATCACGCAGAATCCGACCATCAGCAGCATACCGACAAAATCCAGCTATGAACCAAAAGTCAAGGAATCAGACGGAACGGTGGACGCTGCCACTATGGAGGAAGTGACAGAGTTCTTGGAAACATTCTTTAAGCTCTATCCTACCGCAACAGAAAAAGAACTTGCCTACTATGTATCGGGGAATGTGCTGGAACCTGTAAACTGTGAGTATGTGTTCTCGGAGCTGGTAAATCCAATCTTCACACAGGACGGTGAACAAGTAAAAGTGTCTGTATCGGTAAAATATCTCGACCAAAGGACAAAGGCAACACAGATTTCACAGTTTGATTTGACGCTGGAAAAAGATAGTAACTGGAAGATTGTAAAATAGTATGATGAAAGACTTGCATTTCGTATATATGAATGAAGTGCAAGTCTTTTCATATAAATGAATGAATATTATTCATTGACTTTCGTTTCAATAGCTTGTATAATACAAAACTGAAAGGAGGCTTATATTTATGGACAATACAAAAGAAATGTCAAAAATAGCTTTTAACCAACAAGCACTTACTTATGATAAGGATATAAAAGGTCAACACGCCAGAACCCTTTATCCTTACATATTAAATATGCTAAAAGGTAGACATTTTTCTTCTATTTTAGATTTAGGGTGCGGTACAGGAGAACTTCTTTATCAAATACAACAAATATATCATTCAAAAGATTTAACAGGTATAGATATATCTGATAAAATGATTGATATGGCTAATAAAAAAAAGATTAACAATGCTCATTTTGTAATAGGTGATACAGAAGATTTACCCTTTAAGAATAATACATTTGATATTGTCATTTGTAATGATTCTTTTCATCATTATCCAGCACCAGAAAAAGTATTAGATGAAGCATACCGTGTTTTAAAAGACAGTGGCATAATTATTATTGGTGATTGCTGGCAACCATTATTTGCACGACAACTAATGAACATGTATATGAAGCACAGCAAGGAGGGTGATGTAAAGATATATTCAAAAAAAGAAATGATTCACCTTTTATTAAGGAAATTTCATAATGTTAATTGGGAGCGTATCGGAATTACTTCTTGTATATCATTTGCGACTAAATAGATTGAGTGAATATCAGTCATTGACACTTTATTTTGTAAATGCTACTCTATAGAAAAGGAGGTTATTGTATGCGTATTTCCAAAGAACCAGAAGCAAGAAAGCAAGAAATATTAGAAACCGCTATGAAATTGTTTGCTGAAAAAGGATATGAAAAAACGTCCATATCTGATATTGCAAAAGAAATCGGAGTGGCACAAGGACTATGTTACCGCTATTTTCCATCAAAAGATATTCTTTTTCAAACAGCAGTCAATGAGTATGCAAATATATTAGTCGATAAATTAAAAACAAACATCAATATCGAACAGGATTCCATAAAGGATATTTTAAATCATATGGAAGTATTATCAGAAAGCACAAATGATACATATTATGATACATTCCATGATGAAAAAAATAAAACTTTTCACGACTTGCTCTCTTTAAGTATATGCAAAAAGTTAGTACCTGTCGTTGTAAAGCTGATAAAAAAAGCAAATGTAACAGGAGAACTTAATATTTCTGATGTAGAATCATATGCTAATTTTTGTGTATACGGTCAGCTTGGAATTTTGACAGATGATAATTTAACACCAGAAGAAAAAAACAGAAAGATAAAAGCAATTTTATTTGACTTATTCAAGCTATAATCTTTCCCCTGCTTTTACGGGCAGGGAAAATTTTTAAATAATAAATGAATGATATTCATTCAGTAAGGAGAATTATATGAACACAAAACTAGATTTTATAAACGGAAATACAAAAAAATGTTTGCTGGCAATGACACTACCTATGATTGTAGCCATGTTTTTAAATATGGCTTATAACTTGGTTGACAGTCTTTGGATTGGAAATTTACTCGGAGAATTAGCGTATGCTGCATTAACTAATTCTACACCTATCGTACTACTTTTGACTTCTGTTGCGATGGGAGCAACAAATGGAATTTCTATTTTGCTCTCGCAGGCAATAGGAGCTAGAAACGAACAAAAGAAAAAGAAAGTGATTTCTACGTCCTTTTGTATTGCAGTAATTTTTTCTTTGTTCATTACTTTTATTTTGGAATTGTTTTTGCCTGTTATATTAGCAGCATTAAATACGCCAGCGGAAACAATGAACATGGCAAGAGATTATTTATCAATTTACATTTTAGGTTACATAGCTGTATATCTTTACTTATATTTTACAGCGGTTCTTCGTAGTTTTGGAAATACAATATTTCAAGTGATTGCTATGCTTATATCGACAATTTTAAATATCGTTTTAGACCCTATTTTCATTCTTAAAATAGGATTTCATGGAGCTGCGATTGCGACATTACTCTCACAATCAATGTGTTTAATTTTTATGATTATTTATATTAAGAAACGAAATGTTTTTAAAATTTCATTTGCGGATTTTGATAAAAAAGAAATTATCCCACTAATAAAAAATGCTGTACCATCTGTAATTCAGCAAAGTATTCCGGCAATTAGTACCACTTTTTTAACTTCGCTTGTCAGCACTTATAGTATTTCTGCCATTGCAGCATATGGCATTACAGGAAAATTAGAAACAATATTATTTTATCCTGCAATGGCATTTAATATGGTTTTGACTTCCATTGTTGGACAATGTATTGGTGCAAAAAGAGTTGACAGAGCAAAAGACTATTTAAAATTATCCTTGAAATATGGGATTACGGTTTTATTTATACTTTCAATTCTGATTATTATTTTTTCAAAACAATTAGCAGGCTTATTTGTTTCAAGCGACCCTGTAGCACAGATTGTAGAAGAATATTTCATTATTATTAGTATTGGATATGTATTAAATACCGTAACAAATTGTTATTTAGGCTGCTTGAATGGAATGGGAAAACCTACAAAGAGTATGATTTTGATGATTTTCTATTATTTAGTTGTTCGCATACCTTTAGCTTATGTTTTTTCATATATCGGGCTTGGTTTAAATGGTATATGGATTGCAGTTTTGATTAGCCATATAATCGCTTGTATTACAGCTATTTTAACTGGTACACACTCATTTAAGAAGAATATAAAAATGGAGGGTTAATTTCCCTCCACTTCCTTAGACTTGATGATTCCGTCAGCAACACTTTCCATGATAACTAAATCCTTATCGGAAAGGTTGTCAAGTTGCTTTTCCAACTGTCGTCTTCTGGTACTTTTATCCAGATCAGACACAGGCAGGAAAAATTCATCAACGGAAATATTAAGTAATGATACAAGGTCATAGAATACCTGTAAAACTTGGGTGCTGCCCTTTATTTTCAATATTTGTTAGATAACGTGGGTCAATCTCAATCATTGTTCCCACTTGTTCACGGGTTAAACCCTGTTTCATACGAGCTTCTTTGATGGCAAGACCAAAGGCTCTAAAATCGTACTTATCTTCCTTTTTACGCATATGTAATCACCTCACTATATTCTACAGTTCCTGTTGATTTTCTAACAGGTACAGAAAAACGTATAGCATGGTTTGATAGTTCCTATTATGCGTATAAAAGCAAAAAGGTACTGCCCTGCGGTAAATAAAAAAAACCGTTATTAACAGTACCATTTTGCGTTGTCAAAAATAATCTTACTTAAATGGCGGTTTGGAAAGCCGCCTTTTTCTTTTTCCAACAATGAAAAATAGCATATTGGTTTTGTTTGGCGGCTCTGGGAGGTAGCCGCATTGAAAGACCTGTATAATCGACAATCTTCAACATATCTGTTATTGTCAAAAAAATCTTAGCTTTCAAAGCGGCACAATATACTCTTGAATGTGGTTTTTTACATTACATAGCAGGAACAATTTTAAAAGCACAAGAACAGCATTTCTTTTATGTCCTTGTGCTTTTTTGCTGCTTAAAAATTTTTTCAAAATCTTTTCTGAAAACGCAACAAATAGTTGCTGCGTGGGTAGCTACTGTGCGGAAAGGGGGATAGAGGGAAAACACCCTCATCTACTCTCACGCAGAAAGGAGGTGAATCAGCATGAAGTCATCTTCTTTCCAACAGGCTATTCAAGCACAGTTTGATTGCCTTACAAAGAAAGTCATTAAAAGAGCAGCAATGAAGTATAACCGTGATATTTCAAGACGCTTGAAACATGAAGTTCCGTTTTCTGAAATTTCAGATTTGGAATTGAACAAAGCAGGCGTTTATGACAAGTATTCCAGCGATTATACAGCGTTCAATGTTCTTGGCATGGAAGTACAAGTATCTGACGACCAGTTAAGCAAAGCACTCAAATGTTTGCCAGAGAGAAAACGCAATATCATTTTGTTGTCATACTTTATGGATATGTCTGACGCAGAAATCGGAGAGCTTATGAACGTGGTACGCACTACTGTTTACCGTCACAGGACAAGCACTCTGGAAGAATTACGAAAAATGATGGAGGAGGAATAAGCATGGACAAAGACCAAAAACATATACCGTTTGCTGTGATTGTGGCGGCTACGAATGGTGATGAAACTGCAATACAGGAAATCTTGGATTTCTATGACGGGTACATATCAAAGTTGAGCTTACGCAAATTGTATGACGAATACGGTAACGTCTACATGGTAGTGGATTCTGAATTAAAAGGCAGAATACAGGCAGCAGTCATGGATATGATTGCAAACTTTGAGATAGTTGTAATCTAATCATTCAGACGGGCGGAGCATTTTCCCCTTTCCTCTGCTCCGCTTGTCAATCTATGAAAGTCCATTATCTAGGTAGTGGATTTTCATAGACTGGCAAATACAGTCGGTAGTTCTTTGACAACTGAATAAAGCAGTCAGATACGTTTGATATGCAGCGAGCCAGCGGAAATTGTACGCCATGACCTAAAAAAGCGAGCGATTCATGCAATGATCCGAGAGCGACTTGTGGAATGGTCGTTCTGCCATGACCTGTATATCTGAATAATGATACACTCGCATGGTGCGGTTCTGCTCATAGGAATGAGAATGGTGAAAGTCCAGTGGAGCTTCCAAAGCCATCTGACTGCTTCGGAAACACACAGTAAAGGAGGTGCATAAGGCAAAAATTTTGCAGTCTGTATGTCAGATATAAGCTGCTGATAATCTATCTCTGATATGGTATACTTTTAACTATGCTTAGGAAGAAATGCTGTATTAAAAGGGGTAGAAAGTGATATGAAGATATTGTATGTTACAGATTTACACGGAGATAAAAAGAAGTACAGAAAGATTCTGGACGTAGCCATTGAAAAGGAAATCAAAGTCATTGTAAATGGCGGGGATATGTTACCAAAACAATGTGACCGCCACAGTGAGCAATCGTTTTTTATCAATGGATTCCTTGATGAATATTTTGAGGAACTGAAAAAGCAGGACATCACATACCTTGCCATGCTTGGAAATGATGATTTACTGGCAGCAGATGAAATGTTTGACAATCTTTGCGACAGATTTGAAAATGTCTGCAATATAGCTGGTAGGAAATTTTCTGTCAATGGATATGAATTTATCGGCATGAACTATATTTTAGACCATCCGTTCGGTTGTAAAGACAGGGTTGTTACAGAAACACATTATATTCCGCAGCGTCAGTTAAGTCCTGTAGCCGGAATCTCTAATGCTGTTGATTATGACAGGATTTACAACTGGCTGGAATATTCCAGAACAGAATTACCGCATATGTGTGATGTGCTGAAGAAACTTCCAATGCCGGACGATAGACAAAAAGCGGTTTACGTTATGCACATGCCGCCTGCGGGATTGAGATTAGGACAGTTGCGCTATCAAGATTTGGATATAGGCTCTGTTGATATTTACGAATTTCTGAAAGAAAAACAGCCACTTCTTTCTCTGCACGGACATATACATGAAAGTCCTGACACAGAGAAAGGAAAGTGGATAAACCAGATTCATCAGACAACCTGTATTCAGACTGGACAGACGGAACTTAATGACAAATACATGGTTTATGCGGAGATTGATTTGCAGGAAAAGAAGTATGAACGCAAAGTAATCAGTGTAGATTAGCAGAAAGACACCAGAAATGGTGTTTTTTTGTTGGAAGAAATGAGGTGGGATTATAGGAAAAACAGTACAGTCCAATACAATAAAAATAGGAAATACGACCTTTTATGTAACGTCAGTGTTCTCCGGTACAGTGGATTTGCAGCATTTGATTAAAAGGTTGATTCAAAAGGAAATCGAGCAGGAAAACAATGGATATTAAATTGAGAACAGTGTAATAAGCGGCTGAAAATAATTAAGTAGCGTGGTATAATATTAACAGGATATAAGTTGTTTGTTTGCTGTTGGAAAGGAGTAAAAATGACGAAACAGCAAGCAAGATTAAGAGTTAGATTATATGCACGTTTATCCAAAGATGATGGTGACGCTGATAAAGAAAGCAACAGTATCACAAACCAGTTGCAAATGCTCCGATATTATTCAAAGGAAAAAGGATTTGAAATCATTGACGAGTATGTAGATGATGGCTATTCCGGCACAACATTCAACAGACCGGATTTAAACCGCATGATTGAGGACGCTATGGAAGATACACAGCCTAGTGGAATCATGGTAAAGGATATGTCAAGGTTCGGTCGCAACAATGCCATGTTCATGTATTACGTGGAAGAAATCTTCCCGAACAATGACATTCTCTTTATCGCACTGAATGATGATGTTGACACAAGATATGAGGATAACGAGATGATGCCATTCAAATCTATTATGAATGAGTATTATGCACGTGATACCTCAAAGAAAATCCGAAGCGTCAAGAAAACAACTGCTTTAAGTGGCGGGTTCTGCGGTTCATTCGCTCCGTATGGTTATAGGGTTGACCCGAACAATAAGCGTAAACTACTGATAGACCCGGAAACAGCGCCTATCGTCAAGCGTATTTTTGAAATGTCGAAACAGGGAAACAGTGTTCATCAGATAGCAAGAACATTGTGTGAAGAAAAGATTTTGATTCCGAGAGCCTACAGAGCAATGAAGAATGGCACGCTGGAAACAAGCACAGGGTTCCGATTCCCTACCGACTGGGTTGGAAAAATGTTAAGATGATTTTGGAAAATCAAGTGTATCTCGGTCATATGGTATCGCACAAGACACAGACAAAATCATTCAAGAACAGAAAACTGGTAGCGGTTCCTAAGGAAGATTGGATTGTTGTAAAAAACACCCATGAAGCTATCATTGATGAAGAAACCTTTGAACTGGTACAGAAATTCATCAGTGTAAAGAAAAGACCAAATAAGACTGGACGACCAAATATGTTTGTGGGGCTTGTAAAATGCCCGGACTGTGGACGCAATATGGCGTTCTCCAATCCAAACGGGAGAGAGCCGAGATTTCGTTGCAGGACATATGCCAGAAACAGCAACCTCTGCACAACTCATGCAATTTCCTATGACGCATTAGTGAAGATTGTCATGGACGACATTCAAAAGCATATCAAGAATATGGAAACATTAGGCGACCAGTTCATTGAAGAAATGAGGGTGTTGAGTGAATCCGGCGGCGGTAAGAAAATCAAGCAGTTTAAACAGGAATTGGAACTGGCAGAAAAGCGTATTGCTGAAATTGACAGTATCATAATGAAGCTGTTTGAGCAGAATGTAGCAGGAAAGATTTCTGATGGACGTTTTGAGAAAATGTCTGTAACTTATGAAAATGAGCAGAGAGAACTTGAAGAAAGGCGTAAGGCATTAAAAGAGAAAATCGAAGCCGAGGACTACAAGACGAAAAATACAAACAAATTTTTAGAAACCATACGCAAGTATGAAAATGTAACAGAGTTAAACCGTTCTATGCTGGTTGAACTGATTGACAGTATATATGTGTATCAAGCAGAGGGAACCGGCAAAGAACGTACTCAAAAAGTGGAAATCAATTATAGATTTCTTTGTGAGTCCCAATGTGGTATTGCATGACGGAAATGGTAGGATGAGCCGTTTGCTCACTTTATTGCTTTTTTATAAGGCGGGATACATCGTTGGAAAATATATCAGTATGGAAATGTTGATTGAAAAGACAAAGGAAACATATTATGAAGCCCTTCAAGCAAGTTCTACTGGCTGGCATGAGGGAGAAAACAGCTATGAGCCTTTTGTTAAATATTATCTGGGTATCATGTTGAAAGCATACAATGAATTCGAAAGCCGTGTAGAGCATTTGAAGCATCGGAGTCTTTCTAAGCCTGATAGAATTAAAGCGGTTATTGATAACAAGGTTGGCAAAATTACAAAGAAAGAAATCATGGAGCTTTGTCCTGATATAAGCAAAATTACCGTGGAAAGGACTTTGACGAATCTGGTTAAGAGTGGGTATATCGCAAAAGTTGGTGCAGGTCCATCTACTGGTTATGTCCGTGTTTAAAAATATGAAAGCAGCTTATAAATTTAAAGTGTCCTTGACAAAGGGTACACTTTACAGGTGAAATCTAAATCGAAGTTTGTCTTGCTGTGTTCAAATCACAAAAAGGTCATCGTTTCACGATTATGGTAAAACGATGATCTTTTTTATTTCTTCCAATAACAGATTAGCAACAGGAGTGAATATTTGATATTTTTTCCATATAACATACATTTTTGTGTGGAGAGGTGGTGTGATCGGACGGAAGCATAAATCACTTTCTGCATTTGTTTCTACTAACTTTTCAAAGGTAAGCTCAACCCCCAGCCCTTCACGGACAAAAACGGCACCGTTATTGCAGAGATTAAATGTCGCTAATATATTAAGTCGGTCAAGGTTATCGGAACACCAACGGGGTAAATCCATTTTAGCAGACTGTTCCGAACAAAAAATAGGAATATCCAATAAATCATCAAAGGCAATAGCCTCTTTTGCGGCTAATGGATTGTCCTTTCTCATCAGAACACCCCATGTATCGTATTCAGGCACTTCAAGATAATTGTATTTTGATAAATCGGGCGGTTCTACTATAAATGCCATATCCAGAAGTCCACGGTCTAATCGTTCTGTTACCTGTTCGGTATCACCGCTGGTAACATGATAATGGATATTGGGATAAATGCTGCTTAACTTTTTTACAGCACGGGCAAGATATTTTACAAGATAGGATTCTGCACAGCCAATATAAATATCACCTCCTGTGATATCATCCATTGCCTGAAATTCGTTTGTGATTTTGTCAGCCATGGCCAGTAAATCTTCTGCTCTTTTTCGCAGAAGCATACCCTCATCAGTAAGACTGACGCTTGTGCTGCCACGCTTAAATAGTTTTTTGCCAAGCTCTTGTTCCAGATCTTTCATCTGTTTAGACAGCGTTGGCTGTGTAACATGAAGTCTTTCAGCAGCCCTTGACATATTTCCTTCACGTGCAATTTCAAGAAAATAACGAAGTACACGAATTTCCATAGTACACCTCCAACCTTTTTTATTATCCTATACTCAAATGATATTCCTGTCAAGAATATCGTGATATGAATTATAAGTATTAGATATATCGTTTGAAGCATGTATAATTTAAGCAGGAGGTGCAGACAGATGGCAGAAGCAAATGACAAATATGGAATAATTTATCAGAATCTTGTGGACGCAGGCTGTAATCAGAAAACAATCCAGTGTTGCATGAAACTGGCACAAGAAAACAATGTAGAAGCGCTGTTATCACAGTTATGTATGTATAGAAAACATTTAATGGAACAGACACATATTTATCAGGATAACATAGATTGCCTGGATTATTTGATCTACTCGTTAAAGAAATCTAATGAAAATAGATAAGGAGAATGTAAATGACAGATTATAAAATTATTCAAACAATTAACGGACCGGAAGATGTAAAAATTGTCTATGGAGCAGCTGGAGGAACTTGCTTCGGAAATCAGAGAGGCATTGTTTAACCGGCTGACTAAAATCGGCGGTCACTTTGGTCCAAATTTCGGTATGGTGGAGGCAGAGATTGCCATGCATTATGTTTTCTCTTCGCCTAAGGATAAGTTTATATTTGATGTATCTCATCAGAGCTATCCTCATAAGATTTTGACCGGAAGAAAGAATGGATATATTTCCGATGAGCACTTTTCAGAGGATTCCGGTTATACAAATCCGGAAGAAAGTGAACATGACTTCTTCAATGTAGGTCACACTTCGACCTCAGTTTCTTTAGCTACGGGTCTGGCTAAGGCGAGAGATATAAAAGGAGATAAAGAAAATATTATTGCAATTATTGGTGATGGCTCCCTCTCAGGCGGTGAAGCACTAGAGGGATTGAATGTAGCTGGATCAGAGATTAACTCCAATTTAATTATTATAGTAAATGATAATGAGCAGTCGATTGCCGAAGTACATGGCGGAATGTATAAAAATCTTGCCGAATTAAGAGAGACAGGCGGAACTGCTTCCAATAATCTCTTCAAAGCGTTTGGATTAGATTATATATATGAGGAAAACGGCAATGACATAGCATCACTGATTTCCTTATTCCGCAAGGTGAAAGATACGGATCATCCAATCGTAGTCCATATCCATACACAAAAAGGAAAGGGATATGAGATTGCTGAAAAAGACAAAGAGGGATGGCATTGGTGTATGCCATTTGACCGTGAAACAGGCAAACCAACAATCTCTTTTGGCGATGGAGAAGATTATACATCTATCACTGCTGAGTATATTATGCGAAAAGCAAAAAGTGATTCTGAGCTTCTTGTGATTACTCCTGCTATGCCGGGCAGTGCAGGCTTAAATCAGGAACAGCGAAAGGAGCTTGGATTGCAGTATGTGGATGTAGGGATTGCGGAAGAACAGGCGGTTGCCATGGCATCTGGTGCTGCAAAAAACGGTGCGAAGCCGCTTGTGGTTACAAACACAACCTTTATTCAAAGAGCGTATGACCAGATTTCCCATGATGTATGTATTAACAATAGTTCTGTCACGATTCTCTTAAACTACAATTCTTTTGATAGTTTGACAGATGTTACGCATCTTGGAATTTTTGGACTGGCGGCATACACGAATGTTCCGAATCTGGTAGTGCTTGCACCTACCTCAAAAGATGAATACCTTTCTATGCTTGATTGGTCAGTTGATCAAAGGGAACATCCTGTTATGATTCTCATCCCCGGAAATCAGGTAACCTATCGTGAAGCAGATAAGGATTTTGACAGACTGAATCATTTTAAAGTGGAAGAAGCTGGTGAAAAGGTTGCAATTCTGGCACTTGGTGATTTTTATCAGCGTGGTGAACAGCTCAGTGCAAAAATAAAAGCAGAACTTGGCTTTACGCCGACATTGATCAATCCTCGTTTTGCTTCTGGTATTGACAAAGAATTACTGGAAAGTCTTTCCGAAAGACATCAGATGGTAATAACCATGGAAGACGGTATTTTAAGCGGCGGTTTTGGCGAGAAAATAGCTTCCTTCTATGGTAGTTCTGATATGAAAGTGAAAAATTACGGACTTGATAAGAAATTTTATGACCGATATGACCCAAATGAATTACTGAAAGAGGTTGGTATGACACCGGTTCAGATTATTGCGGATATTTGCAATCAGATAAAATAGAAATTGGGAGGCTGGAAGTAGTGACACCAGAATTGTAATTCCGGGTTCAAGCAATACTGATCACATCATGGAGAACACGCAGTTGTATGATTTTGAATTAACTGACGAAGAGATGGAGCAGATTGAGGCTTTGGAAAAAAATGAGAAGCATGACTGGTACTAAGATTGAAGAATAAAAAGATAAGGTGATGGAAATGAAGATATTAGTATTAAATGGAAGTCCACATCCACAGGGAAGTACAAAAGATATGGTTAATGCATTTAAGAAAGGAGCTGAGAGTGCAGGACATATCGTTGATGTGGTGGATGTATGCAAAAGAAGATAGGTGGGTGTTTGGCATGTGAATACTGTCATAGCAAAGGACACGGTGAGTGTATTCAGAAGGATGATATGCAGGAAGTATATAATCTTTTGAAAGAAGCAGAAATGCTTGTTATTGCATCGCCCATTTATTATCACGGCATATCCGGTCAGCTAAAATGTGTAATCGACAGATTTTATTCTGCGGCATATCCGAGAGGACCGAAGAATTTGAAAAAAGTTGCCATGATACTTAGCTCCGGAGATGCTAATATGTATGAGGGTGCTCTTTTCTCGTTCAAAGGAGACTTTCTGGATTATCTTGGACTTGAAAACATGGGTGTGTTTACAGCACATGGGTCTGAAAACAAGAGCGAGAAAAAGAGAGAAGAACTAAGGGCGTTCGGGGCATCGCTGCGTTAGGTAAATTCCATTTGGCGAGATGTCGATAGACCATAAAATTGTTTTTTTCTAAAGCAGACTATTGATTGTATTTATATTAAGTTTTCAACAACAATGTAACCATTGAAATTACATCTGTTTTTTGATATGATTACTGTCAAAGAGAGGTGTTTATAATGCAGATTTCAAGCAGATTTACAATGGCAATCCATATGTTTGCCTGTATAGATACATTTTCAGATCAGAAGATGACTAGTGATTTTATGGCAGCAAGCATTGGAACTAATCCGGTGATTGTTCGTAAAATATTGCAACAATTAAAGGCTGCTGGTCTTATTGAAGTTGCAAGAGGGACAGGCGGTGTGACAATTACCAGACCATTGGAGCAGATTACATTCCTTGATGTGTATAAAGCAGTGGAATGTGCACTAGATGAAGAACTGTTTCATTTTCATGAGAATCCCAATCAGAAATGTCCGGTAGGAAAGAATATTCACCATGTTCTTGATAAGAGACTGTTAGAAGTACAGAAGGCAATGGAGGAAAAACTTTCAGAAATGACACTTGCTGATGTGAAAAAAGATATTGCAGTGTATACAGAGGAAGAGTAGCCTACAGAAGGCTTCGGATGAGTGATTATACCATCACAATTTCCGGAGCCTTTTTGTTTTTCATAATCAATGTAAAATCTTCAAAAGGAGTTGTAACAAAAAAAGTTACAAAAAGCTTGATGTAACTATTGACATTACATTAAACGAATGATATTGTATAGCTACAAGATGTAATAATCATTGTTACAACATATCAAGGAGGTAATTTAAAATGCAGAAAGTAGTAGAATTTTTACAGAAAAACCCGGTTCAGTATTTAGCAACCGTCGGAAGAGATGGAAAGGCAAAATGCCGTCCATTCATGTTCTGTTTTGAGCAGGACGGAAAGCTTTGGTTCTGTACTAACAACACAAAGGATGTTTACAAGGATATGTTAGCAAATCCTGAAGTAGAAGTATCAGTATCTTCCCCTGAATACGCATGGATTCGCCTTCATGGCAAAGCAGTATTTGAGGACAACAAGAGTGTAAAGGAAGGATGCATGAACAATCCTATCGTTAAGGGACAGTATCAGACAGCAGATAATCCTATTTTTGAGGTATTCTATCTTGAAAATCCGCATGGTTTAATCGCAGATTTCTCTGGAAATCCACCTTATGAATTTTAAAGATAATTAACAGAAAAAATTACAGTCTTCGGGGCAAGGTGTAATTCCTGACCGGCAGTATAGTCTGCGAGCAAAAGCTGATATGGTGCAATTCCATAACCGACGGTAAAGTCCGGATGAGAGAAGATATGATAAAACAAGTCCCGCAGGGAATCCCGTCCTGCGGGCTGTTTTAAATTCAGGCATATCTCACAAAAAGGAGATTTATGAGTAACAATACAGCAACTATTAAAACAAGAAAAAATTTAGTTTCTACAAGAACGATAACAATGACAGCTCTACTGGCAGCTATATCATATGTGTTGGCATTTTTAGAGTTTCCGGTTCCTTTGAGTCCATCATTTGCACGAATGGATCTGTCAGATTTACCTGCACTGATTGGGACGTTTGCGTTTGGACCGGTTACAGGAGTGATGATAGAATTGATAAAAAATATATTACAGCTTCTGTCAACATCAACAGGAGGAATTGGTGAACTTGCCAATTTCCTAATGGGGGCATCCTATGTACTGGCTGCCGGTTTTATATACAAATACAAAAAGACTAAGAAAATGGCGAGGTGGGCATGTGTTATTTCAAGTGTGGTTATGGGAATAGCGGCAGCGATTGCAAATTATTTTATTCTACTTTCACTGTTTGAAACATTTATGCCTCTGGAGCAGCTGATTGCATCATTTGGCGAATTTCTGCCATTTATTAAGACTAAGCTGGACGTTGTTCTATTCAATGCATTGCCGTTTAATATCTTAAAAGGCTTGGTAATTGGAGCAATTACCATGATGATATATAAAAAACTTACACCGATACTGAAAGGAGAGACTTTGAAATGACAAAAATGGATTATCTTGAACTTCTGGTGGATGAAATTCATTCAACAACAGTTGCAACGATAGGTTCAGATGGACATCCTCAGACAAGAATCATAGATATGATGTACTATGATGAAGAAGGTGTGTATTTCCTTACAGCAACGGGAAAAACATTTTATGACCAGTTAATGGAGCAGCAGTATGTGGCAATATCCGCAAACAAAAAGACAAAAATTGCGGTGTCTCTGCGTGGAAAAATAAAGAACATCGGAAAAAAAGAATCTTGATATTATGTTTGAAAAAAATCCATATATGAAGAAAATCTATCCGGGAGATACGAAAGACGCAATCGAAGTGTTTCGGCTGTATGAGGCACAGGGAGAGTATTTTGATATCAGCAATCCATCAAATATTGTGAGGGATACTATAACAATTGGAAAAACCGAGGCAGTTCAGACAGGGTATTTTATTGGAAAAGAATGTATTGGATGCAAACTGTGTTACTCTGTATGTCCGCAAAAATGCATTGATATATCTTCAGTTCCGGTTACTATCAACCAGAATCATTGTCTGCATTGCGGAAGATGTGCAGAAATTTGTCCGAAGCAGTGTATTGAGAAAAGAGGTTCATTATGATTTTTAAGAAAATCAGAAAAGGGTATGCTGACTGGAGAAACTTTTTATGTAGTACTCCGGCAAGGGATTATGTATTCCAAAAGGATGCATATGAAGACCAGATTGACAGGGCAGCAAAGAATATAAGAAATACAGACTGTGTTATAATCGGGGCAGGAGCCGGGGCATCGACAGCTGCGGGAATCCAATATGGTGGTAAAAGGTTTACAGACAATTTTGCAGAATTTATAAAAAAATACGGTGAGTACTACATGACAGATATGTATGCAGCCGGATTTTATCCATATCCGTCTGAGGAGGCAAAGTGGGGATACTGGTCAAAACATGCATTGATGAACCGCTTTGATCCTCCGGCATTGCCGCTTTATACAGAGCTTTATGATCTTGTAAAGAATAAAGAATATTTTGTACTTACAACCAATGTGGATCATCAGTTTTATAAAGCGGGATTCGATGAAAAAAGAATATTTGCAACACAGGGAGATTATGGGAAAATCCAGTGCCAGAAAGCCTGTCATTCAAAGACTTACGATGCAAAAGACCTGTTTCGTAAAATGGATAAAGCAAGAAGAGACTGCCTGATTCCATCAGAACTTGTACCAAAATGTCCGGTGTGTGGCGGCAATATGGCTATGAATCTCCGTTGTGATAATTATTTTGTGGAAGATGAAGCGTGGCATGAGGCAGCCGACAGGTATGCGGGGTTTCTGGAACAGCATAAAGATAAAAAGGTTGTTCTTTTGGAACTTGGAGTTGGATTTAATACGCCGATTATTATACGTTTCCCTTTTGAAAAGATGGTGAGGGAGAACTCGTCTTATAGTTTGATACGCCTGAATATGGATGAAGCGGTAGTTCCGGAAAGCTTCGGGGAACGTGCAATCGGTATTGGCGGTGATATGGCAAAGGCAATTACTGATATAAGGGGGCTGGTATTATGACACAGGATGAGCAAAGAGAATATCTGATTCAGTATCTTTAAAAGAAGAAATACCGTTTGGCAGACAGAACATTCCTACGGATAAGCAGGGGCAGGAAAATCTGCTCCGCTCACTTATGAATGTCAGACCGCCAAGACCAATCAGTAATGATTTTTTGAAAATACAGGATGAGTATCTTACAGAAAGAAATATAGAGCGTGGAATCACAGATGTTGACACGCTTGCACCTGTAAAATCCGATTCGAGATTATATATCTGGCAAGGGAATATTACCACTTTGAAATGTGATGCGATCGTGAATGCGTGTAACTCACAGATGCTTGGTTGTTTTTCACCGATGCATGCCTGTATTGATAACTTTATTCATACTTATGCTGGAATGGAACTTCGTCTGAAAATGCATGAAATTATGGCAAAGCAGGGGCATGAAGAAGAGACCGGCAAAGCAAAGATAACATCGGGATACAATCTTCCGACAAAATATATTCTTCATACGGTAGGACCTATTATACAATGGAAAGTCACAAAAGAAGATGAAGACCTGTTGGCAAGCTGCTACACAGAGTGCCTAAAGCTTGCAGCGGATACTGGTGTGGAATCTATTGCATTCTGTTGTTTGTCTACAGGTGTATTCCGTTTTCCACAGCAACGAGCTGCCGAGATTGCAACGAGCACTGTAAAGCAGTATCTTAACAAAGACAGCAGAATAAAAAAGGTAATCTTTAATGTGTTTAAGGATGAAGATTTAAAAATATACAGTGGATTGTTATAAACGTCTGTTGAAATATCCGATAAATCTTATTGTACTGTTACTGCCTGAGAATGTGATTTATATTGGAATCCGATGTTAAGTGAAAGAATGGTGGGAAGAACGAGAATATTATTAAAAAAGTGGACAGTTCACCAATTGGGGGCTGTCCACTGAGAGGACGGCGGTTAGTCACCGCCTCCTACTCAATTTTTAACAGGAAATATTAAAGTTCAAGTGAATCTTCTGCATCAACCCACATCTGTAAATTTCCATCAAGATATAATCTTGCATATTCCAGTGGTTCGTCAATAGCAAGTGTATTTAATGCACAGTCTGATCCAGGCGTGGTTTTTAAGTCCTTCTCAGTTTCCCAGCAGTCAATGCGAAGCATATAGCCGGCACTGGTATAAACATCAATACTGTTGCATTGTGGATTATATTCTGCAAATATTGTTCTCATCGTATCTTATCTCCTTATCAATCAATAAATCATCAGTTACAAAAATCAGAAGCATTTCAATCAGTTCACCATGTCACTTTTATTTTGTGTTATACTGTTTTATATGATTTTCTTGCCCTTGTATTTTCCCTTATCAGAGTTTGTAAACACTGGCGGGACGATATAACACAAGGGAAACAATAAGGGAAAGCTCAATCGGAATTTACAGGAAGTGTGAACAAGAAAGCCAAAACGGTATAACTGGGAAAAAAAGATTAAGAAAAG
>ENA-OQDM01000466-OQDM01000466.1-human-gut-metagenome-genome-assembly--contig:-NODE-466-length-23640-cov-2.554332_pt1 | contig 23640 bp, 20 predicted proteins | sample MGYA00242772_ERZ504605 | MGnify/ENA primary metagenome ERZ504605 (study PRJEB26092, sample SAMD00036348) | human gut metagenome | host: Homo sapiens | study: EMG produced TPA metagenomics assembly of... | reverse complement strand
CGCGAATTGACCTTGATACAAATACCGTAACAGTTGACGGCAAAAAATAGAAGACGCCGAAATTGTTACCGAACAGTTTGTACCTATGGGTCCTGCGGCAAGCCAGGTCGCCATTAAACAAACGGGTACAAACGGCGGCGGTTATATGGGCGTTAACTCCGCTCATCCGCTCGAAAACCCGAACGCTTTTACAAATTTGATTGAAATGCTTTCAATTTTGCTTATTCCTGCGGCGCTGTGCTTCACCTTTGGCAAGGCGGTAAAGAATAAAAAACAGGGCGTTGCAATCTTTATGGCGATGTTTATATGCCTTGCGCTGGCGCTGGGCACGATTGCCGTCAGCGAACAGGTTGCGACGCCGCAACTTGCACAGGATGGTGTCAACGTCTCAATGACCGACCAGGCGGGCGGCAATATGGAAGGTAAGGAAACCCGATTTGGTATTGCAACATCCTCTACTTGGGCGGCATTTACAACAGCGGCTTCCAACGGCTCTGTAAACTCCATGCACGACAGTTACACACCGCTCGGCGGTATGGTGACAATGCTCTTGATGCAGCTCGGCGAGGTTATCTTCGGCGGCGTTGGCTGCGGTCTTTACGGTATGCTTGCCTTTGCCATTCTGACGGTATTTATAGCCGGACTTATGGTCGGCAGAACGCCGGAGTTTTTAGGCAAAAAGATTGAGCCTTATGAAATGAAATGGTCTGTGCTTGTTTGCCTTGCAACGCCGATTGCTATTCTTATCGGCAGCGGACTTGCGGCGGTCGTTCCGAATGTGGCGGACAGCCTAAACAACGGCGGAGCGCACGGCTTTTCCGAAATACTGTACACATATTCTTCCTGCGGCGGTAACAACGGCTCTGCCTTTGCCGGCTTTAATGCAAACACCGTATTTTTGAATGTTTCGCTCGGTCTTGTCATGCTGTTTGCCCGTTTCCTTCCGATCATAGGAACACTGGCGATTGCGGGCAGTCTTGCCGGCAAAAAGAAGATTGCAACAAGCGCAGGTACACTTTCCACAACAAACGGTATGTTTGTATTCCTGCTGATTTTAATCGTCCTTATTATAGGCGCACTCAGTTTCTTCCCGGCGTTGGCGTTAGGACCGCTCGCTGAATTTTTCAGTAATGTTATTTAAGGAGGCACTGTTATGGCATCAAATAATAAAAGTGCTTTTGCCGATAAAAAGATGCTCGGCAGAGCCATAAAAGATTCATTTGTAAAACTAAATCCCAAAACACAGGTGCAAAACCCCGTTATGCTTTTGGTATATATTTCGGCGATCCTCACAAGCGGACTGTGGATTGTATCCCTATTCGGACTAAAGGACGCTTCAAGCGGATATACCTTGGCAATCGCAGTTATTCTGTGGTTTACCTGTATTTTTGCCAATTTTGCCGAAGCGATTGCCGAGGGCAGAGGCAAGGCGCAGGCGGACGCTCTGAGAGCTTCAAAAAAAGATGTGGAGGCACACAAGATACCCTCTGCCGATAAGAAAGAACAGATAACCGTTGTTTCTTCCGCGTTGCTTAAAAAAGGCGACATTGTCATTGTGAAAGCAGGAGAGCAAATTCCGGGCGACGGTGAGGTTATTGAGGGAGCCGCTTCCGTAGACGAAAGCGCTATCACAGGCGAATCCGCACCCGTTATCCGTGAGGCAGGCGGCGACAGAAGCGCAGTAACCGGCGGTACTACCGTACTTTCCGATTGGATCGTTGTGCGGATAACAAGCGAAGCGGGCGAAAGCTTCCTTGATAAAATGATTGCCATGGTCGAGGGCGCTTCCCGTAAAAAGACGCCAAACGAAATCGCATTGCAGATTTTTCTTGTCGCCCTTTCCATTATCTTTATTCTTGTTACGGTATCGCTTTATACCTACTCCATATTCTCGGCAAAACAGGCGGGAATTGATAACCCCACCTCTGTTACTACCTTGGTAGCGTTGCTTGTCTGCCTTGCCCCTACCACCATCGGCGCATTGCTTTCCGCTATCGGTATTGCGGGAATGAGCAGACTGAACCAAGCAAATGTACTTGCTATGAGCGGAAGAGCTATTGAAGCCGCAGGCGATGTGGATATATTGATGCTTGATAAAACCGGAACAATTACGCTCGGTAACCGCAAGGCGAACGCATTTATTCCCGTAGACGGTGTAAGTGAACAAGAGCTTGCCGATGCGGCACAGCTATCCTCTCTTGCCGATGAAACGCCCGAAGGCAGAAGCGTGGTTATTCTCGCAAAAGAAAAATTCAATATTCGCGGCAGAGAGCTTTCCGACAAGAACATGACATTTATTCCCTTTACGGCGAAAACCCGTATGAGCGGCGTTGATTATGACGGCAACGAAATCCGCAAGGGGGCCGCCGATACCATGGAAAAATATGTAACCGAAAGCGGCGGAATTTATTCGGATGAATGCGACCGAATCGTTAAAGAGATTGCGAACAAAGGCGGAACTCCCCTTGTTGTAGCGAAAAATCATAAGATTTTAGGCGTTATTCATCTGAAAGACATTATCAAGCAGGGCGTTAAGGAAAAGTTTGCGGATCTTCGTAAAATGGGTATAAAAACCATTATGATTACAGGCGATAACCCGATGACCGCCGCCGCCATTGCGGCAGAAGCGGGCGTGGATGATTTCCTTGCCGAAGCAACTCCCGAAGGCAAGCTTCAAATGATACGCAATTTTCAGAGCAAAGGACACCTTGTGGCAATGACGGGCGACGGCACGAATGACGCACCCGCACTTGCACAGGCTGATGTGGCGGTTGCGATGAACACCGGCACACAGGCGGCAAAGGAAGCGGGAAATATGGTTGATCTTGATTCGTCACCGACAAAGCTTATTGATATCGTCCGTATCGGTAAACAGCTTTTGATGACAAGAGGCAGTTTGACCACCTTCTCCATAGCGAACGATATAGCAAAGTATTTCGCCATTATTCCCGCTTTGTTTATGGGACTGTATCCGGGTCTTTCGGCACTTAACATTATGGGACTTCATTCCCCGCAAAGCGCTGTTTTATCGGCAATCATCTACAATGCGCTGATTATTATTGCGCTGATTCCGCTGGCACTCAAAGGAGTGAAATATCGTGAGGTTCCCGCAGGCAAGCTTTTGTCCCGCAACCTGTTAATTTACGGTCTCGGCGGTTTGGTGGCACCTTTTATCTTCATTAAGCTTATTGATATGCTGCTTGTACTGTTTGGATTGGCATAAGGAGGTTTTATAATGAAAACATTAAAAAATGTACTGCCGAGAGCGGCAATAATTTTTCTTATATTCACATTGCTCTGCGGCGTGGTTTATACGGGTGTCGTTACAGGGTTTGCGCAGCTTATTTTCCCTGACAAAGCAAACGGGAGTATTATTGAGGTTGACGGAAAAAAGTACGGTTGTGAGCTGCTCGGTCAGCAGTATACGGATGACGGACATATGTGGGGGCGCATTATGAATATTGATGTTTCAACCTACAAGGACGAAAACGGAAAAACGCTGATGTATGCCGCACCGTCAAACCTTTCCCCGGCAAGCGAAGAATATGAGGCTTTGGTGAAAGAGCGTGTGGAAAAACTGCGGGAGGCAAACCCCGATATGGACGAAACGGCAATTCCCGTTGATCTTGTGACCTGCTCGGGCAGCGGACTTGACCCGCATATTTCCCCCTCCGCCGCCGAGTATCAGGTGGCAAGAATCGCAAAAGCAAACGATATGACCGAGGAAGAGGTGCGGGAGATTATTATGAAATGCACTGACGGTAAGTTTTTAGGGCTTTTCGGAGAAGAAACCGTTAATGTTCTTAAAGTAAATTTGATGCTGGACGGAATTTTGTAATAGTTAAGGCGGAAGAGTTTCGGCTTTTCCGCCTTTACCTTTATGCAATCTTAATATCATCTTTATCTTGCTTACGCCGATTTAATGCAGATTAAGATAAAATAAAGACAGTCTAAATTTGATATTAAGATTGCGAAGGTATCCGTTATGATAAAACGGCAAAATCCAAAACACAAGCACATTACATCGTTCCAGATATTATATTAGGCTTTCTGTCTGTGATAATTTTAGGCAGCATACTGTTAATGCTGCCCGTTGCAACAAGGGACGGTAAAGGCGCTGTGTTTTCAGACGCGCTGTTTACCGCCACCTCCGCAGTTTGTGTAACCGGTTTGGTTATACACGATACCGCTACATACTGGTCAATGTTCGGGCAGAGCGTAATACTGTTTTTAATTCAAATCGGCGGTATGGGCATTGTCACGGTTGCGGTTTCGGTTGCGGCTTTTTCAGGTCGAAAAATAGGTCTAATGCAGAGAAGTACTATGCAGGAGGCAGTTTCTGCACATCATGTCGGCGGCATTGTGCGGTTTACAAAATTTATATTAAAAACCTCGGTGTGCATTGAGCTGATTGGAGCAGCCATGCTTTTGCCGGCTTTTATCCGTGATTTCGGAATTATGAAGGGTTTATGGTACGCCTTGTTCCATTCTGTTTCGGCATTCTGCAACGCAGGCTTTGACTTAATCGGCATTAAAGTGCCATTTTCGTCATTAACCTCTTATTCATCACAGCCTTTTTTCAACTTCACGGTTATGGCCCTTATTATTATCGGCGGAATAGGCTTTTTAACTTGGGAAGATATTAATAACAATAAGCTTCATTTCAGAAAATACCGAATGCAAAGCAAGGTTATCCTCGCGGTTACGGGAATACTGATTATCCTGCCATCGCTTTACTTTTTCTTTTTCGAGTATCAGAACCTTCCCCTCGGAGAAAGAATACTTACCTCTCTTTTCCAGTCTGTTACGCCGAGAACAGCCGGCTTTAATACCACGGATTTAACATCCTTCAGTGAGACAGGTCAAATGCTGATAATATTGTTGATGCTGATCGGCGGTTCGCCCGGTTCAACGGCTGGCGGTATGAAAACCACCACAATCGCCGTTTTGGTTTCATCGGCGCTGTCCGTGTTTCGTAAAAAGGAAGATACACACTTTTTCAAACGGCGCATATCCGACGATACCGTGAAAAGTGCGGCAACTATCTTTTTACTGTATATTGGGCTGTTTATAGGTGGCGGAATGATCATCAGCCGTCTTGAAAATATCCCGTTGCTCCCGTCACTGTTTGAAACAGCGTCGGCAATCGGAACGGTGGGACTTTCCCTCGGCATCACCTCACAGTTGGGGATTGTTTCGCAGTTCATTCTGATTGTACTCATGTTTTTCGGAAGAGTCGGAGGACTGACATTGATATTTGCGGCAATGAAAGGCACGGAGACAAACGTAACAAAATATCCGCAGGAAAAAATAACGGTCGGTTAAAGGAGAAGAAAGATGAAATCTGTTTTACTTATAGGGCTTGGCAGGTTTGGCAGACACATTGCAATGAAGCTTAACGAGATGCGGCATCAGGTTATGGCTGTTGACAAAAACGAAAAAAGAGTAAATGCGGTATTGCCCTTTGTTATGAACGCGCAAATAGGCGACGCAACAAATGAGGAGTTTATAGAGTCGTTGGGAGTAAATAATTTTGATGTTTGCATAGTCGCAATCGGGGACGATTTCCAAAGTTCGCTTGAAACAACATCTCTTTTAAAGGAGTTGGGTGCAAAAATGGTAGTTTCCCGTGCAGCACGGGATGTGCACGCAAAATTCCTTCTGAGAAACGGGGCGGATGAAATCGTATATCCCGAAAGGCAGCTTGCGGATTGGACGGCTATCCGCTATACTGCCGACCATATCCTCGATTACATAGAGTTGGACAGCGATCATGCAATTTTTGAAATTGCCGTACCCGAAAAATGGATAGGAAAAACCGTTATTGAAGCAGATGTGCGTAAAAAGCACGGTATCAATATTATGGCGATTAAACGCGACGGTAAAATGAATCTAAATTTTGCGCCTGAAACAAGCTTTATACCAGGTGACACTATTTTGGTGCTGGGTGATACCAAAAACATACAAAAGTGTTTTCACATATAAATTCCGAAAGAAGACGGAAAGCATGAAAGAATTATTGTTAGTGTGCGCAGTGGCTGTCATGATTGTGTTCGGTTACTTTATAATGAAAAGGCTTGACGATTTTTTAGCAAATAACCACCACTTAATTGACGAAGAAATTGCAGAAAACAGCCTTTTTATTGCGTTTGATAATCCTATGATCTTGGATTCGCTGATACCGCTATTTGAAAAGTTTTCAAAAGGAAAGCCGAATTGTCAGCTTCATTTCCTGTTTGGAAATACAGAGAATATATATGATAAGCTAAACAAAAATCGCATTGACTTTGGCTTTATTGAAAACAATGCTTCTGCAAATGACGATACATACCGCTGTCTTATCATTTCTACAAAGCAAAATAGTATTATCTGTGAGAAAGCAGGATGTACGATAGAACCGCTGGATCTTTCTGTAATTCAGACCGCTGTGATATGGAAAAAGGCTTCAAATAATGCCTTTGCAAATAACTTTTCAGATTTGCTTTTGTCAAATCAAGCGGCGATCAATGCGGAATATGGAAAGTAGGAAAAACTTTCATAATGTGGTATAATAATGAACGGAAAGGAGACGCTATTGTGCAATACTTTATTGATTCACAAGACGGGAGTCTCCAAGCCGCTCAGAATTGCAACGATAAAGAGCCGTTTTTCACGGTTATGAGCACGGCGGAATTTCACGAATGTAAAGAGCAGCTTCCGTATTATAAAGAACTTCTTCACTGCCTCGGATCAATTCGTTATTGTAAGGCAGAGGTTTTCAAAAACTGCATCATCGGAACATTACGCCTGCCTCAAAAAAGCGAACAGCGTTTACCGCAACTTTCCTTCAGCTTTTATTTGACGGGACAGTCGCTCTTATTTGTCGAAGATGTAGGCGATTTGAAATTATGGGTAGACAAACGGATAAGTATGTTTCAGGAGCTGAACAGTCCGGCTCATCTTCTTTTGCAGTTTATGGAGCAAATGATAGAGGATGATGTTCTCTATCTTTCTCACATCGAGTCAGAAACAGAAAAAATGGAAGAAAATATCGGCTCCGGCGGTTCGGCAGACTTTTTCCCGTTGCTTACAAAACACAGGCAAAAGCTGTCCGAATTAAATGCTTACTATGAACAATTGACAGATATCGGAGAGTTGTTTCAATCCCGCGCGTGTTCTGCATTTGCAGACGATACCGGGGACTGGGAAAAATTTACCCACCGTGCCGAGAGATTGCAAAATCATGTTCAGTTGCTTCGTGAAAATATGCTTCAGCTTCGTGAGCTTTATCAGTCAAAGCAGGATGCACGGCAAAATAAGATTATGGGCATTCTCACAATCGTCACCACCTTTTTCCTGCCGCTTACTTTACTCACGGGATGGTACGGTATGAACTTTGCCTATATGCCTGAGCTTAAATGGCGGTACGGTTATCTGTCGGTGATTATTGTTTCTCTTGTTATCGCAATAGGAGAAATCATCTACTTCAAAAAGAAAAAATTCTTTTAATCAGGAGGTGTTTTTATGGACGAAACAAGGCAAAGCCCGGAACAGATTTTAAAGCAAATTGAAAAGGAAGAGCAAACTCTTAATCGCGGACATTTGAAAATCTTTTTCGGCTATGCCGCAGGAGTCGGCAAAACCTATGCAATGCTGAAAGCCGCACATTCGGCAAAAAGGCGAGGTATTGATGTCGTTGCCGGCTATATTGAACCTCATGCCCGTCCTCAGACCTCTGCGCTTGTAAACGGATTGGAATGTCTTCCGAATCTTGTTTCGGAATATAACGGAATTACTCTTTCGGAATTTAATCTTGACGCTGCGCTTGCCAGACACCCACAGTTAATCCTTGTGGATGAGCTTGCCCATACCAATGCTCCCGTATGTCGGCATACAAAGCGTTATCAGGATATTGAAGAACTGATCAATGCGGGAATAGATGTTTATACCACGGTAAATGTTCAGCATATTGAAAGTCTTAATGACACCGTTGCGTCTATAACGGGCATTATGGTACACGAGCGAATCCCCGATTCGGTATTCGATAATGCCGGTCAGGTCGAGCTTGTGGATATTGAGCCGCAGGAATTGATTGAACGGCTTAAGGCGGGAAATGTTTATAATTCGGTTCAGGCTGACCGTGCAACAGAGAATTTCTTTACCGTGGAAAATCTAACGGCGCTTCGTGAAATTGCTTTGCGACGCTGTGCAGACAGGGTAAATCTTCTTACCGAAGCCGTAAGAATAAAAGCCACAGTGATTATCATACGGATGAGCATATTCTTGTATGCCTTTCGTCGTCACCGTCGAATGCAAAAATAATTCGCACTGCCGCCCGGATGGCGAATGCCTTTAAGGGCGCTTTTACCGCGCTGTTTGTGGAAACTCCTGATTATCAGGTTATGCCTGAAGAAGATGTAAAACGCCTGCGAAGCAATATGCGTCTTGCAGAACAATTAGGCGCTAAAATTGAAACCGTGTACGGTGAAGATGTTTCCTATCAAATTGCCGAATTTGCAAGGCTTTCGGGTGTCTCAAAAATTGTGATAGGAAGAAGCTCCGCAACCCGAAAAAGCATATTTTCTAAACCTACTCTTACAGAAAAACTGATTGCAAGAGCGCCGAATTTAGATGTGCATATCATACCCGATACCGGCGGTAAAAACACCGCATACCGCGCCAAAAAAGCAAGGAAGAAAAACGGAATCGTGTTTTCGGTTTCCGATCTTTTAAAAAGCGTTGCCATTTTAATTTTGGCAAGCTGTATAGGAATGCTGTTCAGGCAATTGGGGTTTGCAGAGGCAAATATCATCACGGTATATGTTCTCGGCGTTCTTGTGACCTCGGTCGTTACAAGACATCGGGTTTACAGCCTGATTTCTTCTATTGTCAGCGTTTTGGTTTTCAACTTTTTCTTTACCGATCCGCAGTTCACACTTCAGGCTTACGATCAAGGATATCCTGTCACCTTTTTAATTATGTTTTTGGCGGCACTGCTCACAAGCTCGCTTGCCGTGAAGTTGAAAGAGCATGCGAAACAGTCTGCAAAGGCGGCTTACAGAACAAAGGTGCTGTTTGATACAAATCAGCTTTTGCAACAGGCAAAAGACAAAAACGAAATCGTTTCCGCAACGGCAAATCAGCTTATAAAACTGCTCGGAAAGGATATAGTGTTTTATCTGACTGAGGGCGAAACGCTCGGAGAACCTCATATTTTTACAGTTTCGGGAGATAAAACAGACAAAGAAATAACGGGTACAAAAGAAGAGGCGGTTGCGGAATGGGTGCTAAAAAATAACAAACACGCAGGTGCTACTACCGAAACACTTTCAAACGCAAAGTGCCTATACCTTGCCGTAAGGGTAAACAGCCGAGTTTACGGCGTTGTAGGTATTTATATAGGCAATGAGCCGCTTGATGCGTTTGAAAAGAGTATTCTTTTGTCTATACTCGGTGAGTGTGCTTTGTCGCTGGAAAACGAAAAGAATGCAAGAGAAAAAGAAGAAGCGGCAATTCTTGCAAAGAATGAACAGCTCCGTGCAAATCTTCTGCGGGCTATTTCGCACGATCTGCGAACACCGCTTACTTCCATTTCGGGAAACGCAAGCAATCTTATATCAAACGGTAATTCCTTTGACGAAGCGACAAAGAATCAGCTTTATACAGATATTTACGATGACTCTATGTGGCTTATCAATCTTGTGGAAAATCTACTTTCGGTAACAAGAATTGAAGAGGGACGGTTGAATCTTCATATTACAGAGGATTTAGTGGACGATGTCATTACAGAAGCACTTCATCATGTGAACAGAAAAAGCGTAGAACATCATATTACCGTCCGGCATAAAGAAGACTATCTTCTTGCCAAAATGGACGCAAAGCTGATGGTGCAGGTTGTTATAAATATTGTGGACAACGCCATTAAATACACGCCGAAAGGCTCCAATATTCTGATTAAAACCTGGAAGCAAGGAGATAAAGCCGTTATATCCATTGCCGATGACGGCGACGGGATACCGGATGAAATGAAAGAGCGGGTGTTCGATATGTTTTACAGCGGAGCGAATAAAATAGCCGACAGCCGCCGTAGCTTAGGCTTGGGATTATCTCTGTGCCGTTCCATTGTAAATGCGCACGGCGGCAAAATAACCGTTTCGGATAATACACCGCACGGCACGGTGTTTACCATTACATTATCTGCCGGGGAGGTAGAAATTCATGAATAAACCATTGATATTGGTTGTTGAAGATGATAATTCGGTTAAAAATCTTATTACGACAACCCTTAAAGCACACGATTACAGATACTTAACTGCGCCAAACGGCGCCACCGCCATTTTTGAAGCGTCATCGCACAATCCTGATATCGTCCTCTTAGATTTAGGACTTCCCGATATTGACGGTGTTGAAGTAATCAAAAAAATCCGCACTTGGTCGAATATGCCGATTATAGTCATAAGCGCACGAAGTGAAGATACCGATAAAATTGACGCACTCGATGCGGGGGCCGACGATTATCTGACCAAACCGTTTTCTGTGGAGGAATTATTGGCAAGGCTCAGGGTAACGCAAAGGCGGCTTAATATGATACAGAACGAGGCCGCCGCCGAAGCGTCTGTTTTCACAAACGGTCAGCTTCGTATAGATTATGCCGCAGGATGCGCCTATCTCGGCGACGATGAACTGCACCTTACACCTATTGAATATAAGCTTTTATGTCTGCTTTCAAGAAATATCGGCAAGGTTTTACCCATACCTTTATTACCCAGAACATTTGGGGCAGCAGTTGGGATAACGATATTGCTTCCTTGCGTGTTTTTATGGCAACGCTCCGCAAAAAGCTGGAGAAGGACGCAGATTCTCCCCAATATATCCAAACGCATATCGGCGTTGGCTACAGAATGATGAAGGTTGAATAATCTGTTAAACAGAAAATGCATACGCAAAAACGGTGCTGTAAACCCTTTTGATGTTTACAGCACCATTAATCTTTTATGAAAAAATCAATTCATTATTTATGACTTCCTTTGCTCTGCTGCGGATCTTTCAACGGTTCCGGCGGAATTGATTGGTTGTTTTAATATGATTTTTTATTCAAGTGCTGAAGATGTGGTTTACAAAGCTCTCGGCGTTGACTGATTATCGGTGTTAATAACTAAAAAAGCGTTGAAGATTTTATTTTCTTCAACGCTTTTTTTCATGTTTATGTAGACCTTTTTTCGTTAATTTTATGTTTTGAATATGCTTGACCGACCGCTATACAAATTTTTTGAGTCTCGAAAGTGGCTTAAATAGGGCGTTTAGAAAATTTACTTATTATTCAAACTGTCTATCAAATGCAGGCTGTAAATGTGCCAAATTTTAATTATTTTATAGTTTTAAATATTGACTTTTTATTTGTCATTTGATAGAATAACCGCGGTTAGCTTGTGCTAACTAAAAATTTTAATGTCAAGTTAGCAATGGCTAATAAAATACGGAGGACAAATATGTTTAAAAAATTATCGATTTCATTGACTGCAATAGTTTTTGCACTTGCACTTACCTGCACTTCGTTCGGTGCGTTTGCAATGGGTCCGAGCGAGGACGGTGTTTACGAAGTGCCGATTGAAATGTGGCACGCAGAAAAAGAAAGAACATCTATGGGTGACAGCTATATTGTTCACACCGCACTTCTTACAGTTGACGGTGATGAAAAAACGCTTACAATAGCTCCTGCCAAAACAACAAGCGATATGCATTTTTGGTATTACAAGGACGGTTCTGTTGAGGGCGACACAGTAGAAGTTGAGCAAAAGAATAATGTTGAAATTGACGGCACTGAATATGAAACGGCTTTTGAATTTCCGATTAAGAGCGACAATGAATTTGTCGGCGTAAAATTTGCCGCTTCGGCTATGCCTTTATCACCTTCTGCAAGAATTAAAATAGATTATGACAGTGCAAAAAAAATCAGAGATGTAAAAAAAGAAACAACCACCAAAAAAACCACTACCACTACAACGACACCGAAAACAACAAATACTACAACGACAGCAACAAATACTACAACGACAACGACAACTACAACAACTACTACAACTACAACAGCACCAACCGTTACCGAGCCTAAAGAGGAAACGGTTAAAAATAAAAAAGTTCCGATCGCCATTGCCTGCGGCGTAGTGGGTGCGGTTGCATTTGTGCTTGTAATGACTGCTGTTATCAAGAAAAATAAACATGACTGATTGGGGCGAAGTATGAAAAAAATATTTAAGAAATTTCAAGTTAAGGATTTTGTGTTTTTGGCTGTCTTATCCGCAGCGATGACGTTGTGCGGCGGAATAACGATGCCGCTTGTTATGCACACCACCGTTTTCGGACTGCGTAACATGGCAGCCGCACCTATTTATTCGATTTTCGTTGCAATCGGACTTATGAAAGTAAGAAAGCCGGGTGCTCTCACAATTATCGGACTTTTTTCGGGCGCACCGCTGATTTTCTTTTCGACGGTTATGTTTTTTAACAATTTTGTTTCCGCAATCATAGCGGAATTGATTATGCTTTTGATTTTCAGAGGCTATCAAAAGAAAGTTTCCGTTTTCGTTACAACGGGAATATATATGCCGTTTTCACTGCCGATTTCGGTTCTGTTCAGTCTTTGGCTCAATGGGCAAAGTTACGATCAGCTTACAGCAAATCCGAAAATTTCTGTTTTAACATCAATCGGCACAATTGCATTGGCATTTTTGGGTGCGGCAATCGGAATGAAAATCGCCGCAGAACTTCAAAAGGCAGGCAAATTAAAACCGTACGGAGAAGATGATAATGCTTGAAACATTTGAGGCTAAAAAGCCTTTTTATCCGCTGATTTCATTTTCAGTTTCCGTAATAGTGCTGATATTCGGAATGCTTTTTTCCAACAATCTTTTGGCTTTTGCTTTTGCCACGGCAATTTTTGTGCTTTACTCAGCATTCGGTCTTTTTAAAAGCACATGGAAAATGACCGTTGCAATGGCGATTTGCGGACTTATTATAGGCGGTCTGTCATTTTTGACAAACAGAAGTTTGGACGCATTTTGGCAAACACTTTTAAGAATGATTCTCTTAGGATTGTGTGCCGTGCCGATGGTAAGCACATCGCCCTGCGACCTAACACGCTGTCTTGCAAAGCTGAAATGCCCGAGAGTTATAACGCTCGGCATGCTTGTAACACTTAAATTTATTCCGGTTTTAGTGGGTGAAATAAAGCAGATCTGGGAGGCGATGAAGGTCAGAGGTGCAAATATGAATTGGTACCGACCGAGTTGCATTTACCGTGCGTTTATTATTCCGCTCGTTATGCGAATCATCGGAATATCGGATACTCTTTCCCTTTCGCTTGAAACAAGGGCATTTACACTTGATGACAGTACAAGCTCGGTATATAAAGTAATAAAAATAAAAGCAAGGGATTTCGTATTTCTTGCCTGTGTTATCGTGCTTTGCGCAGGTGGAGGTGTTATGATATGGGCATAGCGATAAGACTGAAAGAAGTTTCTTTTAAATATGACGGTGCTAAAGAAAATGTGCTTGAAAATATAAATCTCACCGTGGAATACGGCGAAACCGTGCTTTTGTCGGGCGTTTCCGGCGAGGGAAAAAGCACCCTGCTTTCGATAATAAACGGTGTTATTCCGTTCGTTAATTCGGGCGAATTTTCAGGCAGTGTGGAAATAGACGGCAAGGATGTTACAAAGCTAAAAATCAGCGAGCGTTCAAAGCTAATCGGCACTGTGCTTCAAAATGCGGACGAACAAATTATTTATGATTTAGTAAACGAAGAAATCGCTTTCGGCTGCGAAAATCTTAATATTGCGTCCGAAGAAATCGACAGACGCATTGAACGATTCACAACGCTTATGCAAATAGAAAAAAACGCAAAAACAAAAACACTTTCCGGTGGTCAAAAGCAACGCCTGATAACCGCTTCTACCCTTGCGATGGAGCAAAAAATCATTATTCTTGACGAACCGCTTGCAAATTTGGACACTCATACAGCACACATTTTGCTGAAAGCACTTCGTAATTTGGCAAACAGCGGATATGCCGTTTTAATAGTTGAGCACAGGCTTGATGTTGTGAAAAACTACATAGATAAAGTTATGCGAATCGAAAACAAACAGCTTTTTACAAGTACGGACATAAACGACTTGAACAGCGGAATAAAAACAATTCCTCATGCCGACGGCTCTTTGCCCGGCGAAGTGCTTATAAAAGGCGAAAAACTCTTTTTTGCCGCAGGTGACAGAAATATTATAGATGGACTTGATATAGAAATTCGGGCAGGCGAACGAATAGTTTTGCTCGGTGAAAACGGATGCGGAAAAACCACCCTTATGCGCATGCTTGCAAGACTGAATAAGCCGAATGACGGTGCGCTGAGCCAAACAATAACAAAAAGCAAAAAAGTAAACAGCAAATGGTTTTCAAAGGTGGGATATGTTTACCAAAATCCGGTCTATCAGCTTTTTATGCCAACACTTTTAAGCGAGATTTCCTTTAAGGCAAAAAGCGAGGAAATGGCAAGGGAAATGATAAATGCCTTTGGACTTTCGGGACTTGAGCAGAGGCATCCGCAATCACTTTCCGAAGGGCAAAAACGGCGTGCCTCCATTGCTGCCGTCTGTGCAAGCGAGCCGACCGTACTGTTTCTTGACGAGCCGACGGTGGGTCAGGATTACAAAAACCTTTGTAAAACGGTTGAAACCGTAAATAAAATAAACAAGAACCTCGGCACGGCAATTGTTACCGTAACACACGATAAACGATGTGCCGGTGCTCTTGCAGACAGAGTGCTGATTATGGAAAACGGTAAAATATCACGGCAAGGCGATTACCGCCTCGCAAATGAATTTTTGGATAAATAACTTAATTGAGGGAGAAAAGAAATGATTAAAACAAGACTTATAGAGCAAGTACCTTCTTCAAAGAAGTACATTGCCCTAACAGTTCTTGCGCAGTGGTTGAAAACAGTTGCAAACATCGTTATGATTTTCATTCTTTCAAATCTACTTGCGCAAATTCTCGACGGTAAAGCGTTTGATTTTAAAGGACTTTTGCCTTATTTGGTCGCAATTGCGGCGGTTATGTTTGTACGCTATCTTTGCGGATACGCAAGTTCACAGACTTCGTTTTTCGCTTCAAGCGAAGTAAAAAAAGTGCTTAGACAAAAAATGTATAAAAAGCTTACACGAATGGGAACATCTTACAGCGAAAAGGTATCAACATCAGAGGTGCTTCAGGTTTTTGTTGAGGGTGTAGACCAGCTTGAACTTTATTTCGGCAAATATCTGCCGCAGTTTTTCTTTGCTATGCTTGCACCGATAACGCTTTTTGCCGTGCTTGTGTTCGTAAGCTGGAAAGCGTCGGTGGTGCTTCTTATTTGTGTGCCCCTTATTCCGCTTTCTATTGTTGCAGTTCAAAAAATCGCAAAAAGACTTCTTAGCAAATATTGGGGAGTATACACAAACCTCGGCGATACTTTCCTTGAAAATATCCAAGGCTTAACAACACTCAAAGTTTATCAGGCGGATGAACGCAAGAATGTTGAGATGAATGAAAAAGCCGAAGAGTTCAGAAGAATTACTATGAAAGTTCTTACAATGCAACTCAATTCCGTAAGCGTTATGGATATTGTTGCATATGCAGGAAGTGCAGTAGGTGTAGTAATTGCAATCATTCAGGTAAAAAACGGCACAATCACTTTACCTCAGGCATTTTTAATCATTATGCTTGCGGCTGATTTCTTTTTACCGCTCAGGCTTCTCGGTTCATTTTTCCATGTGGCTATGAACGGTATGGCGGCAAGCGACAAACTCTTTAAGTTGCTTGATACAAAAGAGGACGAACACGGAGCGGAGATTCCTGAAAATCTTGACGGGGATATCGAAATTAAAGACCTTTCCTTTTCTTATGACGGCGAAAAAACCGTACTTAACGATATTTCGGCAACCTTTAAAAAGCACGAGCTTATAAGCATAGTAGGCGAATCGGGTTGCGGCAAAAGCACGCTTGCCTCCCTGTTTTGCGGAACAACTAAAGGCTACATCGGCAGTATAACAATCGGCGGTGTTGAAATAAAAGATATTGATGAAAAAACACTTATGAACAACATCACTGCCGTAAACTTTAATTCCTACATTTTTGCAGGAACGGTTAGTGAAAATATGCTCATAGCTGACAAAAGTGCCAGTGACGAAAAGATGATTGAAGCATTGAAAATGGTAAACCTTTGGTCATTTTTAAGTGAGCAAGACGGACTTGATACTAAACTTAATCAACAAGGCAGCAATTTTTCGGGCGGACAAAGGCAAAGGCTTGCCATTGCAAGAGCCTTGCTTCACAACACACCGATATATGTTTTTGACGAAGTAACTTCAAACATAGACGCCGAAAGCGAAAACGACATTATGACCGTTATTCATAATATGGCTAAAATCAAAACCGTTATTCTTATTTCCCACAGGCTTGAAAATGTGGTAGGCAGTGACAAAATTCTTCTGCTTGATAAAGGCAAAATTGAGGAAAGCGGTACTCATTCTGAACTTATGTCTCTTAATAAAAAATACAAGCTGATGTATTCCACTCAAGCAGAACTTGAAAAATATGCAAAGGAGGAAGCGTAATGAAAAGAAAACAATCAGGTTTCAAAATTATGATGCGGTTGATAAAACTTGTTAAGCCGCTTGCTTTTTTCATGGTACTTGCAGTTATACTCGGCGTTACGGGCTTTCTTTGCGCCATTCAAATTACTGTGCTTGGCAGTATGACGCTGCTTACAGCCGCAGGTATAAACGGTGGACTTGTAATAAAAACGGGATGTATTTGCATTATTATTTTTGCGGTTTTGCGTGGTTTTCTTCACTACGGCGAGCAAGCGTGCAACCACTATATTGCATTCAAATTACTTGCTATTATTCGTGATAAAGTATTCAAATCGCTTCGCAGGTTAACTCCGGCTAAACTTGAAGGTAAAGATAAAGGCAATCTGATATCGCTCATAACAAGTGATATTGAACTTTTAGAAGTTTTTTACGCTCACACGATTTCTCCGATTTGTATTGCGTTTTTAACAAGCCTTGTTATGCTGATATTTATAGGAAGATACAGTATTTGGCTTATGCTTGTTGCACTTGCGGCTTACATTACAGTCGGCATTATTATTCCGCTTGTATCATCAAAATTTAACAAAAATATCGGTATGACCTACCGTGAAAATTCGGGTTCACTTTCTGGCTATGTGCTTGACAGTATGAGGGGACTTTTGGAATCAATCAGATACAATTCAACCGATACCCGCCTTAATGAAATGAACGAAAAAACCGATGAACTTAATTCACTTCAAAAGAAGTTAAAGAAAATTGAGGGGCATAATATTTCAATTACGGATATTTCGATTATCTTCTTTTCAATCACAATGCTTTTAGTTGCAATTTGCCTTTATCAAAAGGGCACAATCGGATTTGACGGACTTATTGTTTCAACCGTTGCAATGATGAGTTCATTCGGTCCGGTTGCCGCACTTTCAAACCTTGCAGGCAATTTGACTCACACTCTTGCAAGCGGTGAAAGAGTGCTGTCAATTCTTGATGAAAGCCCTGTTGTTGAAGAAAACATCAGCGGCAAAGAAGTTGAATTTGACGGTATGGAATGTAAAAATGCAGGCTTTGCATATGACAAAGAGCAAATTCTTGAAAATTTCAATATGGAAATTCCAAAAAACAAAATCATTGCTATAAACGGACCGAGCGGTTCGGGCAAATCGACTGCGCTTAAACTTATGATGCGTTTTTGGGATGTAAACAGCGGCGAAATTGATATGTCGGGTGAAAACATTAAAAATATTAAAACATCATCACTTCGTAACAATCAGAGCCTTGTAAGCCAAGAAACTCAACTGTTTAACGATACGATTGAAAATAACATTAAAATTGCAGATTACAACGCAACAAGAGAAGAAGTTGAAATTGCCGCAAAAAAAGCCTCAATTCACGATTTTATAATGACTTTGCCTAAGGGATACGACACAAATGTAGGCGAACTCGGTGATTTGCTTTCGGACGGTGAAAAACAGCGTATAGGTCTTGCAAGAGCATTCCTTTGCAACTCACCTATGATTATGCTTGACGAACCCACAAGCAATTTGGACAGCTTAAACGAGGGCAATATCTTAAAATCCATAAACGAAGCAAAGCACGGCAAAAGCATTGTTTTGGTTTCTCACAGAAAGTCAACGGCAAAAATCGCTGACGAAGCGTACACCGTTTACAGAGGCAGATTATCATGAAAAAAGACAGAATCACACGAGAAAAAGAAATGTTACCCGAAATGGTAAAAATTTATTGTCACGGTGTGCATAAATCAAAAAAAGGAACTCTTTGCAAGGAATGCCAAGAACTTACTGATTATGCGCTTTTCAGGCTTGACCATTGCCGCTGGGGAAACGATAAAAACTTCTGCTCGCAATGTCCCTGCCATTGCTACAAACCCGATATGCGTTCAAAAATAAAAGAGGTTATGCGCTATTCCGGGCCGAGAATTATGTTTTATCATCCGCTTGTGGGTACCATTCACGGCATCGAAACGATAAAAGGCGTTATCAAGGCAAAAAAGAAAAGCAAATAACACCAAAAAATATTGACTCTCATACAAACAAAGTCTTTGCCGAGGCTGAGTGTTAATAAGGCGGTTTTGCTTCAAAACAACATCTTTTCTAACAATAATTCGTTAAACCCCGCAGATATGCGTTAGCATTATCTGCGGGGTTTGCCTTTTCTTGCATCAAAAATATATTATTTTGAAGTGCGTTGCAGTTTCGTAGTTATAAAAATTCTTTTATGCTGAAGCCAAGAAATGATGCAAGGCTGTCGCCTTGCGAGGCTTTTTGGCAAAAGCATAATGGATTTTTATGCGAGAAACCAATACTTCCTTATGAACACTCAGCCAAAAGTAAAGGCTTTTTTCTTTCACGGTGAAGAGAAAAAGCACCAATGCTCTTATTAAGCATCAGTGCCGTTTCACAAGATTTGTATTTATTTCAATACAAAACGATATTTGAATTTTGTTTTGCAAGGTTTTGCATTTTTCCGTGTAGCCGTTGATGCAAAAGAACACAAAATATTCATTCCTGTTTTGTTTATTCCAATTTACTTTTTTCGCTTTTTCAAGCAAGTCGTAATACACATTAACACCAAGCGGTTTTTTGGTATATTTGCATTCGCCGAAGATGATGTTATTGGAATTATCTGTTGCGACAATATCAATTTCTGTATCTTTTCTGTCCCACCATTTGCCGATTTTTGTGGGAGTGAAACCGAAAAATAAATGCTAAAAATGTTATTTTTTGTAACTTAATAAGCGGATATTTCAAATGCGTTGTTTGATTCTATATAAAACTCTTTTAAAGACGAGCTTATTATATGTGAATTGATTTTTCGTATTTTTACTCGTTCCGGTGTGATTTTCATAAAATCGGCGGCTTAAAACCGTATTGCATTTCGTTAAACAAAAAAATCTTGATAATAAAGCGATTGTATGTTAAAATATTTTCCGTAAATTTTGACAGAGGGTGAAAAATATGTCAGGGCACTCAAAATGGAGTACTATCAAACGTAAAAAGGAAAAGACCGATAATGCCCGTGCAAAGGTATTTACTAAAATCGGCCGTGAAATAGCTGTTGCCGTCAGAGAGGGCGGACCAGACCCTGCCGGTAATTCAAAGCTTAAGGATTGCATAGCTAAGGCGAAGGCTTGCAATGTTCCGAACGATAATATCGAAAGAATCATTAAAAAGGCTGCCGGAGACGGCAATACCGATAATTACGAAAGCATAATCTATGAGGGCTACGGTCCGTCGGGTGTCGCCGTAATAGTCGAGACTCTTACAGATAACCGCAACAGAACCGCAGGCGATATGCGTCATTATTTTGATAAGTTCGGCGGCAATATGGGAACCTCGGGCTGTGTTTCGTTTATGTTTACCCGTGAGGGCGTAATTATTATCGACAAAGAGGATGTCGACGAGGAAAAACTTATGGAAGACGCTCTCGAAGCGGGTGCCACCGATTTTCTCACAGACGGCGATGTTTTCGAAGTTCGCACAGAGCCTAACGATATGGGTGCAGTACGAGATGATCTTGAGGCCAAGGGGTACAAATACCTGACAGCCGAGGTCGATTATATTCCATCTACCTATACAAAGCTCGAAAGCGAAGAGGATATAAACAATATGGGCAAAATGCTCGAAATGTTTGATGATAACGACGATGTTCAAAATGTTTTCCATAATTGGGAAAACGAGGACGATTACGAAGGTTGACAGATTTTGAATTTAGGGAATATTCTGTTTTAAATTCAATGCGTAATTTAAGTTAAAGACGGCTTGATTTGTTTTTCAAGCTGTCTTTTTTATTTTTCTTTCGGCATTTGTCGAACAAGGTGTTGTAAATTAAAATAATACAAAATAATGGTCTTTCGTAGCATAAAAATATATTAACGTACAAACCTAATAAATATGCCTGATATGATTGACATTTGACAAAACTAATTATACAATGTATCTGAGGAAGATTTGACAAAACATTATTTATATATATTTTTGGAGGTGCTTTTAAATGAGAAAAACAAAAATAATATGCACCGTCGGTCCGGCTACCGATGAGGACGGAGTCCTTGAAAAGATGATAAAAGCCGGAATGAATGTTGCGAGATTCAACTTCTCTCACGGCACTCATGAAATGCATAAAAAAAGGTTTGATGAGCTGGTGGCTCTTAGAGACAAACTTGATCTCCCCATAGCTACAATGCTTGACACTAAGGGTCCGGAGATACGTATAGGCTATTTTAAAGACCACAAAGCCGTAACACTGAAAGAGGGCGATGATTATATTCTCACCTCGCGAGATATAGAGTGCGACGAAAAGCAGGCGAGCGTTTCATTTAAGGAACTGCCGCAGGATGTCAGAATGGGCACGATCATCAGAATTAATGACGGTCTTGTATCTCTCAGGGTCGAAAAGGTCGAAGGCCCCGATATTTATTGTAAGGTTGTTGACGGCGGTGTTATTTCAGACCAAAAGGGCGTAAATGTTCCGGATACAAATTTATCAATGCCTTATCTTTCCGAGCATGATATGTCCGATTTGGCGTTCGGGGCAAAGCTCGGATTCGATTTCATAGCGGCTTCATTTATTCGCTCGGCCGCGGATGTTGATTATCTTCGTAATTTTACAAATTCCGTGGGATTTCACAAGGTAAAAATAATTGCAAAAATAGAGAATATGAGCGGCGTCAACAATATTGATGAAATTATTGCCGCTGCGGACGGTATTATGATAGCGCGTGGCGATATGGGCGTCGAAATACCGTTTGAGCTTATTCCGTCAATACAGAAAAAGCTCATCAAAAAGGCATATACGGCAGGTAAGCAGGTTATAACCGCAACTCAGATGCTTGAGTCGATGATAACGAATGCCCGTCCCACAAGAGCAGAGATTACCGACGTTGCAAATGCAATTTATGACGGCACTTCGGCAATTATGCTTTCCGGTGAAACTGCCGCCGGTAAGCACCCTGTCGAGGCTGTTGAAACAATGGCACTTATAGCCGAGACCACCGAGGCAGATATAGACTATCTCACTAAATTCAAAAATGATTCGTCTGATTACGATAACAGCATAACAAACGCTATTTCACACGCCACCGTTACAACCGCTCACGACCTCGGCGCAAAGGCGATTATTACGGTAACGAAGAGCGGTTCGACTGCCCGTATGATTTCAAAGCATCGCCCGTCCTCCATGATAATCAGCTGCACGACCGATGAAACCGTTTGCCGTCAGATGAATATGTCTTGGGGTATGATACCGCTTATGTGCGAAGAAAAAAATAACTCTGATGCACTTTTCTCTCACGCTGTTGAGGTTGCACGTAAGCACGGTCTTATTTCAAAAGGCGATATCGTTGTAATAACCGCGGGAATTCCGCTCGGGATTTCCGGCACAACGAATATGTTAAAGGTTGAGCGCATAAAGTAATCGGTTTTTGCGTTTTCCTCATGTGTATATAAAAATAAATTCTACCGAAAATATTAAGGCTTCGTTATTTGCGAAGCCTTAATATTTTATGTGCGGCGGTGATATATAAATGAGCGATTATGAGATTATAAAGTATATCCTAAACGATATAAACGAGGATCTCGACGATGAAGAAAAAGTGCATCTGCTTTTGAATAAAACGGTTTCAGAAAACAACGAGTGTAAAGAAAGCTTTGGGCAAAGGGCCTCCGACAGGCTCTCCTCTCTTGCCGGAAGCTGGACGTTCATTATAGGCTTCACTCTGCTTTTACTCGTTTGGATAACGATAAATACAGTTCTGGCAGCCAAATCATTTGACCCGTACCCGTTTATTCTGCTGAACCTTGTCTTGTCGTGCGTTTCGGCTATTCAGGCGCCTCTTATTATGATGAGTCAAAAGCGACAGGACGAAAAAGACCGTCGGCGCAGCGAAAATGATTATAAAATAAATTTAAAATGTGAGATTCTGCTTAAAAATATGCATTATAAGCTCGACAGGATAATCGAATGTATTGATGAAAAATCAAAATAAGGCAGAAAAGCCGTATGACGCATAATATATAAAATTCTCGTTTTTTTAACCGAATTATTTGCATTTCTACAAATTGATGTTTTACTTGCCCATTGATATAATTATAATCGGTATCGCAGTTATGCAATACCGATATTCTTTCTTCCAAGGTGAAATATATGCATATAAACTACTTGCTCTTGATATAGACGGAACTCTTGTTACCACCGAAAAAAATATACCGGCAGGCAATAAGACGGCTATACGGAGATTTATGAAAAACGGCGGAATAGTCACAATAGCATCGGGCAGACCGATAAGCGGCGTTACGCGTTATGCCGAGGAGCTGGGGCTTAACGTCGGCGGCGGTTATGTTATAACATATAACGGATCGCGTATTTTTGACGCGCGCACGGGTGAACTTTTGTACGAAAAAAATCTCACGGCGGAGCAGAGTGCCCGTATTATCGATGTCGCCGAAAAGTATAATGTCCCGATAACCACATACAAAGGCGATACAGCGGTTACCGACAATGCCGACGACAAATATTTTTATCTTGAGGTAAATCTCAATAACTTGGGACTGCAAAGAGTTCAAAGTCTGCGGAAAGAGGTTACTTATCCAGTGCCCAAATATCTTATAACGGGTGAGCCCGATTATATAACCGAGACAGAAAAGCTGTTTAAAAATGAGCTTAGCGGAGTTTCGGTATTTCGCTCCGAACCGTTTTTCCTTGAGATAACGCCTCTTATGGTAGATAAAGGTACCGCACTTATGTGGCTTGCCGACAGTCTCGGTATAAGGCGCGAGCAGGTTATGGCATGCGGAGACGGATACAACGATATTACAATGATAAGCGAAGCCGGTATCGGTGTAGCTATGGAGAATGCTCAGGAGCCTGCGAAAAACGCAGCCGACTTTGTTACTCTTTCCAACGATGATAATGGCGTAGCGGCAGCAATAAAGAAGTTTGCTCTTTAATTATTCAAGCGTTGATAATGGCTTTAAGGGGATACATAATTGGAAAACACATCTGAAAAAACACAGAATACAAC
>ENA-OQDM01000465-OQDM01000465.1-human-gut-metagenome-genome-assembly--contig:-NODE-465-length-23648-cov-3.163216_pt1 | contig 23648 bp, 24 predicted proteins | sample MGYA00242772_ERZ504605 | MGnify/ENA primary metagenome ERZ504605 (study PRJEB26092, sample SAMD00036348) | human gut metagenome | host: Homo sapiens | study: EMG produced TPA metagenomics assembly of... | reverse complement strand
TATAGTCGCATATGCTCGCTTGTAGCGCATCGCAATGCTCCTTATTTCTTCACCTCAGCGGCACGCCTTAATCTGCCACAGGCAGCGGCGCACCGCTTCCGCCCCAACGAGCACCGCTATAGTGCTCATAACCCGACAAAAAAAGAACTGTCATAAAAGACAGTTCCTAAATGGTTGCGGGGACAGGACTTGAACCTGCGACCTCCGGGTTATGAGCCCGACGAGCTACCAACTGCTCTACCCCGCGATATTAAGTTGTGCCCTCTTTCAGAGTGCCTAACTATTATATTATCATTATATGCGTTTGTCAAGTGTTTTATTTGTATTTTATATTTTTCGGTATGTTTCGGTTTTACAGCGATTAAAAAGGCGGCGACATCTCAAAATAAGAGCCGCCGCACTTTGTAATTTTTCAGTTCTGAAAATTTATCTGCTCGTCTTTTGCGGGCGAATAACGTATCAAAGCGGAAGAATCGAGATTTTCGCGATGCATATCAACAGCCGAAATTTGATGATTGTCATACGTTGTGTAATAGTAAATTCCCTTATCTGTATTGCAACAAGATGTGTAAAGCGTAATCTCGTATTTGCCGCTTTCAAGCTTGCAGCAACCCCTTGGCTGGCTTACCGAATTTAGAATATGGAAAAACTGACTTACGCTTTTTTCTTCGCCGTCCTCGGACAGAGAATTTGCCTTGACGAACGCCGCTCTGACAAACCTCGACTGTGAAGAGAGATCTCCGGGGAGTCCGAGCGCGCCCATACCGCGAGAATAAGTCGAGAGATTTATATCGGGAGCAAATGTGTTTTTCGGGTCGGCTGCGCTGAGTCTCATATAGTTGTTTAAATTTTGAAGCTGCATATCAAACGGCGGATTGTTTGTAAGAACGCCTACGGGATTTTCGTAAACTTTAAGTCCGTCCTTTACGGACTCGACTACGATACAGCCGCTTTTGTCGGCTATTATCCAGTGAAGCTGTGCGGCGGGGAGCGACTCGTTAAACGGCGTATTTGTGATATTTACATTTGAGAGCAATTTTTTCGCTTCGTCAACGCTTGCGCATCGACATAAGAGCCACGGTATAAATTCGCATTGCGCAACGTTGCATTTACCGCTTTTTTCGTTACCGTAATATGCGTTGCCGACAAAATTAAGTCCTGCCGCGGCAAGTCCCTTTTCGTTTGCTGCGTCGTAATAGAGCGGATAATTATCCGCAACATATGCCATACCTATTATGGCATAGTGGCTCTTCAGAGGCTCTGCGAATTTGAATTTAAACGGGTAATTACGCGGCGTCACGGTAATTTCGTCTCCGTATGAAAATTCATAGTCGAGCGTGCGGCCGAAATAAAAATCGTTTGTTTTGTATGTTGCTGCGGTACACATATTAAGTCCTCCCGAAATATTTGATTTTTACAGAGAAAATGCTATACTTATGTTTGCCCGAAAAAACGGAACACTTAAAATATAGATTATAATTGTTTTAATATTATGAACTTTATGAAAACAGATTATGAGTTGAAAAGGTCAAAAAGAAAAACTCTGTCGCTCACCGTGACAAAGGATTTAAAAGTAAGCGTAAAGGCGCCTGTCGGTTGCCCGCAAAAAATGATAGACGATTTTGTTTTATCGCATAAAAAGTGGATAAACGAGCATATAGAAAAGCAAAAGAGCCGTCTTTCTCTTGAAAAAACACTTGACGAAAAGAGAGTGTCGGAGCTTCGTGCACTTGCCGCCGCGGAATTGCCGCGCCGCGTGGAATATTACAGCGAGAAAATGGGACTTTATCCGACAAGCGTAAAAATAACCTCCGCAGCGACAAGATTCGGTTCGTGCAGCGGGAAAAATTCAATATGCTTTTCATACAGGCTTATGCTTTATCCGCCGGAGGCCGTTGATTACGTTGTTGTGCACGAGCTTGCGCACATTAAGGAAAAGAACCATTCGGCAAGGTTTTACGCCCTCGTGGAAAGGTATATGCCGATTACAGGGAGAGAGAAAATTGCTCAAAAAAACACCGAAGCTTTGATTTACAAGGCCTCGGTATTTTTATTTTACATTGAAAATGTCTTGCGCATTTCTTCCTGTCTGCCGCAACAGAATCTGCCCTCGGGGCAGGATGAAATAAAGCAGCTCGGACCGTAGTATTTGAAAATCCCCGGAGCGGCTTTTCTCAAAAGCTCGAGTGCCTCTACCGCATGCGCTCTGATTTCCCACTGAGCTCGTGAGCAGGTGCGCAGCTTCATAAATGTCAGTAATTCGCGAGCGTTCATGGTTGTGACTATATCGAGCGTGTTGCCGCTGAGAAGGTAGTACACGAGGCTTTCCTCACTCTTGCCGAGTGTGCGAAGTCTCTCATATTCGGCGGCGTTTTCCTTGAATGCGGTTTCGTATTTAAGAAGCAGTTCAGGGTCTTTTTTGACCGATTCGGGAACGATGTGCCGTTTTCTGTCCGCTCTTATCAGTTCGGGAATTTCTATACTCTGCATTCTGTGGCGTGTGAAGTGAGTTATTCCGGAGAGTGAAACGTCATTGAAACGAAGTGTGAAATCCGCCGCCTCGAGCGCTCTCGGCCTTGAAGAGTGAACAAGACTGTATGTTATTTTGTCGGCAACCGTGTCGTCCGATAAAATACGGTCTATATCCTCGGTTGAAGCGTTGGTGTAAGAGATGAGCGCGCTTCTCTGAACATTTTTTTCGGCGTCGCCCGTGTATGAGAGAAGCTCGACTTTTTTGCCGTTTGTGCGGCGCGGAACGTCGCCGATAAACGAGAGGTCGGGGTTATCCGGCATATAGTTTTTACTGCGCTCGTCAAAGCCCGTCATTATGCCGGGAGTGAGCTTTTCCGCCTGCTCTTTCAGTTCAAGACCGAGCTTTACTATTTCGGGGTATTTGCTGCCTCTGCCGTAGAGCATGGCTTTTAACAGGTGCAAAAATTCACGCCCGTTTATGCTGCAAAAGAAGTTGGAAAAAAGGCAGTACGGCAAAAGGAATCTCGCGTCCTCTTTGGGTACGCCGGCCTCGCAGAATTCGCTGTACAGACCGAAGAGCTTTGCCATATGGCTTTTGTAGTTTTCGTCCGCATCATCGGGAATAAAAAATCCCGCATCCGAAAAATCAACGTATCTGCGTGATTTTACGGTGAATGAAGCAAGCCTGAATTCGATGACGAATTGCTCGACAACCGCCGTGACATTTTGAAAGGCGAGATTAAAATATGTATGCTCCACTACCGAATTGTGACCGGAGCGCGTAACCTTGTCGATAAGCTTTGCGTTTTTTTCGCAGTCCTGCGATTTTTGCCATATACCGAGCACGGTGCCCTCCTGCGTAGACACTCTGCCGCCGGCCGAGGTTATTTTTTCGCCGCAGTCGGAAAGGCCTATTATGAATGCTCCGCTTTTATTTAAATCCAAATTATCGAGATTCATCTGTGCATTTGCCCCTTTTCGATGTTTTACAATATTTTATCACATTATATCGGTTTAGGCAATTTGGAATATTGTGCATTTTTTGTTGTAAAAAATGTAATTGTTTGCTATAATAATTTAGATTAAAAATTAAAAGGGGTAAAAGGTATGCCCGGCAAACTTATAGTTATAGAGGGACTTGACGGAAGCGGAAAATCGACCCAAACGGAGCTTCTTCAAAAAAAACTTGCAGCTCTGTCTGTCGATACAAAGAGAATTAAGCTGCCGGATTACGACGACCCGTCGAGCACGCTTGTCAGAATGTATCTCGGCGGCGAATTCGGAAATGACCCGTCGTGCGTCAACGTCTATGCGGCGTCCTCGTTTTATGCGGTGGACCGCTATGCGAGTTACAGCCGTCATTGGAAAGAGGATTATCTTTCGGGTAAGGTCATTTTAGCCGACAGATATACTTCGTCGAACGCCGTTCATCAGGCGGTAAAGTTGCCGCAGAGCGAGTGGGACGACTATATTAAATGGCTTTGCGATTACGAATACGAAAAGCTCGCCGTGCCGAAGCCCGACAGGATTATATATCTTGATATGCCCGTTGACGTGTCACAGCGACTTATGACAAAGCGCTACGGCGGCGACGAGGTGAAAAAAGACGTCCACGAGGCAAATGTAGAGTATTTGCGTCGCTGTGCAAAAGCGGCGGCGTTTGCCGCGGAAAAAATGGGCTGGGAGACCGTGGTCTGCTCCGAAAACGGTGAGCCGCGCCCCATAGCCGATATAAGCGAAGAAATATTGGGTATAGTAAAAAAAGAACTTGGTTTAGGAGAATAATTTTGCTTGAATTCAGAAACCCCGAATTATCGGACAGAGCTTGGGTAACGGACGTAATGGAGCGTTCGGGCGATATGGCCTGCGAGTACTGCTTCGGTAACCTTTATATATGGGCGCCCGTGTATGAAAATACAATTTGCGAGTATGACGGTATGTTTTTGGCACGCGACGGCGTAGGCGATCCGATGTATCTTTACCCGTGCGGCGACGGCGATAAAAAGGCCGCCGTAAACGAACTTATACGTTATGCCGAAAATCACGACGGCGCGCGTCTTACCATGTACTGCCTCACTCCGTCAAATGTCCGTGAGCTTGAAGATATGATGCCCGGAAAGTTTGAGTTTACCGAGATGAGGGAATTCGCCGATTACATTTACAATACCACCGATCTTATTGACCTTGCCGGCAGGAAGTACCACGGCAAGCGTAACCATATAGCTTATTTCAAAAATAACCACGATTGGCATTTTGAACCGATAAACGACGGCAATATGCAATTATGTCTTGATATGAACCAGAAGTGGGAGGCTTTAAACCGCGAAAAGGACCCCGATGAAATAGATAGCGAACTTGAAGCCATAAAGCGTGCGTTCTCGAATTTTGACGAGCTCGGGTTCAAAGGCGGAGTTTTATACGCGGACGATGAGGTTGTGGCTTACACTCTCGGCGAGGAGCTGAACAGCTCGGCTTTTTGCACACATATAGAAAAGGCGTATGCTTCGGTTCGCGGAGCTTACCCGACGGTAAACCGCGAATTTGCGGCAAATATGCTTGCTAATTATAAATTCATAAACCGTGAGGACGATACGGGAAGCGAAGGGCTCCGCAAGGCAAAGCTCTCATATTATCCGGAGATACTTCTTCAAAAGTACCGCGCTTTTTATAAGGGATAAGTTATGGAAATTCGGCTTTCTTCTCCGAAGTACAAAGAAAAGATGTATTCTCTGTGGCAAAGCTGCTTCGGCGACGACAGAGAAACAATCGATATGTTTTTCAAAAACAGCTTTTCTTATGAAAATGCAGTTATCTGCACGGACAAAGCAGAGGTTGTGTCACAACTGTTTTTGCTTCCGGAAAAGCTCTCCCTCGGCGAAAAGGAGTATTTTGCATACTATATTTATGCAGCCGCCACCGCAGAGAGTTACAGAAAACAGGGCATAATGGGTTCGTTACTGGAATTTACTTCAGCTCTTGCCGCCGACAGAAAAGCCGATTATCTGTTTTTGGTTCCGGCGACGGAGAAACTTTTTGATTATTACGAAAAATTCGGCTTTTATAAAGCTCTCTATGCCGAAAAAACCGTCTTTAAATTGACCGGCGGTGAGCCGCTTGACATTAAAAGCACCGAGCCGTCGGATATAAAAAAGGCAGCTCTCAAAAGAGAAAAACTGTTAAAGGGCGTAAACCGTGTAGTGTGGCGAGAAAACGAAATAAAACTGTTTTCGGATTTTCTCGGCGACGACGGCAAAATAGTTTTCGGAGACGATTTTTATGTCTCGTACAGTCCGGCTGAAAACGGTGTTTTTGTCACGGAGCTTCTATGCGGAGGAACATATGAAAACGCCTTGGACGTTTTGAAAAAAACGGGTGAAAATACGTTTTTTGTCTCTGTGCCGGAGGAAAAATCCGCCGAATTAAAAAATTGCAAACGCACCGCCGTAGGTATGATAAAAAATATCAAAGGCGAGAAGATAAATGACAGCGTGTATACAGGGATAACGCTGAACTGAATGCTTAAAGAAAGGATTGCCGCATTCCCGCGCGGCGGTACAAAAAATGATTTATGTTTTTCTTGCGGACGGCTGTGAAGAGATAGAAGCTCTCACGCCGATTGATGTTCTGAGAAGAGCAAAAAAAGACGTTAAGGTTGTAGGCGTCGGTAAAAAAACAATAGTTTCGTCTCACAATATCAGGATTACGTGTGACGCCGAGACAACCGAGGTTTCTCCGAACGAGGACATAGAGGCGGTTATTTTGCCCGGCGGTATGCCCGGTACTTTAAATCTTGAAAAGTCGGAAAAGGTAAATGAATTTATAGACCGCGCTTCAAGCGACGGAAAGCTTATCTGCGCTATATGCGCGGCACCGTCCGTGCTCGGCCATAAAAATCTGTTGAGGGGCAAAACCGCAACATGCTTTCCGGGCTTTGAAAAAGACCTTTACGGCGCTGTTGCCACAGGTGCTCCCGTAGAACGGGACGGGAACATAATAACTGCGCGCGGAATGGGCGTGGCTCTCGAATTCGGACTTAAAACAGTCGAGGCACTTTGCGGAAGCGAGGTTGCCGAAAGCATAAAAACATCTGTTCAAAGCGAGTGATAAAAATGACGGCTCAAAGTGAGGATAAAGCGTTTTTAAGAAGACGCGCCAAGGAGTACAGAAAATCACTTTTGCCGGAGGAGAAGGCGAGACGTGACAAATTTGTTACGGACAATCTGTTTGCCCTCGATGAATTTAAAAACGCTAAAACCGTTTTGTGTTATGTGTCGTCTTCACGCGAGGTTGACACATCGTGTATAATTAAACAGGCGGTGCTTTCGGGCAAAATCGTTGCCGTGCCGAGATGCGTTGACGCTTTCGGGCATATGGAGTTTTGCCGTATAGACTCTGTTTTTGATCTTGAACCCGGGGCGTTCGGCATAATGGAGCCGAACCCATCATGTGAAATCATGACCGCCTTTGATAACGGTATATGTATAGTACCGGCTCTTGTATTTTCCGAGGACGGATACCGCGTCGGCTTCGGAAAAGGCTATTATGACAGGTTTTTACAGTCGTTTTCAGGCACAAAAATCGGGCTCGCATACGAAGAGCAGATAATAAAGAGAATCCCGCACGACAGTTACGATATTAAATCCGACATAATTGTTTCGGATAAGAAAGTACACAGAGTTTAATGAAAGGAGGAGCGCCCATGGATGACAATAAAAGAACTCCCGATGATTCGTATAGGGACCTTTTGGATATTTATGCGCGTGAGGAAGACGAGCAGAAAAGACCCGAGCTTAAAAATATGGTTGAGAGAAACCGTAAGAGCGACAAAAAGCCATTTAAGCTTGAAATAAAAGACCTTGACTCCGAGTTTACCGACGCTCCGCAAAAAAGACCGCCTGTCAGACGAGATATGCCCGTGCATCACAGTACCGATGCGCCGGAAAGACATAACGCTCACAATGCTCACAAAAGACCGCCGGAAAAACACAAAATTCATAAAAGGCCGCCCGAAAAAAACGGTACGGCACCGCGCGGAATAAGCTATGATGACGAATTCGGTCCCATAATTACACGCGGCGGAAGAAACGGCGGAAATGCCGCCTCTTTCGGAACAGCCTCTTACGAGCAAGCGTCGGAGCAGGGTGCCGTACGTAAAAGACCGCCGATAAAGGGTATAAAGGGAAACGAAAAAGAAATTGCGGTAAGAATAGCCGCATATTTCGTAAGAAATAAAAAAACGTGGATAACGATAGCGGTTTGCGTTGTATGCGCAATTTGTCTGTCGTCGTATCTGATTAGCTGTATGAACGACGTTTTGGCAATACGCCGCGACAGCGAAAACGTTATATCTGTTACAATTCCCGCAGAGACCAACACAAGCGACGTTATCAACATATTAAAGGATAACGGCCTTATAAAGCATAAGCATTTCTGCAAAATGTTTGCAAAGATAATGAATTACCGTGATGACAACTATATGTCCGGTATTTACTATATAACCAAGTCGATGGGCGTTGAGAAGATGCTCTCAACATTTAAATCTCCTCCGTCAACGGGCGAGACCGTAAGGCTTTCGTTCCCCGAGGGCTACACGGTAGACCAAATAGTCGAAAAGCTCGAAAAATATGAGGTTTGCTCAGCTGATGCCATCTATAAGGCCATGAGAGAGGTGGACTTCAGCAGTGAATACACCTTTATTAAGAATGAGCCGAATAAAGAGCAGCGTTACAGGAGCCTTGAGGGTTATCTCTACCCCGACACATATGATTTCTATAAGGGCGAAAATGCCTCAAGCGTTATAAGGACCTTCCTAAACAACTTCCAGAAGAAGTGGACGGACGATTATCAGAAAAAAGCCGACGCGCTCAATATGTCGGTTGACGATATAATAAAGCTCGCCTCCATTATAGAAAAAGAGGCCGCCGATGCGACTCAGATGCCGCTTGTATCGTCGGTGCTTCACAACCGTCTCAATAAGCCGGGGCTTTATCCGTCGCTTCAGTGCGATTCCACGGCGGACTATATCAACGATTATATTGCGAAGAATGTTACAAATGCCACGGAGCTTGCCGCCTACACCTCACGTTACAGCACATATAAGTGCGAGGGTCTGCCCGTGGGTGCGATTTGCAACCCGGGTAACGACTCAATAAACGCGGCGCTCAATCCCGCAAAGACCGATTACTACTTCTTCGCGCACGATACCAATAAAAAGATTTATCTTGCGAAAAACGATTCGGAGCGGCAGGCCAATAACATTGCCATACTCCAGGCCAATCAAAAGGCGGCCAAGTCGGCTTCGCAGTAATTTACCAGAGGAGCAATATGAAAAGACGACCCGAATTACTAAGTCCGGCAGGCGATTTTGAACGCTTTGAGGCAGCCTTGCGCTTCGGAGCGGACGCCGTCTACCTTGCCGGCAGCTCATTCGGTATGCGTGCAGGTCCGCAGAATTTTCCCGAAGAGGATCTCATAAAGGCGGTAAAGAAAGCGCACGAAAAGGGCGTTAAGGTTTATTTAACGCTTAATACGCTTCCGCGAAACAGCGAAATACCGCTTTTGCCGGACTTTATAGAAATGACTGCAGGTGCGGGAGTGGATGCGTATATTGTAGCCGATATCGGTACTATGGCATACTGCAAAAAGTATGCGCCGTCGGTGCCGCTGCACGTTTCCACACAGGCGGGCATCGTGAATTATCTCACGGCGAACGAGTTTTACAATATGGGTGCCGAGCGAATAGTTACGGCTCGTGAGCTATCTCTGTCGGAGATTGCCGAGATAAGAGCCAAAACTCCTAAGGAGCTGCAAATCGAGTGCTTTGTACACGGCAGTATGTGTATGTCGTTTTCGGGCAGATGCCTTTTGTCAAATTATCTTACCGGCCGTGACGCAAACCGCGGCGAGTGTGCTCAGCCGTGCCGTTGGCAGTATGCGCTTATGGAAAAAACACGCGAGGGCAGGTATTTTCCGGTAAATGAGGAAGAGGACGGCACATATATATTAAACTCCGAGGATATGTGTATGATAGAGCACATCCCTGAGCTTACAGCTGCCGGAATCGACAGCTTTAAAATAGAGGGCAGAGCAAAATCCGCATATTATACGGCGGTCATAACAAATGCTTACAGAGCGGCAATCGACGCTTATATGTGCAGCGAGTCAGGTGACTTTGTTTTGCCGAGATGGATACTTGACGAAGTGCGAAAGGTAAGCTATCGCGACTACTGCACGGGCTTCTATTTTGATTCGCCGCACGAAAAAGCGAATATCAGCTTTGAGGGCGGTTACCGCCGCGAGTGGGATGTTATGGCGGTGGTCGAGGATTGCCGCGACGGCTTTATTTATTGCGAACAGCGAAATAAATTCTTTAAGGGCGACACTCTCGAAAGCTCGAGCCTGGGAAAAAGCCGCAGAGCTTTGTCGTGACGGAGCTTTTTGATGAAAACGGCGAACCTACTGACAGCACGCCGAGAGCCATGATGAAATTCAAAATACGCTCCGATTTAAAATTTGTTCCCGGAACGATCCTCAGAAAACAAAATATAAAATAAAACACACGCTTCCGTTCAATAATAAAACGGGAGCTGTTTTTTGTTTTTGAGGTGAATTATGAACAAGCGAGTTTGTGCCCTTTTCTTTTTTGTTGTGTCTGTCGTTCGGCGTGCTTTTTGTAAAAATGGCGGAGCTTTGCGGCGGTAACGTGTCGGATGTCGCCGCATCAAAAAATACCGTCGGCGTGACGGTGGCTTCGTCAAGGGGCAACATTTACGACTGTAAAATGCGTCCGCTTGTCAATTGCGATACCGTTTTAAAGGCGGCGATAAAGCCGTGTGAGGAGTCCCTGTCCTCTATCCGGGTCATTGTCCCCGAAAGCGAAATACCTTCTGTTTATTCGACTTTGTCTCAGGGGAAAATAGCGGTTTGTGCGTCAAATGCCGTTTTTGACGAAAAAAACATAAAGACGGCAAAAACGGTGGTGCGATACGGTGAAAACAGCCTTGCGCCGCACATAACCGGATATATCGACGGCGACGGAAACGGCGTTTCGGGAATTGAAAAGTGCTACAACGATATACTTTTGTCGTATTCGGGAACTCTGAAGGCAAGGTGTGGCGCGGCGGCTTCGGGAAAATTGCTTGAGGGTGCGGAGATTACATTTTTAAAGGATGGGTATATGTCGGCCGGCGGAGTGGAGCTCACAGTTGACAGAGATATACAAAAGCTGTGTGAATCGGCTCTCGAAAAATTTGACATCAACAGCGGTGCGGTCGTTGTTCTCGACAGTGCCACCTCCGAAATAAGGGCAATGGCGAGCACACCGTCGTTTGACCGAAATGCGCCCGAAAAAAGCCTAAACGACTCATCTTCTCCGTTCCTTAACAGAGCGATAACTCCGTACTCCGTAGGCTCGGTTTTTAAAGCGGTTGTCGCCTGTGCCGCCTTGGAAAACGGAATTCCTACAAGTTACAGCATCGTCTGCAACGGTAAATACGACTTGAACGGAGAAATATCGTTCGGCTGTTTTAAAAAGACGGGGCACGGCAATATGAATATGTATTCGGCTATGGCGGAGTCATGCAATCCGTATTTTATAAGTCTTGCGCTTAAAACCGGCAAAGAAAACATTTGCGCCATGGGTGAAAATCTCGGGCTAGGTCAAAAAATCGAGCTTGCGGACGGTTGGGAGACAAAGTCAGGTATTATGCCGTCCGCCGACAGCCTTATGTCTGAGGCGGATTTGTGCAACCTCGCATTCGGTCAGGGTAAATTGCTTGCTTCGCCGCTGCAAATGTCCGCCGTGTATGCGGCTGTGGCAAATAACGGAGTGTATCGCGCACCATCTCTTATGAAAGCCGTAACGGATGAGACCGGAAAGGAAATCAAAAGGGCGGAGCTGCCCGTTCCGAGGCGTGTAATGAGCGTTGATACGGCAAAAACAGTTACCGAGCTTTTACGCGAAACCGTTGTGTCCGGCAGCGGAAAAAGGGCGGAAACCGAGTATTTTGACGCCGCAGGCAAAACGGCAACGGCGCAAAGCGGCTGGTTTGACGAGAACGGGAATGAAGTGACGCACTCGTGGTTTTGCGGATTTTTTCCGTATGCTTCGCCGCGCTATGTCATCACCGTCTTTAAAGAAAACGGAGCGGGCGGTGCCTTAGACTGCGCTCCGGTGTTTAAATACATTGCCGACGGAATTAAAAGATAACTTGTGCTGATTCGGCACAAAAGCTTTATTTTCCGTTCCGTAATGTTATTATTTTCCCATAATGTATCGGGGGAATGAGTATGAAGAACGAAGGGAAAAACGCAAAACACGGCTTTAAAATTATGACGGCCGTAATTACCGTATGCGCCGTTTTGTGTACGGTGTTTTCCGCGATGTCGCTTGTGCTGCAGTATAAAGACCATATTTTACTGAAGAAATACGGAGATTTTGTGTCCTATGGAAATTCGACGAAAAACGCAGACGAAAAAGACGGTTTTTATCTTGTGACCAAGGAATCAAAAGCCGAAGGTGAGTCCGATACGGCTGCAAACGCCGAAACAGAGAGTGTGGCGGCATCCTCTGCCGCAGGGCAGACTTCGGCCTCGACTCCGGTCGGCGTAAATTCACAAAAAAGCTCCGGTGACGCACAGCCCTCCGAAGGCACATATACAGTAAACGTGAACACCAAAAAAATTCACTCTCCGTCATGCTCCTACGCTATGAGGACGTCCTCGGAAAACAAAAAAGAGATTTCCGCCTCTGAGCTGTCATCGTATCTTGACAACGGTTACAGTATCTGTTCAAAATGCAATGCCGGCAGATAGTTCAAATATTCTTTTCGACCCGAAATACTCGACACATCGAAAGAGTTTGTCATCAAACCGCATTGCGCCGACTGCTTCGGAATTTTACGCATAGTCATTTTCAACAATGCAAAAAACGACAAAACAGTGTGCTTTAAAGCCTTAATCTAACCGATTTTACAAAATGAAAAACTTTTTTTGTGAAAAATGCAAACTAAATTTTTAAAATATCAATTTTTAGCTTGCAAAATCTTAAAAGATTGTGTAAAATACATAATATATGATTTGTGAAATTGTATAAAAATGCAGACGGGAAAATTTGTACTGCCGTTTCGGCTTAAAGCAGAGTGCGGCAGGGAGGTTTTCTCCGGAGAAAAAAGATAGATGGAGGTTTTATCAATGTCGAACAGATTGTTCCAGGGTATTGTGCATCAGCTCACAGACAGTATCGACCGTACTATAGGTGTTATAGACGAGTCGGGTACCATTATTTCCTGCAGCGAACTCGGTAAGATAGGTGAGGTGCTCTCAACCGAGGTTACCGCGGTTTTCAGCGGAACGGAGGTTATATCGGTAGACGGGTATTCTTATAAGCCGTTCGGTGCGCGTATGCACCCCGAATATGCCGTATTTGTTTCCGGCGATGACGACCTTGCCTTGAAATATCTCTCAATGCTTGCCGTAACACTCTCAAGCATTAAGCAGTATTATGATGAAAAATACGACCGCGCAAACTTTATCAAGAACGTAATTCTTGACAACATACTGCCCGGTGATATTTATCTCAAGGCGAGAGAGCTTCATTTTAATAATGATGTGTCACGCGTCGTAATTCTCATAAGAATTACCGAGCACATAGATATCTCCGCTTATGATATAATTCAGAACCTGTTCCCGGATAAGACCAAGGATTTCGTAATAAACCTTAACGAGACAGATATTGCCCTTATCAAAGAGGTTAAGCCGAATATCGATACAAAGGATCTCGAAAAGCTTGCACGTTCGATAGCCGACGGTCTCGGAACGGAATTCTATTCTCACGTTCTTGTCGGCATAGGTACTACGGTTGAGGGAATAAAGGATCTTGCACGCTCATTCAGAGAGGCTCAGGTTTCTCTTGAGGTCGGCAAGGTGTTCGACACCGAAAAGAGCATTGTGAGCTATGACAATCTCGGTATTGCGAGACTTATATATCAGCTTCCCACAACTCTTTGCGATATGTTCTTAAAGGAGGTTTTCAAGCGCGGCTCTATTGACAATCTCGATCAGGAAACGCTCTTTACAATTCAGAAGTTCTTTGAAAACAACCTCAACGTATCCGAAACCTCAAGAAAGCTCTTTGTACACAGAAATACTCTTGTATATCGCCTTGAAAAGATTAAAAAGCTCACAGGCCTTGACCTTCGCGAGTTCGATGACGCAATAGTATTTAAAGTAGCTCTTATGGTTAAGAAATATCTTGATTCAAGCCCTGTCAAGTATTAAAGAAAAGTAATTTTCCGCGCACTGTTGCAAATGGGAAAATTGCACAATGTTGCAAGTGCGATTTTGTCTAAAGTGCGCGAATATAATTTACCATATTACAAAATGGTTACAAACTTGACGTTCTATGCTATAATTAAAGGCGGTATTATGAGTGATTATACTCATTTTGCCGCCTATATTTTTATAGCGGTTGTGTAGAGTCTCTGCCCGTCGGTATTAAACTTTACGGCAGAGTTCAGCGGTGGGAATATTGTGAAAAGCAGAGGTATGTTCTAAGTGATTGAATTTAAAAATGTATCAAAAACTTACGATAACGGGACCGAAGCACTTAAAGATGTCAATATCAAGATAAACGACGGAGAATTTGTCTTTGTGGTCGGCTCATCGGGAGCCGGCAAGAGTACGTTTCTCAAGATAATGATGCGCGAGCAGGTGCCTAACAGCGGTTCTGTTATCATAAACGGTTATCATCTTAACAATTTAAAGAAAAAGGAGATTCCTCTTTTCAGAAGGACTCTCGGTATAGTATTCCAGGATTTCAGACTTATCCCGACCATGACGGTGTTTGACAATGTCGCATTTGCGATGCGCTGCATCGGTGCCAAGGAAAAGGAAGTCAGAAAACGCGTGCCTTATATACTCAGCCTTGTAGGACTTGCATCCAAGGCGAGAAATCTACCGACGGAGCTGTCGGGCGGCGAGCAGCAGAGAGTTGCGCTCGCGCGTGCGCTTGTAAATAATGCGGGGCTTATAATTGCGGATGAGCCTACGGGCAACATCGACCCCGAAATGTCTTACGAAATAGTTGACCTTTTAAACCATATAAACGCAAACGGAACCACCGTGGTAATGGTAACTCACGAGCATAATCTCGTCCGTCATTTCCACCACAGGGTTATTACAATAGAGCAGGGCGCCGTGGTTTCGGACTCCGAAGACACCGAGGCACTTCCCGATGATTACGCCACCATCGAAAGAGATTATGCTTCCGACGCGTCAAATGCGGAAAGAGCGGCGGCAGCCGCGGCTGCGGTTCAGAACATTGCCTCCTCGGAGACGGTGGAGGACCGTGTAGCCAAGCAAAAGGAAGACAGCATAAGCCCGTTTTATGTTCAGCCGAATTCGGACGCCGACCTTGAAAAGTTTATGGCGACATACGGCGTGGATTCGGATTCCTCCGACGATGACGTTGATTACTCAAAGTATCTCGACGCCATTGAAAAAAAGACCGGAGGTGACAACAGGTGAAAGGGACAAGCTTAAAATATCTTACGCACGAGGGCTTCCGCAACGTGTGGGTCAATCGCCTTATGTCATTGGCATCGGTAACCGTGCTTATGGCATGTCTTATAATTATGGGCGCGGGCATAATGATATATTTTAATATTAACAATGTAGTCGACAAGGTGCAGTCGCAAAATGTAGTAATGGTCTATGTTGCCGACGATGCCTCGGAGGACGAAACAACACAGATAGGTACCTCGCTTAAAGGCATAAGCAATGTTGAAAGCTGCGAATTTGTGCCGAAGGAAGTTGCGTTCCAGGAGCAGATACAGAGCATGGGCGGCGACGCGGCTCTGTTTGAGGGCTTTGACGAAATTCCGCTTCCCGACGCATATAAGGTCACGGTAAAGGATTTGTCACAGTTTGAAAACACCGTTTCTCAGATAAAGCAGATAAACAAAGTCGATTCGGTGCGAGAAAACAGCGATCTTGCAAGCAAGCTTTTGTCTCTTCGCCATGCGGTTTCGATAGTCAGCGTGGGGCTTGTTATAATGCTGTTCCTTGTTGCGCTTTTCATAATTTCAAACACAATACGCATAACGATGTTCTCAAGGAAGCTTGAAATTTCAATAATGAAGGCGGTAGGTGCCACAAATTGGTTCATTCGTTGGCCGTTTATGATAGAGGGTATGATACTCGGTACGATTTCCGGCATAGTATCCCTGGGAGTTTTGTGGGGACTTTATGCAGTAGCCGAAAAAGTGTTCGCACAGACCCTCTCGTTAATCGGCTTTTCGCTCGTGCCGTTCAGCGAGTACTGGTGGCAGATACTTCTTGTATTTGTTGCAATAGGATTGTTTACAGGAGGTTTCGGAAGTCTTGTTTCGATGGCTAAATACCTGAAAGAGCAAGGGAGCGTGGTCTCTGATGACTAAAAACGGTCTCAAAAGAGCTTTGAGCCTTTTACTGTCGGTAACATTCGTTTTTTGCGCGTCATTTTTACCGGCTTCCGCGGCGGATTCCAAGAAGGATTTGGAAAACAAAATCGCGGCTGCCGAGGCAAAGAAAAAACAGAATGAGCAAAAAATAAAGGATTTGCAAAATAAAATCGACGGTGCCAAAGAGTCGAACGGCTATTCCTCGGAACAGATTGACGCTTTGCAGGAGCAGCTTGACACGTACCAAAGTCAAATAACGGAGCTTAACAGTCAGATAGACGACAAAAACGCCGTTATAAACGATTATCAAAAAGAAATAGATTCTCTTCAAAAGAATATAGACGAGGCAAGCGAGAGCATAGAAACTCAGACAAAGACCGTAAACGATACATATAACCTTTTAAAGGAGAGACTTCGTGCGGCATATATGGCAGGCGAAAGTTCCACTCTTGAGGTGCTTCTTACGGCAAGTGATTATGAGGGCTTCCTCACAAGGCTTGAGCTTTTAAGTAAAACCACAAAGCATGACAGGCAGCTTATGAAATCTTTGCAGGATGATATTGCAAAGCTGAACGACACAAAGGAGCTTCTGTCGTCAAATCAGCAGGAAGTAAAGGCTAAGCAGACCGCCGTAGAGTCGGAAAAGGCGGATATTGTTTCGTCTAAAACGCAGGTGCAGTCGCTTTACAATACCGTAGATTCAAAGCAGTCTACCCTTGAAAAGCAGGTTGCACAGCGAAATGCATATATCTCGTCTCTCAGCGCAGGCTCCAAGGAATTAGAAAACGAGAATAAAAAAATACAGGCTGCGAAAGACAGCTACGATAAAAAACTTGCGGAACTGGCGAAAAATGCGTCGCAGGGCACCGGCGAATTGCCAAAGCCCGGCGGAAACACGGGTGGCAATACGGGAGAAAATACCGGTGGAAATACAGGCGGTTATACGGTATCTCCCAAGGGTATGATTTGTCCGCTTCAGTATTCAAACGTAACCATATCGGCAGGCTGGTACGGCTACCCGGGTCACAAGGGTATTGATTTTACCACAAGGGGTGCAACCGGCAATACATACGGTAAGGAGATCAGAGCCGCGGCTGACGGTAAGGTTCTTTCCGCCGAATATCATTCGAGCTGGGGCAATAACGTCTTTATTGACCACGGCAACGGCGTTTGCACAAGATACGCTCATTGCAGCGTTATGAAGGTAAGCAAGGGGCAAACGGTAAAGCAGGGGCAGGTTATAGCTCTTGTAGGCAATACGGGTAACGTAAGTCCCGCGCCGACGCCGGCAAATCCGCATGCCGGGGCGCATCTGCACTTTGAGGTCTGGATAAACGGCACAAGGGTAAATCCCGCGCCGTATCTTCCGTAATTTTTAAAGGGGTAAATCCGGTATTAAAGGAGTTCTTTTTATTTTGAAGCATCAGAAGAAAGCATTTATACGCATTATTTCCGTTACATTAATAACAGCTATGCTGTTTTCCGTGACGTCGTTTTCGGGCTCGGCTTCGTCAGTGCAGGATCAAATAGACGAGCTTGAAAGCAAAATAAATGCCAATAATAATAAAATCAGCGATAATAAGGCGTCCGTAAACGATTTGCTCAATCAGATTTCCGATATGCAGGCTCAGCTTGATGTTTACAACGCCAAGATAACCGACCTTAACAAGCAAATAGCGGCAAAGGATGAAATTATCAACAACTATCAGGCGGAAATCGACAGACTTCAAGCCGAAATAGACGCCGCAAATATTCAAATAGAAACACAGACAGCCGCTGTCGACGTAACATACGACGTACTTAAAGAGAGACTTCGCTCGGCATATAAGGCAGGCGAAAGCTCGGCGCTTGAGGTACTTCTCAGCTCCGGCGACTATGCGAGCTTTTTGACAAGACTTGAGCTGCTCAAACGTGTTTCGGAGCATGATAATGAGCTTGTAAAGGGTTTGCAGGAAGAAATCAATGAGCTTAACAAAACAAAAGAACAGCTCTCCTCCGATCAGCAGTCACAGCAGGAAAAGCAGTCTGAAATAGTTAACGAAAAGGCCGCCATAGAGTCTGCGCGCGCAGAGGTCAAGAGCGTTTACAATACCCTTGACGCAAAGCAGTCACGTCTTGAAGCTCAGGTGAAGTCGCTCAAATCAATGATTTCAAGCCTTGATTCGCAAAATGACGCTTATCAGGCCAAGATGGATAAACTCGAAGCGCAGTCAATCAGCAATACCACGGGTTCTTCCGGTAACGGTGTGCTCTCAAGCGGAATGAGCTTTCCTCTCACGTGCAATTGTTACGTTTCACAGCACTACGGTCACAACGGCCACAAGGGCGTTGATATAGCCGGTGCAAATATAAACGGTCAGCCCGTTTACGCCGCGGCAGGCGGTACGGTAATTTCCGCCTCGTATCACTCAAGCTGGGGCAACAACGTGCTTATAGACCACGGCAACGGCGTGTGGACAAGATATGCGCACCTCAGCAGCATAGGCGTCAGCGCGGGTCAAACCGTATCGCAGGGTCAGTATATAGGCAAGGTCGGCTCCACCGGCAACTCCTCGGGTCCGCACCTTCATTTTGAGGTCTATGTAAATAAAAATCGAGTAAATCCCGAGCCGTATATCGGTCTTTGATAAAACCCCCCGAAAGAGAGGCGTTCATTTGAATAGGAAAATATCTCTGGGCCTTGCGCTCGCATTGATATTCGTGGCTATGGCAGGCTCTGTGGCAGGGACCATGGCTGTGTCAATGAAAATGTACAATTCAATAATCAAAGATCTCCCGAAGCGTTCACAGACTTATTCGCTTTTAGCGGAGATAGACGACGTTATCCGCACTAATTACTACGGCGAGATTAACGAAACGCTTTTAAACGCGGATATGGCAGAGGGCTTTGCAAACGGCGTAGGCGACAGTTACAGCTATTATATGACCGCGTCCGAGTATGACGTATATAAAAACGAGATGAACGGTCAGAAAATGGGCGTCGGCATAATTCCGGTGTTCAACGAGGACGATATGTGCCTTTATGCGGCAGAGGTCTCCGACGGTTCTCCGGCGGCACTTAATAATATGGTTAAGGGCGACCGTATAGTTACCATAGATGAAGAGGAAGTCACAGTTTATAACTATAAAGAGCTTGTAAAAAAGCTTGAGGGCGAAAAGCTCTCGTCCGTAAATGTTGCGTTTATTCATGACGGTAATCTCGTTGCCGCAAATATGGTAAAGGGCTACACCGCGCAGACTGTTTATTATGAGACGGTAGGCCAGGTAGGTTATGTTAAAATAACCGATTTTTATTCGACCACCGCATCACAGCTCAAAAATGCCGTAAATACGCTTATAAAGCAAGGCGTGAGCGGCATTATAATAGATTTGCGGGCGGTCTCGAACGGAACCGTAGAGTATGCGACAGACGCGCTTGATGTGCTTGTTCCTGTGGCAAGCGACGGAACAAAGGCACTCGCTACCGCCGTTGATAAAAACGGCGAAGCCATAGAGACCTTTACATCGGACGCCGACAGCATAAATGTGTCAACAGTGATACTTGTCAATAAAGACACCTCCGGACCTGCAGAGCTTTTCGCCTGCGATATGCGCGATTTCGGCAAAGCAAAGCTTGTAGGTACGGCGACAAAGGGCAACGGAACCATGCAAAGGGTTTATCAGCTGAGTGACGGAGGTGCGGTAAAGCTCACCGTGGCAGAGATAAAGCCGTATACAAGCGATGTGTATAACGGTGTGGGCTTAACTCCGGATTATCTTGTGGAGCTGTCCTCACAGAAAAAGAACCGTTTGGCGCTTTTATCTCATTCAGAGGATGAACAGTATCAAAAGGCAAATTCTCTCTTAACCTCTTCGGCAGGCGCGGACGAGCAATAAACAACAAACATTAAAATCAAAACCCCCGCATAATATTATGCGGGGGTGCTTTTATGTTCGGAGTAATTAAAATAGAAAGAATCGGCGGCGGATTTTTTAAGAGGCTTCGTTACAGGCTTTTTCCGCCCGAACCCGTTATCGAGCGGATAAGCGTTTTAGGCAGTGCTCCGTTTTTTACGCTGACTCTTGTGTGTGATGAAAACGAAGAGGTCGATACGGGTGAAATATACAGCCTGCTCGGGCGGTGCGCGGGCAGAGTTATAGTGTGCGGAGGAACCATAACGGATGACGAAAAGGTTAGGAATTTCGAGCCTCGTATACTGCCGTCCGTTATGCTTTTTAATTCCGCGGTTGATTATATAAAGAAATGCTCTCTTCCGCCGGAAAAAACGAGCGTGGCTGTTATGGATTTTAACGGCTTTCAAAAGGATAAGCTGTCTTTACTTGTTCCTCTTGCCTCAAATCTTAAGGTAATAACGGGTAATCCCGAAGAATTTTCTCCCGTGCGCCGACGGCTGTATGACGATTGGGGTCTTGCGATGACCGTCACGGAAAACGTGAATGAGGCAGGCGGCTGCACATTTGTAATAGCTCCGCGAACAGATAAAAGCAATCCGGACGGAGGGTGCCTTTTATATAGGAATGAGTATTCGGGAAGTACCGTCTGTTTGTCGGGCAGTGGAGTTACTCTGCCCGATGACATAACAAAGATTCTGCACCGTGTAATTCGCTCTTGTTTGCTTCCGCCTTGTATGAATTGTGCGGTGCGACACGTCTTTCCGAGCTGTGCTTTGACCGCCTTGCGGACATTAGCTCTAAAGGCAGAATTGAATAAGCGGCAGCCTTAGTGTAACAATACGTTTTTTCTGCAGCCGAACAAAAAATAGCGGCACCGAAACTTTTTGTTCGGCGCCGTTGCTTTTTGTTTATAAGGCATTATTGCTTCAAAATAACATACCCCCAAGATAAGCTGAGGCACATCTTGGGGGTGGCTTTTTATTTTTTCATTTTCATGGAAATGTCAAATGCCTGAACGGAGTGAGTCAGCGCTCCGATTGATATTATATCTACGCCGCACGCCGCAACGCCGGGTATGGTTTCGTCGGTAATTCCGCCCGAAGCCTCCGTAAGAGCCTTGCCGCCGATTATCTCAACGGCTTTTTTCATGGTGTCACAGTCCATATTATCGAGCATTATTATGTCGGCTCCTGCTTTGACCGCCTCTTTTACTTCATCAAGGTTGCGTGTTTCAACCTCGATTTTCACCGTATGACCTATCTTTCGCGAAGCTTTTTTACGGCTCCCGTTATGCCGCCTCCGGCGTCTATGTGATTATCCTTGAGCATAGCGCAGTCGGAAAGATAAAACGGTGGTTTTTGCCTCCGCCGCAGGTTACCGCGTATTTTTGAAGGGCACGCAGAGACGGAAGGGTCTTTCTTGTGTCGGCTATCGAAGCCTTTGTTCCCTCACAGAGTTTGACTGCCTTTGCGGTCGCCGTGGCTATTCCCGACATATGCTGCAACAAGTTCAAAGCAGTTCTCTCGCCCTTTAAAAGAAGCGTGGTTTTTCCGCTGAATTCGGCTATAAGGTCGCCCTTTTTCACCTTGTCGCCGTCGTGCATATATACCTTGGCGGTAAAAGAATCGTCCAAAAGTTCAAAAACTCTCATTGCGACATCTATGCCGCAGAGAACGCCGTCTGCCTTTGAGACGAAATACGCCTCATTGCGCTGCTCCTCGGATATCAGGTAATCCGACGCCACATCGACATAGTTAATATCCTCAAGTATGGCGCGCTTAATAATGTCGTCCGTGTAAAACTGCGGTAAAATCATCCTTCGTCCACCTCTTTTAAGATTATATGGGCTACCGTGGCAAGACTTAAAGCCTCACAATAGTCGGGTGTAATTGCAAATTTGCCGTTTTTAAGTCTCATAAGTATAGTGTCAACGCGCTTCAAGCCTACTCTTACCGCGTCCATATCCGGAATTACAAAGTAAGAACGTTGCATAATCGAGCGAATTTCTGTACGCATTCCCTTTGGCAGCGGAGCACCCGAAATATCCGTTTTGTGCTCTGCAACGGTCACGTGGTCAGGGTCCTTTTTAGAAAGAGACGTTATATCGTCTGCCGCGCGCTTTCCGAATACAAGTGCCTCCAAAAGCGAGTTGCTTGCGAGGCGGTTTTTGCCGTGAACTCCCGTGTGCGAGCATTCACCTACAGCATACATTCTCGAAATAGAAGTACGCGCGTCAAGGTCAACGTCGATTCCGCCCATGAGGTAGTGCTGGCACGGGTATACGGGAATTAAATCCTTGGTCATATCAACGCCGTGTTTTAAGCATCCCTCATATATTCCGGGGAAGCGGTTTACAAGGTAATCGTGCCCCTTGTATCTTATATCAAGGTAGAAGTTGTCGCTGCCCGTTCTGCGGCTTTCAAGAATTATAGAGCGCGATACAACATCGCGCGGGGCAAGCTCAAGGCGTTTGTCATATCTGTCCATAAAGCGTTCTTTGTTACAGTTGAGCAGGTATGCGCCCTCTCCTCGTACCGACTCGCTTATCAGGAATTGCTCCATGTCGTTTCCGTTAAAAGCGGTGGGATGAAACTGAACGTAGCTTAGCTCCTTTATCGTAGCACCCATATCGTATGCGAGGCGGATTCCGTCACCGGTGGCAACGACGGGATTGGTGGTGTATTTGTAAACTCTGCCTATACCGCCTGTCGCTATTACGCAGAAATCCGAAAATACCGTGGCGGCGGTCTTGCCGTTTAAGAGCATATCCGCGCAAAAGCCGTTTTTAACCTTTGTGAGTTTAAAAACGTCGGCGTTTTCGACAAGCGTTATGTTGCTTCGCTTTTTGGCTTCTACAAGGAGTGCACGCACAATTTCCGCTCCCGTGGTGTCTTTGTAGTGAACTATTCTGCGACGGCTGTGGCCGCCCTCAAGCGTTTTTTGAAGAGTACCGTCGGAATTGCGGTCAAAATTAACGCCGTATTTTATCAGCTGACGTACCTGGTCGGGGCCTTCGTGAACAAGTGTGTTTACGGCGTCCGGTGTGTTGGCCTGACCGCCGGCAATCATGGTGTCGTTGTAATGAAGCTCATAGCTGTCGTTTTCAAGGCTTAAAACGGCAGCTACGCCGCCCTGAGCCAAAGAACTGTTGGAAACGGTTTCGTCTTGCTTTGAAAGCACAAGAACAGACAGATTTTCGGGCAGCGAGAGTGAAGTGTAAAGGCCGGCAACTCCGCATCCGATTATCAGAACATCATATTTTTTATCCATATATATCCGCCTTCCCGGATTTGATTTGTGTAGATTTCGGCGGCTGTGTTAAGCTTTTTCTGCCGCGTGCATTAAGGCTTGTCTTAAATCTTTGCCGTAATACCTTTTTAAGTATACCACAAAACAGAAAAAAGTGGAGATAATTTTTGCCGATTATGCATTTTGATTGCTTTATACAAATTATACCGTCGATTTTACTCTGTTTTCGGCTTATCTCGCTCTTGAAAATGCATTTTTTATTTGTTTCGGTAAACAGATATATTATAATTATTTAGCCGTAATATTTTATTTATATGGCGATATTTCGGCTGCTTCGGAATATAATAAAAAACGATTTATTCTTGCCGAGCGTAAAAAAATGTTGACTTTTTGCTCTAATAGTGTTAATATACTTGAGCAGTAAAAATTGCATATGCGCCGGTAGCTCAGCCGGATAGAGTGTTTGGCTACGAACCAAAAGGTCGCGGGTTCGAATCCCTCCCGGCGCGCCAGAAAAGGACAGATTTCGTTAGAATCTGTCCTTTTCAACTAAATCCACCCTTGCGGGTGGGTGAAATATTGCTTCGCAATATG
>ENA-OQDM01000464-OQDM01000464.1-human-gut-metagenome-genome-assembly--contig:-NODE-464-length-23673-cov-1.653911_pt1 | contig 23673 bp, 27 predicted proteins | sample MGYA00242772_ERZ504605 | MGnify/ENA primary metagenome ERZ504605 (study PRJEB26092, sample SAMD00036348) | human gut metagenome | host: Homo sapiens | study: EMG produced TPA metagenomics assembly of... | reverse complement strand
CTGATAAAAACGCACATTTTTAGTTCCATTACGTTTCGCATTCACAATTGCATCTTTTACTGCATCCGGATTCAGTTCCACACTGATAACTTCCTTCGCTTTATCACTGGCAATTAAGCCAATTGTTCCGATTCCACAGTATGCATCGATCACTCTTTCTTTACCTGTAAGACCAGCAAGTTCGATTGCCTTTGTATAAAGTTTCTCTGTCTGGACTGTATTTACCTGATAGAAAGATTTGGATGAAATACGGAATATATGTCCACAAAGTTCGTCTTCAATGTACCCTTTACCGTACAGTACTGTTTCTTTTTCTCCGAGGATCATGCTCGTTTTCTGATTATTTACGTTCAGAATGATCGTCGTGATCTCCGGATGAAGTTTCCGAAGTGCCTTAACAAAGTTATTCTTGGATGGCAGGATTGGCGATCCCAGTACAAGCACTACCATCACCTGTCCACTGTGATGTCCGGTTCGCACCAGTACATGGCGAAACAGACCATAGCCAGTATCCTCATTATACGTTTTAATCTTAAAAGATTTCAAAAGATCACGAATATCACGGATGATCGCATCTGCACGTTTATCTTCAATCAGACATTCATCTACCGGTACAATAAAATGTGTTCCCTGCTGATAAATTCCGGAAATCACAGTACCATCCTTCCGATGTCCGAATACTGCATGTACTTTATTTCTATAATGGAATGGATTTTCCATTCCAATGATCTTCTCTGTATTGCAGTATGGCTTCAGAAGTTTATTTACCTGCTTCTGCTTCTGTTTCAACTGCTTCTCATATGGCATATCCAGAAGCTGACATCCACCACATTTTCCATGTACCGGACAAAGTGATTTCTCTGATTTTACAACAATTTTTTTCTCTGCCTTTTTTTTCCCGAAAGTGTTATATTTCTTAACTTCTGTTTTATCTGTTTTATATTTTTTCTCGTTCCTAAACTTCGGTTTCTGAACAAATTTTTTTCCTGTTTTTTTCTCTGCCATTATACTCCCTCTCCATCAAATTCCGGTATAAAACTTTCTTTTGCTGTTTCACCTTCCTGCATAAATCCATTCTTCAGTCCAAGTGAAATCGCATAATCAATCAATCGTTCATACTCTCTGTCCGTTACTTTTCTTGATAACTGCGGATCATCCTTCATCGCTGGCATCGGCGTATACTGATTCATCATACTGATATAGATCCTGTCACCATAAGTCTCATAGAGATATTTTAACACATTCTTTGCATCTTTTACATGGCCCGGTAATAACAACTGCCGGACGATTACTCCTTTTTTCATCATACCACGACTGTCAAATTCTGCTTCCCCAACCTGTCGGACCATTTCACTCAGAGCTTCTTTTGCAATTTCCGGATAGTCCTGCGCATGAGAATATTTTTTTGCCAAAACTGCATCCATGTATTTGAAATCTGGGAGATAAATATCTACCAACCCGTCCAGCATTTTTAGAGTCTTCGCTTTTTCATAACCGCTGCTGTTATACACAACCGGAATATGTAATCCCTGTTCTTTCGCCATTTCCAAAGCAACAGCAACTTGTGGTAAAAAATGTCCTGCCGTTACCAGATTAATATTATTTGCCCCCTGCTCCTGCAATTGAAAAAAAAGTTCTACCAGGTGTTCCAGTGTAATCTTCTTTCCCCTCTGGCCCCTGGATATTCTTCTGTTCTGACAGAAATTGCATCCCAGCGAACATCCGGAAAAAAATACAGCTCCTGATCCCTCTTTCCCGGAAATGCAAGGCTCCTCCCACATATGGAGAGCAGCCCTTGCAACCATGATCTCTGTATCTGTACCACAGAATCCCTTCTGACCGGCCATACGATCTGCACCACAGTTACGCGGGCAGAGTCGGCATTCTTTCATCCATGGTCTGATTTTATCTGTTACATCCATGAGTTTTTATCTCCTATAGTCCATAGTTTCCTCACATCAAAAGTTCTTAAGTGTATCACATATCCTGAACTGTAAGGATACCATAAATTCCGTTCCTTTTCCACTTTCACTTCTGACTTAAATAAAAAATTCAGGTCCCGCCGAATTCCATTTGCCATCCGTTGACAAATATATCTTCTTATTTTATAATTATTTACATAATTGTACCGCGGATTTCCGTCCTGAGTATTTATATGCTTGGGATTTTTTTATGCAGCAAATTGCTCTGCAAAATTGCCGTCTTACCGTACTAAATTTGATCAAGGAGGTAATCTATTTGAGACAGATTTCAGGAAATAAATTACTGGTAAAAGCCTTAAAAGAAGAAGGTGTCACTACTTTATTTGGCTATCCAGGTGCATGTACCATTGATATCAGTGATGAATTATACAGACAGAGCGGGATCGATATCATCCTGCCAAGACACGAACAGGCTCTGGTGCATGAAGCTGATGCTTATGCAAGAACGACCGGTAAAGTCGGTGTCTGTCTTGTAACCAGCGGTCCCGGAGCTACCAACCTTGTTACCGGACTGGCTACTGCAAACTATGACAGTGTTCCCCTTGTATGTTTCACCGGACAGGTTGCAAGACATCTGATCGGAAATGATGCATTCCAGGAAGTAGATATCGTTGGTATCACACGAAGCATTACCAAATATGGTGTTACCGTCCGTAATCGTGAAGATCTCGGTCGCATTATCAAAGAAGCTTTTTATATTGCAAGAACCGGTCGTCCGGGTCCTGTCCTCATCGATCTTCCAAAAGATGTTATGGCAGAACTTGGCAGCGCCGAGTATCCAAAAACTGTAAATATCCGTGGCTACAAACCAAATACCAGTGTACATATGGGCCAGCTCAAAAAAGCCCTGAAGATGCTTCAAAAGGCAAAAAAGCCTCTGTTCCTGGCAGGTGGCGGTGTCAATATTGCAAATGCAAATGAAATTTTTACTTCTGTAGTTGAAAAAACTCAGGTTCCTGTCGTAACTACAGTCATGGGCCGCGGTGCTATCTCTACGAAGCATCCTCTTTTTATCGGAAACCTCGGAATGCACGGTGCATATGCAGCAAATATGGCAGTTACCAACTGTGATCTGCTTTTCTCTATCGGTACACGTTTTAACGACCGTATCACAGGTAAACTTCATGAATTTGCTCCAAATGCACAGATTGTCCATATCGACATTGATACGGCTTCCATTTCCAGAAATATTCATGTAGATGTTCCGATTGTTGCCGATGCAAAAGAAGCCATCACTAAAATGGCCGAATATGTAACAGAATGCAATACGAAAAAATGGCGTACAGAAATTGACATATGGAAAAATGAACATCCACTTTCCATGAAAAATCGTCCTCTGATGGGACCTCTTGATATTTTCAATGAGATCAATAAACAATTCGACAAGGCAATCATCGTTACAGATGTCGGACAGCATCAGATGCTTACCTCCCAGTTCGTTGATATTACTGAAAACCGCAAGCTTATCATGTCCGGTGGACTTGGAACCATGGGCTATGGCCTTCCGGGTGCGATCGGTGCTCAGATTGGTAATCCGGGTGTTCCGGTTATTTCAATCTCCGGCGACGGTGGTATGCAGATGAATATTCAGGAGCTGGCAACGGCAGTACTCGAAGAACTGCCGATCATCAACTGCATCTTTAATAATACTTATCTTGGAATGGTTCGTCAGTGGCAGAAGCTTTTCTACGGAAAACGCTACTCCATGACCAATTTAAGATCCGGTGCACTGTCCCGTCGTACTAACGGGGAAGAATATCCGAAATATACTCCGGACTTTATTAAGCTTGCTGAAAGTTACGGTGCCAAAGGAATCCGTGTAACGAAACGTGAGGAAATCGCAGCAGCTTTTGAAGAAGCACGAAAGAGTACCAAAGTACCTACCGTGATTGAATTTATCATTGATCCAGAAGAAATGGTGTATCCAATGGTCAAGCCAGGTGGTACACTCGCTGATCTGATCATGGATTGTTAGGAGGAATCAAAAATGGATAAAGGTATGAAAACTAGATGGATCTCTCTTTATGTTGAAAACCAGGTCGGTGTTCTATCCAAAATTTCCGGTCTTTTCTCCGGAAAGTCCTATAACCTGGACAGTCTTACAGTAGGTACCACGGAAGATCCGACTGTATCAAGAATGACCATTGCTACTGTCAGTGATGACGAAACTTTTGAGCAGATAAAAAAACAGCTCAACCGTATGGTAGAAGTCATTAAGGTTATTGATTTTACAGATGTTTTTGTTCGTATGAAAGAGATTCTTTATATCAAAGTCAAGAAATGTACTGCTGCCGATAAAGTAGAACTTTTTCAGATTGCAGAAACCTTCAAAGCCAGAGTCATTGATTATGGAAAAGACAGTCTTCTCCTTGAATTTGTTCAGACAGCAACCAAGAATGATGCAGTTATCAAACTGATCAAAGAAGAATTCAAAAATATAGAAGTGGTCCGTGGCGGAAGCGTAGGCATCGAATCCATCAGCATGATGGAACGCTGATGCCCTCTCTCCAACCATTTATTCAGTCGATCAGATCATTCTGAAATCTCGAAAGATGTTCATACGGAAGAATCAGACGGCCGCGGTACAATCCGCAGCCGTCATTGATCAGACTGTTATTAACCGCAGAAAACATATTCACATCCAGTTTGGACAATTCCAGTCCGAGAAGCTTCATTCCTCTCTCATAAGCTTCATCAAAATAAATGCATTCTCCTTTTGGAATTGCATCTCTTCTGGCTCTTTCACTTTCCTGTTTTTTCTCATATCCAAGATGATTGGCCGGTCCAATCTCTGCAATATCATCCATGGTTTTTGTACGAAGCTGAACTTCCATATAAGATCTGGAACTGTTATCATAAAACGTAATATGTAAAGACTGATATCCACCGGAATCTGTTCCATGGATATAGTCTCTGTAATAAGGTTTGACATCCTCGTTCAGAAGCGGTGAGCCGCTTTTTCTGACTCCATGTGCCGATTCTGCTGTAAATCCTCTTTCCTCAAGAAAACCTGGAAGAACATTTGCAATCTGATACAGATATTTTAATTCTTCTTGCTCACGGTCTGCTTCACTCTTCAGATGGCATCTCGGCATCGAAATCACAATACGATACGCAATAAAATCTCGAAAACAACTTAATCTGTTTTTTAAATCCGCCAGTGGTGGATATTCTCCATGCTCTGTATAATAGTCATAAATATATTCCACTACATACCCGTTAAATTTCTCTTCTGCACGTATCAGGGATTTGATTCGTCCTTTAAATGTAAATGCAAGAAAAGGATATTCCCTGGACATATATTTATAAAATTCCCTGATCTGCTGAGACTGTGCAGTAAGGAAATCGTTATGTTCCAACAATTCTCTGATAAGGATCAGGAAATTACAGTGAATCATATCAACCTCATTATGTGTCTTTTTGGCTCTGCTCTCAGATCATGAATATAATTGTGCAGGATACGAAGAATCGTATCACCTGAATAAAGGTAATCATTTAATGTAATCATAAACCATCACTCCTTTCTCAACATTGTATCAGAAACTCCTATATTATCAAGCATTATGTCACTAATATTCTTTTATTGACATCTCGTATGCCCCACAGTTAAAATAAAGGATAATCTCTCAGATATAAGAAAGGATTATTAACCCATGGATGGTCTGCAATTCGAACACCGCTGTGCAGAATTATTGAGATATCGAGGTTTCCATAAAGTTGCTGTCACTAAAGGCAGCGGTGATCAGGGTGTTGATATCCTCGCACAGAAAAATGGAATAAAATATGGAATCCAGTGTAAATATTATTCTTATCCTGTCGGCAATAAAGCAATTCAGGAAGCATATGCAGGTACAGACTTCTATGACTGTGATGTCGCAATGGTCATGACCAATAGTACCTTCACGCGGCAGGCCAGAGAACTGGCTGACAAACTTGGCGTAGAGCTCTGGGAACACTGCTCTCCAAACGGAAGTTCATCTGTGATATCCAGACTCATGCGTATATTTAATCTTTTTTTCCTAACAATCGGACTCTGTATGTGTGCATCCGCCCGGCTTTTGAATTTCCCTGAAGGAACGATCCGTACCTATATGAATCTATTGATGCTGATCCTTGCTTCATTATCCGCCCTGCTTGGATGGAATCATTTTCTGCCATGTATCCTCTCTGGAATGCTGTACTTTGGAATTTTTCTCTGGACGATTCTCCCTCTGGTTCTGACTTCTGATTCCAACTGGTATGGAATACTGATGCTTCTGCCTGCTTTTATTACGATTGGACATGCGCTGTATGCAAGATTCCGCAATCAGGAACCTATCCCGTAGCAGAGTTCCTGCATCAGTTCATGTACGGTTGTCATCTTTTGAATACGGTCTACATTCTCCCCGCAAAACACAAGGCCATTTTCCACATCGCCTCTAACTGCATCGATCAGTGCTTTTGTAATGCAATATGGCACTGATCGTGGCTCACATTTTTCCAGGCAGTTATAGCATTTTGTAATTGGCTTTCTTGCAATTTCAAGTTCCTTGATAAATTCATTGCGAAGGGCTCTTCCCGGCATACCTACCGGACTCTGAATAATTTGAATATCTTTCTTTTTCGCGTTTATATATGCATTTTTATAGGCATCTGATGCATCACATTCTTCTGTTGCCACAAATCTACTGGCAATCTGTACCCCATCTGCACCCAGTTCTGTCATATGATCAATGTCTGCCCTGTCAAAGATTCCACCAGCAACGATTACCGGAATCTTTGTTCCATATTTTTCTTCATAAGGTGCTTTACATGCAATGATTTCCCTGATTTCATGATCATAATCAAGAGTCTCCAGATTCTCCAGCTGATCCCGGGAAAATCCCAGATGTCCGCCTGCTTTTGGGCCCTCGATCACAATAAAATCTGCTGTCCGGTTATAACGATGTGCCCACATTTTCAAAATAAGCTGTGTCGCTCTTCTGGAAGAAACGATCGGTGCTATCTTTGTCTTATTGTTTCCCACCAGTTTTGGGAGATCCATTGGAAGTCCTGCTCCACTGATGATCACATCTGCACCTGCCCGGACCGCTTCCTGTACATGTTCTTTATAGTGTTTCAGTGCGACCATGATATTTACTCCAACCAGTCCTTTTCCCTCAGCTATTTCTTTTGCCCTGTGAATATGCTTTCTTATTGCAATACGATTGCATCCTGCCTGATCTTTTTCAAAGCCTTCTTCATCATATCCTATCTGAGCCGTCGAAATAATACCAATACCTCCCTCTGCCGCCACTGCTCCGGCAAGATTGCTTCGACTGACACCAACTCCCATACCTCCCTGTATGATTGGTTTCTCTACTGTCAATTCTCCTATTTTCAGTGGCTTTAACGTTTTTCTATCTGTATGCATTTGTATTTCCTCCTGTTATCCCGCATTTATTTTGATTATCAAACTATTTGATAGTATAAACCGTTTAATTATTCCTGTCAACGTATTCTTGATTCTTTTTCTTTATCATGTAGTTTTCATTACTACATTCTCTGTAAAAAAGAAAAGGGAAAGATCTCATCAGTCTTTCCCATTTGTCCCAAAAACTTTCTTCATATGTACATTCATAATATAAAAATACATAACAAGCAACAAACCGCCTGCCAGTACCCATGCTGCCGGACCTGCAAGACAAACTCCAGGATAACTTCGCATTTTACCAGCAATCACAGCCACTATTCCACGTCCGATCAACTCTGCAACACCTGCCATCATCGGAAGCAATCCATAGCCCAGGCCCTGAATTCCATTTCGATAGATATTAACCACAGCAAGAGGAATAAAAAAGATCCCAATACATTTCAGATAAATATCTACAGAACTCATGATCACCTTCACATCCTCAGAAACAAACAGATAGGTCATGAATTTTCCGACAGTCATAATAAACGTTGCAGCTACAATGGAATATACCACACCAACGATCGTACATGCTTTGAAACCTTCCCGGATTCGTTTCACAGAGCCAGCTCCCATATTCTGTGCTCCATATGTTGCCATCGTCGTTCCCATTGCACCATAGGCCTGGGTGACCACCTGTTCAATCTTACCTGCTGCCGTAAACGCTGCCACCAGTGTAGATCCCAGAATATTCAATGAAGACTGTACCATCATAGTTCCAATTGCTGTGATTGAATACTGCAGTGCCATCGGAATCCCAATCCGAAGCTGATTGCTGTAAATCGTACCGCCCACCTGAAGGTCATCCCTTTTGATATGAAGTACCGGTACTTTTGCAATGATATACAACAGACAGAGTACACCGGATGTTCCCTGTGCGATCACCGTTGCCACTGCCGCACCTTTGGCTCCCATCTGAAATCCAATGATAAATACCAGATCAAGTACAATATTCAAAAGTGCACTGATGATCAGAAAGTATAAAGGAAGTTTGCTGTTACCAAGCGCTCTCAGAATACTGGACAAAAGATTATAAAGCATCTGTGCAAGAATTCCTCCACTGACGATCATAATATATGCATATGCATCTGCAAAAATGTCAGATGGCGTATTCATAAGGATCAGAAGTGGCTTCATAAATACCATAAACAAAATCGTCAGTATTGTTCCTATCACAAACGAGAGAACACCTGCTCCGACAACCGTCTTACGCATTCCCTCCATATCACCTGCTCCAAACTTCTGAGCCGTAAGAACTGTAAACCCGGCGGTCATTCCAACTACAAATCCATAGATCAGAAACATGATCGTTCCGGTACTTCCAACCGCTGCCAGCGCTTTACTTCCTACGAACTTACCAACGATCACGGCATCTGCCATATTATAAAACTGCTGAAACACATTTCCAAGGAAAATTGGAAGTGTAAAACTCAGTATGATTTTCATAGGACTTCCAACAGTCATATCATTTTGTGCTGACTTCATTTTCGTTCATTCTCACTCCTTTTAAAAGATTTGTCTTCTTTATCAGTTTTTTATATACTCGTTCTACAAACCATGGCTCTGTAGATTTTTCAAGTGCTACTTCCGGTGTAAACCATGCCACACCACTATTTTCATCCTCTTTTATAGAAAGATGTTCCTCAGGATCAGCCTCCAGAAGGTAAGTAATATTCAGATGCAAATGGCTGGATACATATTTGCCTTTTTTGACATGACCATCCACAGTCAGTGATTCCAGAGAAAAGATCTCTTCTGACACAGGATACACATTGGCAATGCCGGCTTCTTCACGCACCTCCCGAATGGCAACAGCCAAAAGATCTGTCTCTCCATCCGCATGTCCGCCAAGCCATGACCAGGAATTATATATATTATGATATACCATAAGTACCTTACTTCTGTCTTTATTTACTACCCAGGCGGATGCTGTCATATGCGCCACCGTATTTTCTCTGGAAAATGCATTTTTATTATTCCCGATCCAGTCAAGAATCAACACTTTATCCGCTTCTTCTTGTTCATTAAAAGGTCTGTATTTTTTTATCCGCTCTGTTAGTTCCTCACAAGTCATTATATCTATCTCCCCGATTCTATATACGTCTCCTTGTTACTGTTCTTCCGGCCATACGAAATGTGCATTTCCGGCTTCAAGACCATCGATCAGAATATTCTGTCCGGTACAGAAACGATTGGTAACTGTCATAAAATATGCCCAGTCTGCCGCTTCCTCAACTGTCATCCAACGCTTCAGGGGGGTCTGTTCCATAATCTCATTCCACAGATCTTTATCCTCCATAACCGGTTTATTCAGTTCTGTCAGAACACCTCCAAAATCAAGACTGTTGCATGTTGCACCATATTTTGCGATACGGAGAGCAATGTTCTTTGTGTAAGAAAGGACCCCGCCTTTGCTTGCTACATATTCCGGAAATTCTGACCCGTTGTGTCCACTGGCCGATCCTATCATAAGTACTGCGCGAATCCCCGGGTGTATTCCGTATTTCTCAGTAATATCGATGGTTCCCTTTAAATTCACATCAATATCATTGTTATTCTGTACGCCTGCATTATTAATCACTATATCAAAAGGCCCTAACTCCGGATAATGCATCTTATCACGGATGTCCATGCAGATATGTCTGTAAGCAGTATGCTGAATAGCTGACTTATTACAGTCAATTCCAGTAACATGATGTCCTTCTCTTAGAAATTTATCTGCAATCCCTTTCCCTATTCCGGAACTTGTCCCTGTAATCAGTACTTTCATGCCCTAACCCTCCTGTATTTTCTGTCATCGAAATGCATAAAGCACCATACATCATTCTCTTTTCAACAGTTGAAAATATTTTGCCATATCAGTTTATCAGAATCTATCGGAAATTAAAAGTCGATTTATCATAATACATGTTTTTCAAAATAAAATTGCACAAAAAAACAGAACCCTCAACGTTTTCTTACTTCAGAGGATCCTGTTTTCTGACTGATCACATAAATGGAATCAGCGTTGCTTTCATCATTCAATTTTTCATTATCTTCTTTTCCAAAGAATTTTAAACCTTTTACGTCACTGGCCACATCTTCTGCTGTTACTTCTTCAAAACCACTTGCCATCTCTTCGTACGCCTGATCCGGATTTTTAGTATGAAAAACGTGGACATAAAGTTGGCAAAGACCTTTATGAAACTAAAAACACCACAAGAGCTCTATCCGTCGAACTTAAAATGGTCGCCAGATCGGCGACCATTTCTGTGTTTAAGGTTTAAATCAGATTCCATATGCACTGAGCATCTCAGCGATATCCGGCATCGGATCCTCCGGCATGGAACAGGTACCTCTCTTCACCTGAGCACCGTCTGTGATGATCATTGAGCTTAAGAACTTCCGTCCGATAGCCTCCAGCTGCTCATCTGAAGTATCTTCCGGTACAAGAATCGTAAGATTGCTGTTCCCCAGATTTGCCCAGTCATCTTCCATCACATCTGGATCAATTCCTTCCAGACAGATTGTTTCGATTGACGGCAGCATTGCAAATGCTCCCAGACTCATATGCTCAACTCCACCACGGATATGAATCTCTTTCAAAGACTCCATTCCTGCAAATGCACTCACATCAATATTTTTGGCATTCACACAGAGCCTTTCCATAGGAGTTACTCCAAAAGTCTGAATTCCAATCCGGTCTACCTGGTTCTTGCACCATACGGTCTCCAGGTTCTTACAGAAGTTAAACAGATAGTTATCCATGTGCAGTACTCCGTTTACAAACACCACTTTTTTCAGACCCTGGCATTCCGAGAACAGACCCTTATTTGTAGTTTCCAGAGGTGCATAGCAGATCACTGTTTCCAGATCATGACAGTTCGTAAATGCACTGTCCTCAATTGATTTCAGTGTCTCCGGCAGGATCACGCAGCGCATCGGCACCCAGTCTCCTTCTTTCTGGTTTGTCTCCATATCTGAATGTACATAATCTCTGGTATTTTCAAATGCATTATAAGAAATATTTTCTACCGGCACTCCGCCAATCGTACGCGGAATAATAACATCCACGGCTGTTCCAACATATGCTGTGATCGTTCTGCTCTCTTCATCAAATTCAAAATTGTCTTCCGGCAGAGGTTCATACGGCATCTTCACCAGCATGGATTCCTCACCAACTCTGCATATTCTGTCATACCAGGGATAATTCAGTGCTGCACTCCATTCAGCCACCTGTTCATCCGTCGCATCTGCACTGAGCCTGATATTACTCAGTTCAATCCCTTCAAGAGCCTCTCCATTAACTGGTATATTTGCAGGTATCACAAACTCACTCAGAGAAGTTCCGGCAAAAGCTCTTGAACCAATCTCAGTTACGCCCTCACCCATATTCAGTGAGGCAAGTGCTGATCCTTCAAAAAGTCTTGCAGGAATACTTCCTGCTGCCACAGTTGCTTCGGTAAGATTTGCGCAATCCGCAAAAGCTCCCTCCGGAAGCAGCCCAACATCACATAAAATATTAACACTTGTCAGTCCGCTGCAGCCCGCAAAAGCATTTTCTCCAATCTCCGTCACAGAAGCAGGGATTGTGATCTCCTTAGCTGCGCACAGTTGCGGAAGGCTTCCGCTCCAATACTGGTGACAGAATCAAACAGGTCTACATGCTCCACAATACTGTCTGCAAAAGCTTCTTTTCCAACATAAACGAATTCATCGTTATGAGGCACCGCAAAGTAGGTTATCGTCTGATCGCCCTTCAATGCACCATCGGCGATTCCTACTACTCCTTTATCCTCCTCGCCTATTGTATAAGTATCATAGCTGCGCACCTTCGCGGCTTCTTTTTCGTATCCAGTTAAGTATAACTTACTCGGGTCATCCGGAAGCTCTTCAACAGAAAAGCGTGCATATTCAACCTCTGTATTCTGGTTTCGCCATACCCGGCACTCCAGTCCCATTGTATCAACGAGCGCCTGTACATCCAGCATCTGCTGCTTGGTGCATTTTTCGTTCAGATCTATGTCTCTCAGGTATTCACACTTATCAAAGGCGGTATCCGAAATTTCCGGCAGCTCTAATCCCTCCATATAAACATAAGTAATAGGTGACCTGCTAAAGCAATTATCCCCTATCTTCTCTAAACTTGATGGAAGAAATACCCTCTGTAATCTCGAAGCTGCTGAAAATGCTCCAGGGCCGAGTTCCTTTACGCCTTCAGGAATGATCAGGTCTGTTTCTACCGAAAAATAGCTGAACGCTTCTTCTCCGATATATTCCAGACTATCCGGAAGATCCAGCCTGAATCCCCGATAAGATGAAAAACCTTTCTTATCAATAGTTTTCAGAGTAGACGGAAATTCCACATATTTTAATGTATCAGTGATACTAAAAGCATCTTCTCCAACATATTCCAGTCCCTCTGGAAGAGTTACATACCCTAAAAGAGGATCTTCCCATAAAGCTCTTTTACCAATTGCTTTTACCGGCACACCATCAATACTCTCCGGGATTGTCAGTCTGGTATTCATTCCATTATAACCTGTGATGCTTCCCGTTTCTGCATCAAACGTCAGATTCTCTGTATCCAGATAGTCTTCAGCTGAATAAAGTACAGCCGGCTTTCCACTTGGCTGAATGTTCAAATTTTTATTATTTTCTTCAAAAACCTTCTTGTACTCTTCTATCTGGTCATCCGGCACATAAATTACCACATCATCTGAAAGCATTACAAAAGCCTCTGGACCTATCAATGGGCATGCACCCTCAAACACGATTTTCTTCAGAGCATAGCAGCCGCTGACTGCATAACTGTCTATAATACAGACCGATGCCGGTATGGTGAGTTCTGTCAGCGCATCATTACTGGAAATAGCATTCCACCCGATATTGATCAAATTTGAAGATAAAGTTAGCTCCGACAGATTATTATCATAACTCAGCGCACCAACATCAAGTATCGTCACGCTATCCGGCACTACTACAGAAGTAAGCGTCTCTGAGCCAGCCAGTAATTGAGTTCCTAGTCTTTTAACCGGCACGCCCTCATCCATAGTGTCCGGCACCACTACATCCGTCTCTGTACCTGTGTACTCCTTCAATACAAAACGCTGGGCATCAAATTTCCAGACATCATCTGCTTTTACCGGTACAGCAGCTCCCGTCAGCATCAATATTGCGGTTAATCCTAATAGTATTTTACCTTTCATCCTGTTACCTCCTTTCACTTCTTGTATGGATTAATAGTTCTCCTAATACCAGAATATATAAAAAAGGAGGGGGTGTCACTATCAAAAAAGCCAGTAAAAACTAGTTTTACTGGCTTTGACTTAATTAAGCTTCCACTCAGTTCTCGTATAGAAAAGTTTAATTTTTTCAAAATGTAAGACACCGTATTTTAGCTGTTATTTTGTATTCTGAAACGCCTGTATAGAAAAATACGCACCTATACTACATGCATATATCCCAATTACTTTCCAGTTTTCTTTGGCACTTTTCATAATTTTCTGTAACTCTGGTATAATTTCCCAAGGTACAAATCTTGCCTTATCCTTTCTTTCTCCATGCTCTGGGAGATCTACACTAATAACCTGCCATCCATAATTTGTTGCAATTTCAGCAAATGATTCTGCTTCTTCTTTTCTTCCACCCTGTCCATGTATATATATCAATACTCTATCTGCCAAATCTCCATATAAAAGGACCGGCACTTTCCAGACATGAATTTTTGCTATGTTCATTGCTTTAAATACTCCCTTAATTTTACAAAATTTCCTATATCCTTGTTATATATTATCCAATTCTAAAATCCCCGACATCATAATCTGGTTCCCCAATCATTTCTATCTTTCCAACAGCTTCTTATCAATTACTTTTTCCTTTTCACTAACCGTCTGTTCTTTACCGCCGGTTGTTTTCATTACTCCTGTACTCTGCCTTTCACAAGCACATAAAGTTCCTGCCATAGCTAATACTGCAATTAATAAAAACGCTCTTTTTTTCATCTTATTTCTTTTCCTTTCTTTATTTTTCTGGAAATATCACCTGGCATGATTTGAAAATAAAATCTTTCCTTCTGCAGTAAGTTTCACTGTAAAATTTCCATCTGCATAGCGTGCAGCATTACTCAAAATATTGTCGAAAACACGCCTGACTGCCATTTTATCCAAATATCGTATTATTTTTATCTCTGGCATCTGAATATCGGGTGTTATATCTTTTTTCATAAATACCCCATAAAATCCAACAAGACTCTGTTCTAGAATATCATTTATACATACCTGCTCTATATGAAGTTCTTCTTCCTGTAATGCCATCAAAGAATACCGGAATAATTCTTCTGTAAGGGAACGCATCACATTCGTGCGTTCCCTTATCACATTAAGATATTTTTCAACTTTATCTACAACTTCCTCTTGCTCCAATAAATCTAAATATCCACAGATTGCTGTAAGCGGTGTACGCAGATCATGCGAAATATTGGTTATCTCTGTTTTTAGTTCAAGATTTCCATTCAGTAAATTCAATTTTTCTGCCCGTAATTCAAGAAGCTGCTGGTTAATCTGTTCAGCAAGCAAACGGATTTTACGATTTCCAGATGAAATAGTAATCAATGTATTCGTATCTGTATTAAGTTTCTGTCATATATCCGTGATGCCTGTATTCTTCTTTCAGACCATATCCAATTTCAATCACTCCATCACTTAAAAGATAAAGATACATTCTTTCAGTCTCTACTCTCATGAAAACACTCCTAAAACATCTGTATAATTCTTGCAATCTCCATAACTACAATCTTTAGCATCACTCCACCGGACATCACATAAAACCATATCTCACGCATATGCTGTGACTTTGCAATTGGTGTTGCTATTGCTGCAATCATTATAATTGCAGCTCCGACACATCCAATTATGTTCGGAACACTCACAAGTGAAAATATTCCAGGATTACAGCTTCCATCTATCGTATACTGAATTGTTTTATCCAGTCCGTCTCTTGCAGCTGCAAAGCAGCATATAACGAGACCATATGCCAAAACAAACAGGCTCCTTCTGCCCCAGAAATTAATGTTGCTTCTGTTACTGATTGAGTATCCAACAAACCCAACCAGTGATACAATCATAAGTGTAGTAACTGTTGTTACCATATTTCCAAAATATAGTTTCATCCTTTTTCCTCCATCTATTTTTCATTTACCTTGATAACAGTTTCAAAAATTTCCTGTCATTCATCTGCTCGTTGGTTAAATATGCCCCATCATAAAACAACGCATACGTTGTAACCGGAGTAGGTGCATTCCTTAAATTCAGGCAGAGGCGCATCTGCTACAAATGGCAGATACTCAATAAAGCACTTCCCCCGTTCTGCACTTTTCAGAAAAACAAGCCCCTCCCTAAATTGCTCTTTTAACCATTCTTTTTTGGATGACACCTGAATATCGTTGTTATTGGAAATAGCACAGCATATGTGCTATTTGTCTATATTCTCGTTTGTCACTTTGATATATTCCATAAATCTTTCCGCCTCCATAGCATCACTTCTTCTATACCTGTAACATCATGCATAATTCAACTGATCCTAATGAATGTTTTTATACCACTCTGTAATTGCCTTCATATTCTGTAAAGATACTCGTTTTCCACCATTTACCATCATATCTAACATATCATCCTCTTCGGGCGTACGGTCGGTTTTATTTGCCAATCCCTTTCCGGCAGTTTTAACCATGACATTCATCATGAAACGATATGCTCCATGAAGCTTCTTCACATCAAAGTTCCCCTGTAACGTAAATAAAGGAATCCTCTGCGGAATAGCGTTTTTATCCCTGACCTCTTTTAGCTGTGTGCCTGTCTGTCCCATGCCGACACCACAGACTGCACGCACTTTATACAATTTTGCTGCCTCTTTATATCCTTTGATTCCTCCTGCCATAATCCAGCCGAGATAAATGATTTCACTGCCGGCAGGCACCTTGTTTTTTGCCTGCTGTAAACTATGTACCGGAAGATTCAATTCATTTCCAAGTAATTGTGCATACTCTGCTGTGCTTCCGGTATTTGATGTATATATGATTGCTCTCATCTTATCTGACCTCCCATAATATAAATGACGCAGTGCAAAACTGTAATATTACAATCTGCACTGCGTCTTAGCGTCTGGCTTCCTTTACTATAAATTTTTCTGCATCAATCAGGCTTTCTTCTTTACACTTTGGACAAAACAAAGGAAAATTTGTTAGTACCGTATCTTTCCTTAATTTCAATCTTGTTTTATTTCCACATTTTGGGCAAAGAATCCATTCCTGATGTTCTGATTCATCGTTCAAATCACTTCACCCTTTCAACGTATCTGCATTTCCTGTAAAAAGTGATCCATATGCTCTTCCAGTAACTTTATCACATGACTTTTGTCTTCTGCTCCATCATATATGCTGTAAAGCAAAAAAATAGGACCATAAAAATCAAGTGCTGTCTGTCTGGCTTTTCCTTCATCGCCCAGCATTCCAGAAAACAAAGCTTCCATATAAGTTAATGGTCCGCTTGCAAGATAATTCTGATATAGCTGTGCCATCTGTGGCTCTCTGTACTGTTCCAATGTCAACATCTTACGGAAACAGCATGAGAACTCTTCCTCTGTCCAATGAAGAAACTGCACCTTTGTGAACTGCTTAATCTTATCAAATGCCGTTTCTTTATACTCAGCTGTAACCTTTTCCAAATCACCCTCCGGCATTTCATACAGCTTTACTCTCTCAATATCCAATTCATTCATTTTTTCAATAATACTGTCCAATATCTCCTGCTTGCTTTTATAATGCTTATACAATGCTGCCTTGGTTACTCCAAGTTTTGAAGCAATATCATTCATGGATGTTCCCATATATCCACTCTGTGCAAATAACTTCAAAGCTTCTTCCAATATTTTTTCCTTTGTGTTCTTTTCCTTGCTTTCCATGTTTATCTCTCCTAATTTAAATCTGTTATTAAGTTACCTTTTGGTTACTTTAATTATAGTTACCTATCGGTCACTTGTCAACAGTTATGATTAGAAATTACAAAAGAATATTGCTAACTTAATCATCGTTTCTCGATAACCTTATCTATTAACCCATACTGCAATGCTTCTGCCGCTGTCATAAAGTTATCTCTTTCCGTATCCCTGCGTATTTCTTCGATTGTTTTTCCAGTATTTTCTGCCAGAATACGGTTTAAACGCTGTTTACTCTTCTGAAGTTGATCCGACACAATCTTAATATCCGTTACCTGTCCGTTGACACCATTTCCATGAATTGCAGGTTGGTGAATCATTATTTCTGCGTTAGGTAATGCAATCCGTTTTCCTTTTTCTCCTCCTGCAAGTAAAAAAGCCCCAAAACTAGCTGCCAATCCAATGCATATAGTAGATACATCACACTTTAATTTCATCTTATAAAGGTGTATCCACGTTCTGGCTAATTCCAGAGAATGTCTCCATATCCACAGGCAAGATCAAGAATCTTTTCATTACCTTGAAGCTTTAATTGATCAATCAAAAAATCAACTTCATTTTTTGTATCTTCCACCCATGGCATATTTTGAATATCCATTGTCCAACCTTTTTTATACCAGTCCTTTTTCATTGACTTCATTTTTGTCTTTACCCCCTGTCCTCTGCATGTGAAGTGGATATTCGCAATCCACTTCACTAAAATAATTGCCCCGGTAATTTTTTCATCTCTTTATAAGGAAACAACTTATCAAATTCTTCAGTTTCCTTTTCGTCTACAAAATATCCCTCTGGTGTCGCATACTCTCCTGTAATACCATTCAGATAACCAGGAATCAGCTCTTTGCATAAAAAGAAAGACGCATCCTGCCCTTCTTCCATTCCATGATAACGGATGTTAAATTCACTTGCCGGTCTGAATCCACTTTTTCCATAAAAATCAATGTTTCCCTCAAAGCAGACTGCACCACAGCCAAATTTTGCTGCCTTGTCCAATGAATAATCCAGTAAGACTTTTCCATACCCTTGTCTTTTCAGTTCTGGAGTGATACAAATCGGTCCCATAGTCATAATTGGAATATTTCTTCCATCATCCGCTTTAATACTTGTTCTCATAAACATATTCTGACCGATCAACTTACCATCTTCATCATTTTCATTAAGAAGCATCACAAAATCCAGTTCTGGAACAAATGCCGGATCATTTCGGAGCTGATGCAATACATAATGCTCAAGGCATCCTGGACGATACACATTCCAAAAACTTTCTCTTACCAGATTTTCTACTTTCTGATATTCTTCCTTTTTCTCTAAACGAATCATAATATTACTTTTTTCCATTTCTTTTTATGTCCTCTCTTAAAACTATGAGAAACACGCTCCGCGAGTTTCTCAAGTTATCGCGGCAGTCGCCAAGTTCTCGTGCAAGCACGGACTTTGGCTCGTTGCTCGCGTAAATAAAAACCGATAATCCTGATTTTTCAATATCAGAATTAACGGCTCTGCGTCTTAAGCGTCTGGCTCTTATTTTACCGTTTCATTTCTTCTGCAATTTTGTCCAGCATCTGTTCAAACTGACTTTTTTGCTTTATCTGCTGCTCCATCATACATGCTATAATAGAAAAACATATTTGCATAAAATTTAACTGCATTCTCCTCTGGATTCTTTATTTTCATATTTTTGAACAGATCCTTCACGTATTCTGCCGGTCCGGATACCAGATATTGCTGATATAAATTCTGCATCTCTTCACTGCGAAATTGCTCTATTGTCAGCATCTTCCGAAACGATGATGCAAAATCATCCTCTGTCCAGTATTCAAACATAGATTTGCTGTAACCTACAAAATCTTCTACTGATACTTTCTGATATTCTTCCGGCATTTTCTCAATACTTTCTTCTGGGACTTCATTCTGCCTGGCCTGTTCACTGTCCTGCTGCTCCATACGCTGCACAATACAGTCAAAAATATCTCTTTTGCTTTTGTAATGACGGTACAATGCCCCTTTTGTCATATCAAGTTCTCCTGCTATCTGACTAACGGAAACAGCCTCATAACCATCTCTGGCGAACAAATGCAGTGCCACAATTAATATTTCCTCTTTCCTATTACCCATACACATTTCCTCCAAAGCAAATAAACGACCGTTTACATCTTAATAATAGTAAACGCTCGTTTATTTGTCAAGACTTTTCTTTTTGCTTATATTATCTCTTTTTATAAATCAGCAGCTCTGGATTTTCACCATCCTTCTCATATGTACATACCAGAATAAAATCCATACTTGCCAAAATACCGAAACACCTGTCTCCTCCAAATTCAGACCCCAGTTGATTACCCAGGTAGGTTTTCTGATCATCCAGGAATTTCACTTTTTGTCCATTAGGCAGAGTATATTCCAGATTCACATATTTCCCCACAAGTGCATTTAGCTTGTCTACCCTTGGAAGTCCGTCTATGTGCAGATCATTTATTTCGTTTATCAATTTCTTTTTAAACTCTTCAAACTGCCCATTATCGCTAAGCTCATCATACCTTTTCCAGTAATCCAATTTTGGAAGCATTTCCTTCAAATAAGAACGTGCCTGTTCTTCTGTAAAGTTTTCATTTACCATATTCTTTACACACACATCAATCAGTTCATCCATATCATTATATGTGTACGTTCCATCTGCATAGCACCATTTACAATATTCCTCATTCAATGTACCATCTTTGTCACGTCCCAAGATAGAAGCATCATCAATTGGCATTCCACAGCACTGGCAGATCAGCTTTCTGGGTTCTCCCAAAAGCGTATTGATTGAAACATCAAATTCTTTAGATAAGAGCTTAAGTGTATCAGTATTTGGAACTGTATCTCCATTTTCCCAACGTGATACTGCCTGCCTTGTAACCATGATTTTATCTGCCAGCTCGTCTTGTGACATTCCTCTTTCTGTACGAAGTTTCAAAATAATATTTTTTGTTTCCATAGTCGTCACCTCCATAACCATATCATATAGATAAATTCATGTTCTGAAAAGCAACCTGCTGTTGCCATACTCTAAACCTGACACACATTTTGCAGTAGATATGTTTCCGCATAAAATAACCGAGCTTTTTCAGGAGTCTGGCATCAAATCCAAACCTCCGAAAAAAGCCCGGAAATAGGCCGCTTTCTGGCACTTATTTATCTTTCCTTGACAGCAGGCACACAGTCTCGACATGGGACGAGGAAACAGTATTGATGTCAGGTTGCCCCCGATAGTTCTCGGAAACAAATCGACTGACTGCTCCTGTCCCGGCTACTATCAATAGTTCTCGGGAATAAATCATTTCCTTCTAAATCCGTTAGAACATATCTTTTATGATTTCTAACGCTATATTCATACCGGAGCGGTTGTCACTTGGAGTCTTAGCCAACGTTGCCATGTAACGTCCGTCACCATAGTAAATGAATTTATAGTGCTTACCCTCCTCGGTAATCACAAATCCCATGTCTTGCAATGTACGTTTCATTGAGCCGGACATGGTCTTATAGCCTCTCAACGAGTTCTTTAATTGTTCAGAACGGTCATTGGCTCTGCGTTTACAATTATTGCTCTTGATTATATCTTCGAGAACTGCTCTTCTGCGTGTACCGGAAGCATAATTAGGAAGAGCCTGCTCAAGGGCATCGAGGAGCATAGCTTTGATTTCATCTTGGAAAAACTCCTCTTCTTCGCCCAAATATAATATCGGCATATTGTCCGTGCTACCCATTTTTGAGCGGAGACCCTGATTCTCGTAAGTAAGGATTTCATTTGCATGGGTCAATTCTTCAACCTGTTTTTTCAGCTTTTGAATGTCCTCGTCTACAGATTCAATCAGTTCATCTGCTTCTGCTGCCACGCGGTTTTTCTCAGATTCAGCCGCCAGCAATTCTGCACCTCTCATACTCAATCGATCTCTAAGAAGTGCATTATTTACGCCTTGCCAAGTATACAGCTTATCCATCATTTGAGCGTTGCAGTACTGAATTACACTACGAATAACCTTTTCAGACAGAACAGCATCAATTCCATCGTATGCACGATATAGATACTTCTTATGACCATATGCACTATTGGGGAAGTATACACCGATAGCGCCGTTGAATTCATTTTTGTCATCACACTGCCGACGGATTCTTCCGTTCAGCCATGTACCTTCTTCAACAAGCACATGGGCAACACCTTTCAACCTTCCAGATAATTTCCAAATATCCACCGAATCTTCACCGTAGTATGTTTTGGAGATATACACAACAGGGAGTCTATACCTTGAAGTGCCATTGATTACATCCGTCAACAAGTCGACATTATCAGCTTTAATGAAAATCGGCTTGCGGAGCATTGGCAAAATTCCATCATCCTTCAAATAGCCGTGTTCTATCAGTAGAGTGATAAAATGCGGTGTAGAAAAGGTTGGGTCAACGGCCAGTGCCTCTTCCAAATAACTACGATCGAGTTGAATAGACATTCTCATATCATTAAAATTCATAACGTAGTCGGTATCCCAGACCACACCATCTGCTTCAGTTTTTTCATAGCGAACCGCGATGATGTTCTCATTTCGGTATTCCTCGATAGCAAGCCACAGTGTCTCGGTACCATATCGGACATTTCGTTCGCCATGCCATTCAATACCTTGAATTATATTTTCTTCATGAGGACTGCCCTGATTCCACTCCAGAACCAGCTGGATAAAGGAGTCCTTTGTCATTGTATCATTGATTTCAAGTAGCGTAGAAAATAACAGCATATGACATCTTACCTCCGTATTTTACACAGAAAGAGACATGAGATTCTTTCTCAGAGCCTGTCCCTCAATAGGAACATAGCAGGAATCCACAATAAGTTCTCTTCCCAGAATATCTTCCAGTGCAATGGTCTGCCATGTTTCCAGCAGAACCGGGTTGTTTTTCAAAATTGTGTTAATATTCTCAAGCATCAGCGGACTGCTCAGTTTATCGAGCATCGCACGACCATCGGTAATGTTTCCGGCTGAATCAACGATATTTGCATGGGCAATCTTCCAGAGTTTTTTCTCACTGAGGAGTCTAAGGATAAAGGCATCCACAAACTCTTTCTGTGCCTCTTCGCTGGTCATATTGACGCTGTAGTTTTCATACACAGCATCAATTTCATCCAGGGCAGAAGTGATCTTTTCCGGCGTTGCTACCGCCATAGAAGATTTCTGCGCTTCAGTATGGGTAGCAGCGTTATTCTTCTGAGGCATAGGCTTTGCTATCTTACGTTCAGCGATTTTCCGCTTACCATAGTTCACGGCCGCATTCCATCCGCGGCCAGCCCAATAGAATGCTCCGTCAACAGCTCTGTCAACAATAATGGGCAGTGCCTGTTCAATGCCGTCCACAATCAGCTGCTGATACCACAGCAAATCCTCGTATCGAGTAGGTCGTTTTTCTACTTCAACAACTTCTCTGCGGACAATGACCTGCGGCTCTGGAGGGACAACCTTGGTAGGGTCTTCATCGACCACTTCCAGATCATAAGCAACCGCGGAATAGGTTCCGTCACCACGATGCCGGCCGCCCTTGCCGATGCGATCCCCAGTGGTATCGTTTCCGTCTTTATCTTTTCGAGACAACTTGCCTACTACATAGTCGAAATCTCTTTCTTCAGACATCGTCAACCTCCGTAACATTGATTTCTTCGAAATTGTATGCTCCGACAGGGTACTCATTAATATAACCTTCTACTCTAAAGGTCTGTCCGCATCCGATACATTCATAACCTTCACAGTCAAAACAGTGCTGGATTTCCGCACCCATCTGTCGTTCGGAAGAATAATCTCCGGTGCTATAATCAGCAAGGTCAATAGCATTGCTGACACCACAATGGGGGCACTTTATAACTCGCTTCATGCTGATTCCATCTGTTTCCATTTCCAGTTCATTCAGCTGAACGGTCTGAAAATAAGACTCCAATGCCCTTCGAAAAATCTGAGACTTTGGCTGTCCAGTCTTTTCACTACAATATGCAAGCATCTGGTTTTCCTCATCATTGAGACGAACCCGATACTGGTTGTCACGTTTATCATCTACAGTTGGTCTACCTTTTCCAGCCATGCCTTGCCCCTTTTCGGATATCCATTTAATCTTGCTACCCCAATTATACAAATTTCGACATTCCTTGTCAATGATTAAAGGTGTATCCATTTAATAACTTTCTATGAACGACAAAAACGCCCAGACCGAAGCCTGAGCGTCACACTGTTATTTCCATCTTATTCGTTTTATTGTAATCTCAATCCCGGACTTGAA
>ENA-OQDM01000463-OQDM01000463.1-human-gut-metagenome-genome-assembly--contig:-NODE-463-length-23777-cov-2.400423_pt1 | contig 23777 bp, 23 predicted proteins | sample MGYA00242772_ERZ504605 | MGnify/ENA primary metagenome ERZ504605 (study PRJEB26092, sample SAMD00036348) | human gut metagenome | host: Homo sapiens | study: EMG produced TPA metagenomics assembly of... | reverse complement strand
CAGAGAATGCCATTGAGAACAGAGACCGGCATGAAGACACATGGATAAGTGTGTTTTTATGCCGGCTATTTTATGCGCAAATGTTAATGTTTCAAAAGGATTACAAGGGTTACAAAGGGTTACGGCATAAAAATAATGGCATATTCACTTGAAAGATTGCTGTTCGTAAGCAGTACTCCTCGCAGAATATATACCTGCGGACGGCAATGCTTGTGTTGCAACGGATATTCTGCTGTTTCCGGCGCAGAGAAAGCCGGGGACAGTTCAGAAGATCCGCAAACAGGAAAGGAGAAACAGATCTATGTATGATGTGATCATTATCGGAGCAGGAGTTTCCGGAGCGGCAGCGGCGAGAGAGCTTTCAAGATATCGGCTGAAAATCTGCGTTCTGGAGCGAGAAGAGGATGTATGCTGTGGAACTTCCAAGGCAAACAGCGGAATCGCTCATTCCGGTTATGATGCAGAACCGGGAAGCCTTATGGCGGAACTGAATGTGAAGGGCAGCAATATGATGGGACAGCTTTCGAAGGAACTGGATTTTCCTTTTAAACAGACTGGTTCACTGACTGTCTGTACGACTGAGAATGGAATCGCCATGCTGCATAAGCTGCGTGAAAGAGGACTGAAAAACGGAGTAGAGGGACTGAGGATCCTTGACAGAGAAGAGGCACTTGCCATGGAGCCGAATCTGTCTGATCAGGTGCTGGCAGCGCTGTATGCACCGACAGCCGGAATTGTCTGTCCCTTTGAGCTGAACATTGCAATGGCAGAGAATGCATATAACAATGGTGTGGAATTTAAATTTGACACAGAAGTAAAGAACATCCGAAAACAGGAAAAAGGTTTTGTTGTGGAAACCTCAAAGGGTGATCTTGAGACAGGCTGTATCGTCAATGCTGCCGGTGTCTATGCGGATGTTTTTCATAATATGGTAAGTGAGAAAAAACTGCATATCACTCCTCGTAAGGGTGAGTATATGCTTCTTGATAAAAGTGCAGGAACACATGTGAATCATACGATCTTTGCACTTCCAAATCAGAGCGGAAAAGGAGTTCTGGTAACACAGACGGTTCACGGAAATCTTCTGATCGGGCCTACAGCTACGGATCTGGAGGATCGGGAGGAAACAGCAACTACCTCGGAGGGTATGGAGACAGTAAGCGTCAAATCCGGTAAAACAGTAAAGGATATTCCACTGCGGAAGGTGATCACAAGCTTTGCGGGACTCCGTGCTGTCGAGGATGGTATGGATTTTGTGATCAAAGAGGTGGAGGATGCACCCGGATTTATCGATTGTGCAGGAATCGCATCACCGGGACTTACCAGCTCACCGGCCATTGGCTGTATGATTGCTGACATCGTAAAAGAAAAATTACATCCGGAAGTAAATCCGGATTTTAATCCGGTGAGAAAAGGGATCCTGGATCCGTCAGAACTTTCTCTGGAAGAAAGAAATGAGCTGATCAAAAGATCACCGGAATATGGAAATATCATCTGCAGATGTGAGATGATCTCTGAGGGAGAGATTCTGGATGCGATCCGAAGACCTCTCGGAGCGAAATCTCTGGATGGAGTAAAACGTCGTACAAGAGCAGGAATGGGAAGATGTCAGTCAGGCTTTTGCTCTCCCAGAACAATGGAGATCCTCAGCCGGGAGCTTGGCATTTCCATGGAGGAGATCACAAAAACAGGCGGAGATTCCAGACTGATCGAAGGAATCAACAAGAAAATTGCAGAGGAGGGCGAGAACCATGAATGATAAGATTATGGTGAAGAGAGATATCGTGATCATAGGCGGAGGCCCTGCAGGACTGGCAGCAGCCCTGGCTGCAAAGAAAGAGGGAGCAGAGAGTATCCTGATCCTGGAACGTGATAAGGAACTGGGCGGGATTCTGAATCAGTGTATCCATAATGGATTTGGCCTTCATACATTTCAGGAGGAGCTGACAGGACCGGAATATGCGGCACGCTTTATCCGGATGGTAAAAGAGCAGCAGATCGAGTACCGGCTGAACACCATGGTCATGGATATCAGCCAGGATAAGGTGATCACTGCCATGAGCCGCCAGGAGGGAATGTATCAGATCCGGGCAAAAGCTGTGATTCTTGCCATGGGCTGCAGAGAGAGACCGCGAGGTGCACTGAACATTCCGGGATATCGACCGGCAGGCATTTATTCAGCAGGAACAGCACAGCGCCTTGTAAACATGGAAGGATTTATGCCGGGAAAAAAAGTAGTGATCCTGGGATCCGGTGATATCGGACTGATCATGGCCAGACGTATGACGCTGGAAGGTGCAGAGGTTAAGGCAGTGGCAGAATTGATGCCATATTCCGGAGGCCTGAAGCGAAATATCGTGCAGTGCCTGGATGACTTTGGAATCCCGTTGAAGCTTAGCCATACAGTGGTTGACATAAAAGGAAAAGAACGTGTGGAAGGAATCACTCTTGCAGAGGTAGACGAAAACAGACGCCCGATTCCCGGTACAGAGGAATTTTTTGAATGCGATACGCTTCTTCTTTCTGTTGGTCTGATCCCGGAGAATGAGCTTTCCGGACAGGCAGGTGTGAAGCTGAGCAATGTGACTTCCGGACCGGTGGTAAACGAAAGTCTGGAGACAAATGTAGAAGGTATTTTTGCCTGCGGAAATGTTCTTCATGTTCACGATCTGGTGGATTTTGTTTCGGAGGAAGCCGGCAATGCAGGAAGAAATGCGGCTCTCTATATAAACAACAATGGAGAGGACAAAATACCGGAAGAGATAAAGATCACGCTTTCGCCCCAAAACGGAGTCCGCTATACAGTGCCGTCTGAGATCCGTACCGGTCATATGGCGGAGGAGCAGCTGGTCCGCTTCCGTGTGGGAAATGTATATAAAAATTGTTACATCCGTGCATATCTGGATGGAGAACGGATCTTTTCCAGAAAAAAACAGGTGGCAGCACCCGGAGAGATGGAACAGATCAAATTGAAAAAAGAGCAGCTTCTTTCCATTCTGGAAGGAAAACAGAAACAGGATAAACATGAACTTGTGATCCAGGTGGAGGAGTGATGAAAATGGAAAAAAGGAATCTTACTTGTATCGGATGTCCTATGGGATGCGCCCTTCTGGTGGAAATGGATGGAAAAGAGATCATTTCCGTCACAGGAAATACCTGTAAAAAAGGTGCGGAATATGCAGTGAAGGAAGTGACAGATCCGACCAGGATCGTGACAACGACCGTGCGTGTGAAGAATGGAAGCATGCCGGTGGTGTCAGTAAAGACAGCACAGGATATTCCGAAAGGAAAGATTTTTGACTGTGTGGAAACGCTGCGGGATGTATGTGTGGAAGCGCCGGTTCAGATCGGGGACGTGATCCTGGAGAATGTAGCAGGCACAGGCGTGGATATCGTGGCTACAGGAAATGTGAAGCAGATCATACAGTGATCTGCAAAGGATATATATGGCAATCTGTATGCTTATAATATGTCAGCCCTCCGGCAGACAAAGCGAATAAAATAAACCTGAAAAGGCATTTTTATCGCTTTGTTTGCCATGAAATAAAATATGCAAAATACACAAAAAATAATAAGAAGAAAAAGAATAATTAATTAAAAAGCAACAAAAAAACGTAAAAAAACAGACAAAAAATGTTGAATATAAATAAATGCTATGATATAATCAGAAATATGAATTAGCAAAAATGCTCATAACGATGTGATGCATTGAATGGAGGATGATTAGAATGAAAGTATTTGGACATCGTGGTTTCAGCGGAGAATATCCGGAGAATACAATGCTGGCGTTTCAGAAAGCTGTGGAGGCTGGTTGCGAGGGGATCGAGCTTGATGTACAGCTGACCAAGGATCTGGTTCCGGTGATCATGCACGATGAGAAGGTTGACCGTACCACAGATGGAAACGGATATATCTATGATCTTACATATGCTGAGCTGTGTAAACTGGATTGCAGTTATCCGGATAAGTTTGCCGGAAAATTCGGCAGGCTTCAGATTCCGACTCTGAGAGAGTATTTGGAGTGGATGGCAGAGGAGGAAGATCTGATCACAAACATCGAGCTGAAGAACAGTGTTTATTATTATGGTGGTATGGAAGAGAAGGTCATTGATATGATCTGCGAATATGGTCTGGAGGATCGGATCATTCTTTCCTCTTTCAATAACGCATCCATTGTACTGTGCAGACAGAGTGATGAGACTATTGCAGGAGGCTTTCTGGTAGAGAAATACGTGGATAATGCAGGGGTTTATGCAAGAACCTGTGATGTGCAGTATTATCATCCGAATCTGGAATACCTGAAGGAAGAGCATGTACGCAGCTGTTCCCAGAACGGGATCGGGGTGAATGTCTGGACTGTAAACGAGGAAGAGGATATGAGAAGGATGAAGAAATGGGGAGTAAACTCCATCATCACCAATTATCCGGACAGAGGAAGAACAGTGGCAGACGAGGATTGACACTGCGATGTAAAGACGCTTTCTGTGAGACACATACAGGAGGCTGACTGAATTTGAAATCTTCGGCAGGAGGGGGTCCTGCTGCAGATCTATATAAGTAAAATAAAAAAACTATAATAATGTATATGGAGGATTTTTACAATGGAGAAAGAAACAAGACCTTTTATTTCCTGGCAGCTTGCAGACGATTTTATGACTGCAGTATTTGAGAAAATGGGAGTTCCGACGGAGGATGCAAGACTTTGCGCTGACGTACTTCTGGAAAGTGACAGACGTGGAATCGAGAGCCATGGCTGCAACCGTTTTAAACCGATCTATATCGACCGTATCAAATCCGGAATCTTAAATCCTGTAACAAAGATCGATATCCTTAAAGAGACACCAACAACTGCAGTTCTCGATGCCAACGATGGTATGGGAATGGTAGCCAGCAAGAAGGCTATGGACATGTGTATTGAAAAAGCACATAAATACGGCATGGGTATGGTTGCAGTCCGTAACTCTTCCCATTATGGAATCGCAGGCTACTGGACAGGTCTCGCAGCAAAGGAGAATATGATCGGTATCAGTGGTACCAACGCAAGACCATCCGTTGCACCGACATTTGGTGTTGAGAATATGCTTGGAACCAACCCGTTGACATTTAGTATGCCTACAGATGAGCCGTTCCCATTTACACTGGACTGTGCAACATCTGTTATCCAGAATGGCAAGATCGAATACTACGCACGTATCAATCATGATACTCCTAAGGGTCTTGTTATTTCCAGAGAAGGAGAGGAGCTTACAGATAGTGCAGAGATCCTTAAGAAGATCAGAAGCCAGCAGGCAGCACTTGCTCCTCTCGGTGGATTTGGTGAGACAACCGGAGGATATAAGGGATACGGATACTCTACTGTTGTTGAGATCCTTTCCGCTGCTCTTCAGTCCGGTCTCTTCCTGAAAGCTCTGGATGGTAAGGATGAGGAAGGAAAGATCCGTCCATATCATCTTGGACATTTCTTTATTGCTATCGACACAGAGGCATTTATGGGTGCAGAGGCATTCAAGAAAACATGCGGTGATATCCTGAGAGACCTGAGAGGCTCCGAGAAGGCTCCTGGACAGGAACGTATCTACACAGCAGGCGAGAAGGAATATGATGTATGGATGTATCGTAAGGATAAGGGAGTTCCGGTGACAGAGGCAGTTCAGAAAGAGTTTATCGGACTTCGCGATGAATTCGGACTTACACAGTTCAAATTCCCGTTTGAGAAATAATGTATCTGCAGAAGGGAAGTCCATAGGGGCTTCCCTTCTTTTGCCAGAGAAGAAGATTGTCTGAGAATTGTAATACAGCCGGAAATAAAACAGATATATTTGGCAAATGCGTCTGGTCTTTGAAGCAATAAACTGATACAATAAGAATAATATCTTCAAATAATGCGCGGAGATAGGATGATATTGTGTGAACATTGCGGAGGAAGAGAGAAGATGAACAAAGAATTTCTGGACGCGATCGAGGCGAACCCGATCATAGCGGCTGTAAAGGATGAGCAGGGGCTTCAGAACTGTCTGGGCAGGGAGGAGCTTACCGTGATCTTTATCCTGTATGGAGATATCCGTTCTATTGGGGGAATTGTGGAGCGGATCCACCAGGCGGGGAAGATCGCGATGGCACATATAGACCTGATCACAGGTTTAAGCTCAAAAGAGGTTTCTGTGGATTATATTTGTAAAAATATCCATGCAGATGGGATCATTTCAACAAAAGCATCCATGATCAACAGGGCGAAGAAGCTTGGAATGTATACAGTTCTGCGTTTTTTCCTTATTGATTCCATGGCGATCAAGAATATTGAGAATCTGGGAAATCAGCATGAGCAGCTGCCGGATGTGGTAGAGGTTCTGCCGGGGCTGATGCCGAAGATTCTTAAACAGATATGTAAAACAAGCAAGGTGCCTGTGATCGCAGGCGGTTTGATCTCCGATAAGGAGGATGTGATGGGAGCCCTGGGTGCGGGAGCAGCAGCGGTTTCCACTACAAATCAGAAGGTATGGGAATTATGAGGCTGCAGAGGCATTGAGCCGCAGCCAAGAAATGTATTGGAGGATTTTTATATGGCAAAATATGTTATGGCGCTGGATTCCGGAACGACCAGTAACCGCTGTATTCTTTTTGATGAAAGCGGAAGAATCCGCAGTGTGGCGCAGAAGGAGTTTATCCAGCATTTTCCGAAACCGGGATGGGTAGAGCATGATGCAGGTGAGATCTGGTCCACACAGCTTTCTGTTGCCAGAGAGGCTATGAACCAGATCGAGGCAACGGCAGAGGATATTGCAGCGATCGGTATCACCAATCAGAGAGAGACCACTATTGTCTGGGATAAGAATACGGGACAGCCGGTTTATCATGCCATCGTATGGCAGTGCAGAAGAACTTCAGAATATTGCGACAGTCTGAAAGCAAAGGGACTGGAAGAAAAATTCCGTCAGAAAACAGGACTTGTTATTGATGCGTATTTTTCTGCCACCAAGGTAAAATGGATCCTGGATAATGTGGAGGGTGCCCGCGAAAGAGCAGAGAAGGGAGAGCTTCTGTTTGGTACCGTGGAGACCTGGCTGATCTGGAAGCTGACCAAGGGAGCTGTTCATGTAACAGATTATTCCAATGCATCCAGAACGATGATGTTCAATATCAATACACTGGAGTGGGATGATGAGATCCTGGAGGAGCTTGATATTCCGAAATGCATGCTCCCGCAGGTAAAAGAGTCCAGTGAGATTTATGGTGAGACAGATCCATCCTTTTTCGGTGGAAGGATTCCGGTAGCCGGTGCTGCCGGGGACCAGCAGGCGGCGCTGTTCGGGCAGGCCTGCTTTGAGAAAGGTGAAACCAAGAATACATATGGAACCGGTGGCTTTCTTCTGATGAATGCAGGAGATAAACCGGTATTTTCCAATAACGGGCTGGTTACAACCATCGGATGGGGACTTAACGGAGAAATCACTTATGTTCTGGAGGGATCCGTATTTGTGGCTGGTGCTGCGATCCAGTGGCTTCGTGATGAGCTTCATCTGGTGGATTCCGCATCGGATACCGAGTATTTTGCGGGAAAGGTACCGGATGCAAACGGCTGCTACGTCGTGCCTGCATTTACAGGACTTGGAGCTCCTTACTGGGATCAGTATGCCCGTGGCACGATCGTGGGATTGACCCGTGGTGTAAATAAGTATCATATTGTGCGTGCGACTTTGGAATCACTTGCATATCAGGTCAATGATGTACTGGAGGTTATGAAGGAAGATGCAGGAAGTGACCTTGCAGTTCTTCGTGTAGACGGCGGAGCAAGTGCAAACAATCTTCTCCTGCAGATCCAGGCCAATATCAGTAATGTGGCTGTAGAACGTCCGGAATGTATTGAGACAACTGCTCTTGGTGCCGCATATCTGGCAGGTCTTGCTGTGGGATTCTGGGAAAGCAAGGAGGCAGTACTGGAAAGCCGTGATGTGGAACGTATTTTCCGCACGGAGATCGATGACGAGAAGCGAAATGCCATGGTAAAAGGCTGGAGAGCTGCAGTAGGCTGCTCCAGAGACTGGATCAAAAAGATCCAGTAAAAGGTAAAAAAGAAAAGTCATGCAGCGGGACCGGATGAAAATGTCCTGTGCATGGCTTTTTTGCGCTTTCGGAATGTCACAGACAGACCGTCATAGTAAGCGATCGCGGAACAGTCCGCCGGAGTTTACAGAGTGGTCAGATCGATTCTGTAATCGTCGGAACCTTCTCCGTCAGCAGTGTAGTAAGCTGCTCTTTCTTCTGCATTTACATAGATGTGGAGCTCTTTGCCTTTCAGGCCCTTTGCTTCTGCATCTTTCTTAACAGCTGCCTCAAGGTCGGCAACTGTGATGGATGTCTCAAAAATTTCAAGTGTGATGCCGCTGATCTTATGATTTTTTACAGTGTTCTTAACTTCTTCTACTACTTCTGGTGCCTTGGCTGCTACAGTCTCTGTTGCCTTTTTGACTGCTTTAACGGTTTTTTCAGCTGCAGGTGTTTTTTCAATCTTTTCTACAGTTGATTTCACGGTAGCTTTGGCCTTGGTGGTTGCGCTCTTCAGGTTGCTTGTTCTGCTGTTTCTTCTTTTTTCCATAATGGAACACTCCCTTCCACATATCTCGCTGACAGAACGGATCTGCCGGAATATGTACCTGTTTACAGTATCATGAATCCGGTGGAAAGTCAAATTTTTGCTTGGGTGTTGCATTTCCGGCAGTTGTCGTATAAACTGGATTACAGAGAAAATCAGACAGGGGTACAGAGATTGAAGAATATTCAGGAAGATATTAAAACAGGAAAATTTAAGCAGGCATATCTCCTTTACGGTGAGGAAGCCTATCTGAAACAACAATATAAAAGAAATCTGGTGAAGGCTCTGAACCCGGACGATGATACCATGAATTTTACCAGATATGAGGGGAAGGGGATCGATGTCCGGGAGCTTTTGAGTCTTTGTGATACCATGCCCTTTTTTGCAGAGCGAAGAGTAGTCCTTCTTGAGGATACGGGATTCTTTAAGAACAAATGTGAGGAACTGGCAGATTATATGAAAGCTCTGCCTGATTATCTGTATCTGGTGTTCTGCGAGTCTGAAGTAGATAAAAGAAGCCGTATGTACAAGGCGGTAAAAGCCTGCGGCAGCATCGGGGAATTTAAACAGCAGGATGAAAAGACTCTTATGCGGTGGGCAGCAGGGATCCTTGGAAAAAATGGCCGCAGGATCACCCAGAGAGATGTGGAGCTTCTGCTGACCATGACGGGAACAGATATGGGAAATATAAGGATGGAGCTGGAAAAGCTGATCTCCTATACGGTCGGAAGAGATGTTGTGACGGCTGCAGATATCCAGGCTGTCTGTACCACGCAGACAACCAATAAGATCTTTGATATGGTGCGTGCGGTGACGGAGAAGAACCAGAAGCGGGCCCTGGATCTGTACTATGACCTTCTGACTCTTCGGGAACCGCCGATGCGGATATTGTTTCTTTTGGCGAAACAGTTTCGTCAGATCTGCCTGACCAAGAAAATGTCACAGGAGGGTCTTTCTCAAACCGAGATCGCTTCCAAACTGGGAGTACCCTCTTTTGTTGTGCGGAATCTGGCATCCTGTGCCAGATCCTACACTGTGGAAGAGCTGGAGAATGCTGTGCGGGATTTTGTGGATGCGGAAGAGGCGGTAAAGACAGGTACACTTGGAGATGTGCTCAGCGTGGAGCTTCTGATCGTGAAGTACAGCTCGGCGAGAGCAGTGAGAGCCTGAGTTTTACGGAGACGGGTTCTGCCACAGGGTCGCTCCGTTGTCCCTGAGCCATTTTTCGCAGGCTTTATACTCCGGCATCACAGATGCCACCACTGCATAAAAGGCAGGGGAATGATTCATTTCTTTTCTGTGGGAAAGTTCGTGTACCACAACATAATCCAGGACTTTTTCCGGGGCGAAGATCAGACGCCAGTTGAAATTCAGGTTTCCTTCGCTGGTGCAGCTTCCCCAGCGGGTTTTTTGTTCCCGGATCGTGATACGGCCGTAGGTTACGCCCATTTTTCTGGCGTAGGCTGCGGTTTTTCTTTTGAATATTTTTCTGGCGGATTCCATATAATAACTGCGGCGGAATTCCGAAAGAGGCAGGTTTTCAGCCTGGGGCTGTGCCGGCTCAGTGGCAGCGTGTGAGAGATGCTCCAGGATCCAGCTTTCTTTCTGTGAGAGAAAACGATGGATGGTGGAATCTGGCATTGTGTGTGGAGCGCGGACAGTTACCTGACCGGAAACGCTGACCTGGATCGCCAGGGTTTTCCGGCTGCTGCGTATAATGCGGTAGGGAAAGGGATGAGATATCATAAAAAACTCCTTTGGGTTAATGCAGAAATCTATATACAAAAAAGACAGTCGCTGACGGTTCGACTGTCTTTCCTTTTACTTATAAGCTTATAACTAAAATATTCCGTGGTCTATTACGCAATGCTGTTGACAGCTTTGGAAAGACGGGAAATTTTTCTGGCGCAGTTATTTTTGTGATAAACGCCCTTGGATGTAGCTTTGCTGATTGTGGAGATTGCGTCCTTAAGAGCAACCTCTGCAGCTGCCTTATCCTTATTCTCAACTGCTGTCTCAACTTTCTTGATGGAAGTCTTAACTGCAGAACGGATTGCTTTGTTTCTTGCAGCCTTAGTGCTGTTAACTAAGATTCTCTTCTTTGCGGATTTAATGTTAGCCAATTCGTACACCTCCGATTCCTTAAAAATATAATATCAAATTACATTCACAGGAACAGACACGGGCGCTCCTATGAAACATGCTTATATATATTATTATACGTGCACAGGAATGTCAAGATGTTTTTCGCAAAAATTCCAAAAAAATATGCAAAAAATACCAGATGCTGTGTGGGAAAGGGGAAATGGTACATATTTATGGGAAAAAGGGAAATAATGAAAGGGAAAACACCGGTAAAGCTGCAGATAGCAGCGGAAAAGTCTTTGCAATCTTACAGAAAAAGAGGATGAGAGTATGGCTGGAAGGAGCAGAATCAGAACAGACCTGGCGCTGGAAGCAACGGAACGCTTTCAGGCGGAAAACGTAGAAGTACGTGGAGTAGAGATCAGGGAAAGATACGATGAGGAAAAGGATGTTCGGACTACCGTAGTGCGGATCACAACGGAAAACGGAGCCAGGACCATGGGAAAACCACAGGGGACCTATATTACCATTGAGGCACCGGATCTTTCCGTTCCGGATGAGGATTATCACAGGGAGATCTCGGAAGAGGTGGCACATCATTTGAGGGAGCTGATCGATCTCGGACGGCAGCAGTCGATCCTGGTGGTAGGCCTTGGAAATCAGGAGATTACTGCGGATTCCCTTGGCCCTCGTGCAGTTTCCAATCTTCATATGACAAGGCATGTGATCCGGGAATATGGGCTGAAGAGCAATGAACATATGAAAATGCATCAGATCAGCGGGATCGTTCCGGGTGTGATGGCACAGACCGGAATGGAAACTCTGGAAATTGTTCGGGGTGTTGTTTCTGAGACAAAGCCGGATTTGGTGATCGCCGTAGATGCGCTGGCGGCCAGAAGTACGACAAGACTTAACCGGACGATCCAGATCACGGATACCGGGATTAGTCCGGGCTCCGGCGTGGGGAATCACAGGGAAGGCCTGAATGAAGAAAATCTTTCGGTCCGTGTGATCGGGATCGGTGTTCCGACTGTGGTGGATGCGGCTACTATTGTCCATGATTCCATGGCAGAGCTTCTGGAGGCACTGGAGGAGGATGAGCAGAAGGAGTTTCTGGAAGAAATGATTTCGCCGAAGCTTTACACCATGTTTGTAACACCAAAGGATGTGGATGAAACGGTACGCTATTTAAGCTTTACCATTTCCGAGGGACTGAATCTGGCTTTTTCCGATAGTCTAATCGAAGAGGACAGGTCATAAAATACCATAAGAGGTGATCGTGGGTGACGAATATCCAGAGGGCTTTCTGCGTGGTTTTGAGCCTGATCTTCCTGGGTGTGGTGGCTGTCCTTCCGGGAGATTTTTTCAGGCATGGTGAGATCTACAGACAGCTGCCGCTGTATTGCTTTCTGGAAAAGAAAGCTCTGCAGAAGGAAAATGGCAGAGACCGGGAAACAGAGATGCTTTTGCAGGAAAAAAACGCAGAGCATCTGGGTGAAGAAGTGGAAGCAGAGAACCGAAAAGAGCAGGAGACGCTGCTGATGGCCGAGGCGGAAGAAGTGGAGAAGAAAGAAGCCCTTCAGAAGAAAGAAGCCCTTCAGAAGAATGAAGAGCTCCAGAAGAATGAAGAGCTCCAAAAGGAAAAAGAAATTCAAAAGAAAGAAGCGGAAGATGCAGAGAAAAAATCTCCTGACGGCAAAAAAAATGAACAGGAGACTGTTAAGGGAAATACAGAACAGGAAGTTGCTGAGCCAGAAATTACAGAGCCGGGAGGCTCAGAACAGGAAGCTACGGAGCCGGGGGACACAGAACCGGAGCCTTCAGCGTCAGAGGAGAACCGATCCGGTGAAAATACTGCGAAGGAACAGGAGACTGTGGCACTGCCACATCCGCAGATTGACTTGTCTCAGGCGAAACTGGCAGATTTTGACTATGTGATGAATCAGTTTTTTATATTGGATTCCAATACGGAGACGAATGCACAGCAGATCAGTGCGCCCCGTTTTCTGAAGGAGGATCTGTCCGTTAAAAAGGATTCATCGGTACCCCAGATCCTGATCTATCATACCCATTCCCAGGAGGCTTTTGCAGATTCAAGAGAAGGACAGACTGAGGACACCATCGTAGGAGTGGGAGATCATCTTACTGAACTTCTGGAAAAAACATACGGGTACCAGGTCATTCATATAACAGATGCCTTTGATATGATGGGAGGAACACTGGACAGGAGCAAGGCTTATGATTATGCCAGGGCATCCATAGAAAAAGTGCTGGAAGAAAACCCCACCATTGAAGTTGTGATCGATCTTCATAGAGATGGTGTGCCGGATGATCGGCATCTGGTAACGCAGGTGAATGGAAAACCTACTGCTCAGCTGCTTTTTTATAATGGATTAAGCTATACAGTCAGTCAGGGGGCAGTGAGTTATCTGCCCAATCCTTACATAGAAGAGAATCTGGCATTTTCCTTTCAGCTGGAATATCAGGCGGCACAGTATTACCCCGATCTTTACCGGGGAATCTATCTGGCAGGTCTTCGCTATAATCTGCATCTTAAGCCACGTGCGCTGCTTCTGGAGGCCGGAGCGCAGACAAATACCGTGGAGGAAGTCAGAAATGCCATGGAACCTTTTGCAGATATCTTAAACAGAGTTCTGAAAGGCAGTGACAAAGAAGACTGAAATATGGTATGATAAAGAGCAGTATGGAAAAATATGCGTTCTGAACGCTTTATACGAGAGAAATTTAAGGAGGACTTCCTGAATGATAGACCAGAGTAAAATTCGGAATTTTTGTATCATTGCACATATCGACCATGGCAAGTCAACACTTGCGGACCGTATCATCGAGATGACGGGACTTCTTACCGAGAGGGAAATGCAGGCCCAGGTTCTGGATAACATGGACCTTGAGAGAGAACGAGGGATCACCATCAAATCCCAGGCGGTTCGTATTGTATACAAAGCCAAGGACGGAAATGAGTATATTTTTAACCTGATCGATACCCCGGGACATGTAGACTTTAACTATGAGGTTTCCCGAAGCCTTGCTGCCTGTGACGGAGCGATCCTTGTTGTGGATGCAGCACAGGGAATCGAAGCTCAGACACTTGCCAATGTATATATGGCACTGGACCATGATCTGGATGTGGTTCCGGTGATCAACAAGATCGACCTTCCAAGTGCGGATCCGGAGCGTGTTATCAATGAGATCGAGGATGTGATCGGAATTGAGGCGCAGGATGCACCGCAGATCTCCGCAAAAACAGGACTGAATGTAGACCAGGTCCTGGAGCAGATCGTCAATAAGGTCCCGGCGCCGGCGGGGGATGTGGATGCACCGCTGAAGGCTCTGATCTTTGACTCTGTTTATGACCCTTATAAGGGTGTTATCGTATTTTGCAGAGTGAAGGACGGACGTGTGAAAAAGGGCACGAGGATCCATATGATGGCGACCGGATTCACCACGGAGGTTGTGGAGGTTGGATATTTTGGAGCGGGTCAGTTTATCCCATGTGACGAGCTGACAGCAGGCATGGTTGGATATATCACAGCCAGCATCAAGAATGTCCGTGATACCCGCGTGGGTGATACGGTAACGGATGCGGACAACCCCTGTGCAGAGGCACTTCCGGGATATAAGAAGGTAAACCCTATGGTTTATTGTGGCCTTTATCCGGCAGATGGTGCCAAGTACGGCGATCTCCGTGACGCGCTGGAGAAGCTTCAGCTCAACGATGCTTCCCTTTATTATGAACCGGAGACATCGGTCGCCCTTGGATTTGGTTTCCGCTGCGGCTTCCTGGGACTTCTTCATCTGGAGATCATCCAGGAGCGTCTGGAGAGAGAGTATAACCTGGATCTTGTAACTACAGCACCGAGTGTTATCTATAAGGTCTATAAAACCAATGGTGAGATCATCGAGCTGACCAATCCCACCAACCTTCCGGATCCTTCAGAGATCGAATACATGGAAGAGCCTATGGTGAAGGCGGAGATCATGGTAACCACAGAGTTCATTGGTGCGATCATGGATCTCTGCCAGGAGAGACGTGGTCAGTATGAAGGCATGGAATATATGGAAGAAACCCGTGCACTCCTGAAATACAGACTGCCGCTGAACGAGATCATTTATGATTTCTTTGATGCACTGAAATCACGTTCCAGAGGTTATGCATCCCTAGATTACGAACTGGACGGATATGAGAGAAGTGAGCTTGTAAAGCTGGATATCCTTGTGAATAAAGAAGAAGTGGATGCTCTTTCCTTTATCGTGCATGCAGATACTGCTTACGAGCGTGGAAGAAAGATGTGTGAGAAGCTGAAAGACGAGATCCCGAGACAGCTCTTTGAGATTCCGATCCAGGCAGCTATCGGAAGCAAGGTCATTGCCAGAGAGACGGTAAGAGCCATGCGTAAAGACGTACTTGCCAAGTGTTACGGTGGAGATATCTCCCGTAAGAAGAAGCTTCTGGAAAAACAGAAGGAAGGTAAGAAACGTATGCGTCAGGTAGGTAACGTGGAGATCCCGCAGAAGGCATTTATGAGTGTCCTGAAGCTGGATGATAAATAGGAGATGACTTTTTGAAAAAAAATATAAAAAAACTGTTTCTGGCAGCAGGACTTCTGGCTATAACAGGAGCTCTGCTTACCGGATGTGGTTCAAAGAAGAAAAATGCAGAAGAGGAAAGTGTGATCAAAATCAGTACAGCGCCGGAACCGACTGCCACTCCTGATCCGAAAACCGTAGATCCGGATGCAGTGACGAGCAATGGAAATCTGACAATGGTCAATGAGTACCTGGCAGAAAACGGCAGCGAGGCACTGGGGATCGATGGCGTGACACCGACACCGGCTGCTTCAGACGGAAGTACGGATAATGCGGATAGTGCCGGTGAAGATACAAGCTCCGATGAGGATAATGATACATCAGGTAGTGGTGGAGAGGAAGGAGCCATGGATGGAGAATGAGGCGAAAAAACCGCTGGAGCTCTATATCCATATTCCGTTTTGTGTAAAAAAATGCGATTACTGTGATTTCCTTTCCGGACCTGCCGGAAAAGAGAGGCAGCGTGAATATTTCCAGGCTTTGGAAAGGGAGATTGCCGCTGTTCCGGATTTTTCGGACAGGGAGATCACCACAGTTTTTATCGGCGGAGGAACACCTTCCGTGCCGGATCCGTCTCTTGTTGGAGAGATGCTGGATCAGATCAGAAATAAGTTTTTTGTGGCCCCGGATGCTGAGATCACCATCGAAGCAAATCCGGGGACTTTATATAAAGAAAAACTTCAGATATATCTGGAACACGGGATCAACCGACTGAGTCTGGGGCTTCAGTCCCCGCAGAATCGGGAATTAAAGATCCTTGGAAGGATCCATACGTGGGAAGAGTTTCAGGAGAGCTTCTTTATGGCAAGGGATGCAGGCTTTTCCAACATCAATATCGATCTGATGAGTGCCATTCCGGAACAGACCTATGCAGACTGGGAAAAAAATCTCCGCACGGTGGCAGGGCTTTCGCCGGAACATATTTCCGCCTACAGTCTGATCATTGAGGAAGGCACTCCTTTCGGGGAGAGAAAGCTGAAATTGCCGGATGAGGATACGGAGTACCGTATGTATGAGAATACGGCAGGGATCCTGGAGGAATATGGGTTTCATCAGTACGAGATCTCCAATTATGCGAAAGGCGGACGGGAATGCCGTCATAATAAGGGATACTGGCAGAGGATCGATTATCTGGGACTGGGACTTGGGGCGTCTTCACTTCTGAAGCATATGCGTTTTTCCAATACTGCGGATATGAAGGAATATATTGGAAACAGTGCGTTTCCGGATAAGATCCGCCAGAATATGGAAAGCCTTACAGAGGCAGATGAGATGGCTGAGTTTATGTTTCTGGGGCTTCGGATGACAGAGGGCGTTTCAATGGAAGCGTTTGCGGAATATTTCGGAAAAATATGGAAAACGTTTACGGAGAGGTCCTGAAAAAACATCTGGAGATCGGAATGCTGGAACAAAAAGGAGACAGGATATATCTTTCGAGAAAGGGAATCCATGTGAGCAATGGAGTGATGGCGGATTTTCTGCTGTAGAAAAATTTGTCGATTTTTTCACCTTGACGAACGAATGTTCTGGCAGTATACTGATAAAAAATCAGAAGTTTTACAGCGGAATAAGAGAGGTAGATTCTGCTGTTGAGAAGAATACCGGAGTATTTTTTATGACCGGACAGAGTAGGAGGCTTTCATGTCAGCAGAAGCAAACGATAAGAAGCGTTTTATCAGGATACGCGGAGCCAATGAGAATAATCTTAAGAATCTTAGCGTCGATATTCCCAGAGACCAGTTTGTGGTACTTACCGGACTCAGTGGCTCCGGTAAGTCATCTCTTGCATTTGATACCATTTATGCAGAGGGACAGAGACGTTATATGGAGTCACTTTCTTCCTATGCGAGGCAGTTCCTGGGACAGATGGAGAAACCGGATGTGGAGAGTATCGAGGGCCTTCCGCCGGCAATCTCTATTGATCAGAAGTCAACGAACCGGAATCCCCGTTCTACAGTGGGTACGGTAACGGAGATCTACGATTATTTCCGACTTCTGTATGCCCGTGTGGGAATCCCGCACTGTCCCAAATGTGGAAGGGAAATCCGCAAACAGACGGTAGATCAGATGGTGGATCAGATCATGACGCTTCCGGAACGCCAGAAGATCCAGCTTCTTGCACCGGTAGTGCGAGGCCGCAAGGGAACCCATGTTAAACTTCTGGATCAGGCCAGAAGAAGCGGATATGTGAGAGTGCAGATCGACGGAAATCTCTATGAGCTTTCTGAGGAGATCAAGCTGGATAAGAATATCAAACATAACATTGAGATCGTTGTGGATCGACTTATTGTGAAACCGGGAATAGAGAAGCGTCTTTCCGATTCCATTGAAACCGTACTGGATCTGGCGGATGGTCTGCTGGTAGTAGACACTATGGACGGGAAGCTTCTGAATTTCAGTCAGAGTTTTTCCTGCCCGGATTGTGGCATCAGCATTGATGAGATCGAACCCAGGAGTTTTTCCTTTAATAATCCATTTGGTGCCTGCCCGCAGTGTCTGGGTCTTGGATATAAGATGGAATTTGATATCGATCTGATGATCCCGGATAAGAAACTGAGTATCAATGAAGGGGCTATTGCTGTTCTCGGGTGGCAGTCCTGCACCACGCAGGGAAGCTTTTCCAGAGCGATTCTGGATGCCCTGGCAAGGGAATATGAATTTTCTCTGGATACGCCTTTCTGCGAGTATCCGAAGAAGGTTCAGGATATCCTCATCCATGGTACCGGCGGTCATTCTGTGAAGGTTTATTATAAAGGACAGCGGGGAGAAGGTGTTTACGATGTGGCGTTCCCGGGACTGATCCGCAATGTGGAGCAGAGATACCGTGAAACCGGTTCCGAGGCCATGAAGCAGGAATACGAGAGTTTTATGCGGATTACTCCTTGTACCACATGTAAGGGACAGAGGCTGAAGAAAGAGTCCCTGGCAGTGACCGTGGCGGATAAGAATATTTATGAAGTGACCAATATGCCGGTACAGAAGCTGCAGGGCTTTCTCCGCGATCTGAAGCTTTCAAAGCAGCAGGAGCTTATTGGAAGGCAGATCCTGAAGGAAATCCGTGCCAGGGTTGGATTTCTGGCAGAGGTTGGCCTGGAGTATCTTTCACTTGGAAGAGCTACCGGAACCCTTTCCGGCGGAGAGGCTCAGAGGATCCGTCTTGCCACACAGATCGGATCCGGGCTTGTGGGGGTCGCATATATCCTGGATGAGCCGAGTATCGGGCTTCACCAGAGAGATAATGACAAGCTTCTGGGGGCACTGATGCGTCTCCGTGATCTTGGCAACAGTCTGATCGTGGTGGAGCATGATGAAGATACCATGCGTGCTGCAGACTGTGTCATCGATATCGGCCCCGGAGCCGGAGAACATGGCGGACAACTGGTCGCAATGGGGACAGCTGAGGATCTGATGAAAAATGAGCAGTCTGTGACAGGAGCTTATTTAAGCGGAAGGCTGAAGATCCCGGTACCGGAAGTGAGGAAGGAACCAACCGGATTTCTTCATATAAAGGGTGCGGCAGAGAACAACCTGAAGCATATCGACGTAGATATTCCTCTGGGAGTGATGACCTGTATCACAGGTGTTTCCGGCTCCGGTAAGAGCTCTCTGATCAATGAAATCTTGTACAAGAGACTTGCCAGAGACCTGAACCATGCCAGAGTGATCCCTGGGAAACATGATGACATCCTGGGTATCGACCAGCTGGATAAGGTGATCAATATCGACCAGTCCCCGATCGGAAGAACTCCCCGTTCCAATCCTGCCACATATACCGGAGTTTTTGACCAGATCCGTGATCTTTTTGCAGCCACCGCAGATGCCAAGGCAAAGGGCTACAAGAAAGGCCGTTTCAGTTTTAATGTCAAGGGCGGACGGTGCGAGGCCTGCAGCGGTGACGGAATCATCAAGATCGAGATGCATTTTCTTCCGGATGTATATGTGCCTTGCGAAGTCTGCAAGGGCAAACGCTACAATCGTGAGACTTTGGAAGTGAAGTATAAGGGCAAGAGCATTTATGATGTATTGAATATGACTGTGGAAGAAGCACTGACATTTTTTGAGAATGTACCGTCGATCCGGAGAAAGATCGAGACCCTGTATGATGTAGGGCTTTCCTATATCCGTCTGGGGCAGCCCTCCACCACTCTTTCCGGAGGAGAAGCACAGCGTATCAAGCTTGCCACAGAACTCAGCAAGCGCAGTACCGGAAAGACGATCTATATCCTGGATGAGCCTACCACAGGACTGCACTTTGCGGATGTCCACAAGCTGATCGAGATCCTGCGCCGTCTGTCTGAAGGAGGAAACACCGTTGTGGTCATTGAGCACAATCTGGATGTGATCAAGACGGCGGATCATATTATTGATATCGGACCGGAAGGCGGTGACAGAGGCGGAACGGTAATTGCCAGAGGAACTCCGGAGGAAGTAGCAGAGAATCCGGTTTCCTACACCGGTAAATATGTGAAAAAATATCTGGAACAGAAATAACCGGTAAAAGTTCTTTTCAATTTCTGTGGTTTTGTATATAATGAAGTGCGGGAACGTTTCGGCACAGACCGGAACAGAATAAGTCAGAAATGCGTCAGCATATGAATGTGTATGACGCAGGCGGGAGGATTTATGCCGGCAAAGGATATTGGAATCGATCTGGGAACCAGAAACAGTCTGGTGTTTTCCACAGGCAAGGGAATCGTTTTAAGAGAGCCCTCTGTGGTTGTTTATGATAAAGATACAGAGAAGATCAGAGCAATCGGTGAGGAAGCCAGACAGATGGCAAGCCATCTGACTTCCAATATGGAAGTGATCTGGCCAATCCGAAGAGGTGTGATCGTAGATTATAATGTAATGGAAAAGATGCTGAAATATTTTATTTCACAGGCTATGGGACGGAGAGCGTTCCGGAAACCGAGAGTCAGCATCAGTGTTCCGAGTGGGATCACGGAGATTGAGCGTAAAGCAATTGAGGAAGCTGCCTATCAGTCAGGAGCCAGGGAAGTTTTTCTTGTGGACGAGCCTATCGCTGCTGCTATCGGGGCAGGTGTAGACATTACCAAGCCATTTGGCAATCTGATCGTGGACATCGGTGCAGGGACCACGGATGTTGCGGTCGTATCCGTAGGAGGTGTGGTTGTTTCCGCATCTGTGAAGGTTGCAGGAGATAATTTTGATCATGCGATCATGAATTATGTACGTGAGAAGCACAGCCTCTTTATCGGGGAGGATGCAGCGGAGAATATAAAGATCAAGATCGGAACAGCCAGTGAAGAAGCGGATCTTCGCACGATGGAGGTCAAGGGCAGAAATATCATCACAGGACTTCCGAAGGTGGCAACACTGACTTCTGAGGAAATCCGGACCGCTTTGCGGGAAACGACCGGACAGATCGTAGAGACAGTCCATGGCGTTCTTGAGAAAACACCGCCGGAGCTGGCGGCAGATATCATGGACCGAGGAATCGTTCTTACAGGCGGAGGTGCCATGCTGCATGGAATGGATGCATTGATCGAGCAGAAAACAGGAGTCAGCACATTGACTGTGCAGGATGCAATGCTTGTAGTGGCTGCCGGAACAGGAAAATATGCGGAAATCATGTCAAGGATGTAAACCGTTATGAGGCGTCCGGACGGCACAGGGTCAGAGAAGAGACTGCCGCAGGAAACTCATACAGATAAGGCGCTGCAGCTGCAGTGCCTTTTGCTGTTATCAGAGGTTTACAGATGGAGAAAAAAATGAGTGAGACAGTTACAGGATATATAGATCATGTGATCTTCCGAAATGAGGATAATGGATATACGGTCATGGTACTGAAAGGGATGGAAGAGGAACGGGAACTGACCTGTGTGGGGACATTTCCTGCGATCACCCAGGGGGGCTGCCATTGAAGCTTCCGGAAATTATACAACACATCCGGTGTATGGCAAGCAGTTTCAGATAGCCTCCTACGTAGAAAAAATGCCGGAGGATGCACTGGCCATGGAGAGTTATCTGGGTTCCGGTGCGATCAAGGGGATCGGAGCGGCACTGGCAGCCAGGATCGTACGTCGTTTCGGTGATGATACTATGCGTATTGTAGAGGAAGAGCCGGAGCGGCTGGCTGAGATCAAGGGAATCAGCGAAAAAAAGGCCATGGAGATCGCAGAACAGATGACGGAGAAAGCAGATATGCGCCGCGCTATGATCTTTCTCCAGAAATACGGGATATCACTGAATCTCGGCGCAAAGATCTATCAGAAATATGGGCAGACTGTATATGGAGTCCTACAGGAGAATCCGTATCGCCTTGCAGAGGATATCAGTGGTGTGGGATTCCGTATCGCAGATGAGATCGCTTCCCGGATCGGGATCCATACAGATTCAGATTACAGGATAAGAAGCGGAATGTTGTATACTCTCCTACAGGCTTCAGGAGAAGGCCATATCTATCTCCCGAAGGAGGAACTTTTTTCCAGGGCATCCGGACTTTTGGGAGTAGATTCCTCCTACATGGAAAAACATCTCATGGATATGGTAGTAGACCGGAAACTGATCCTGAAAGAAACAGAAGACGGTGCAGTTGTCTATCCCACACGATATTATTATCTTGAGCTGAATTCAGCCAGAATGCTCTGTGAGCTGAACATCCTCTGCCCGGAAGATGAGGAGATGATGGAGAAACGGATCAACAGGATCGAAAAGGAGACAGGAACCCGGTTAGATGAAATGCAGAAACAGGCAGTGGCGGCAGCTGCCAGTCATGGTCTGTTCATTCTGACCGGCGGGCCGGGAACCGGAAAGACTACAACGATCAATGCGATTATCCGTTATTTTGAAGAGGAAGGCGCTGAGCTGCGGCTTGCAGCTCCCACCGGCCGTGCAGCCAAGCGAATGACAGAGGCTACCGGATACGAGGCTCAGACGATCCACAGACTTCTGGAGCTGAATGGAATGCCGGAGGAAGAGCAGGAAGGCCGTGCAGTTCATTTTGACAGGAATTCGGAGAATCCGCTGGAAGCGGATGTGATCATCATTGATGAGATGTCCATGGTAGATATCGCACTGATGCATTCATTGCTTCTTGCAGTGACAGCAGGGACCAGACTGATCCTGGTAGGTGATGAAAATCAGCTTCCCAGTGTAGGCCCGGGAAATGTTCTGAGGGATATTATCCGCAGCGGCTGTTTTCCGGTAGTAGAGTTGAAAAAGATTTTCCGCCAGGCATCTGAAAGTGATATTGTGGTGAATGCACATAAGATCAACCGGGGCGAGCAGGTGACCATCAATAACAAGAGCCGGGATTTCTTTTTTCTGAAAAGATATGATGCGGACATCATTATCCGTGTGGTGATCGCACTGATCCAGGAGAAGCTTCCGCGTTATGTAGATGCAAAGCCCTATGAGATCCAGGTGCTCACTCCTATGCGTAAGGGACTTTTAGGTGTGGAGCGGCTGAACCAGATCCTTCAGAGATATCTGAACCCGCCGGATGAAAAGAAAAAGGAGAAAGAGATCGGACAGCGTCTTTTCCGTGAAGGGGATAAGGTGATGCAGGTGAAGAACAATTACCAGCTGGAGTGGGAAATCCTTGGACGATACAAGATTCCTGTGGATAAAGGTGTGGGCGTGTTTAACGGAGATACCGGTATTATGACGGAGATCAATGAATTTGCGGAAACGGCTACCGTGGAATTTGAGGATGGCAGACAGGCAGAATATTCCTTCAAACAGCTTGAGGAACTGGAACTTGCCTATGCAGTGACCATACATAAGTCCCAGGGCTCAGAATATCCGGCAGTGATCCTTCCGATCCTTTCCGGACCAAGGATGCTGATGAATCGGAATCTTCTGTATACAGCAGTGACCAGAGCCAGAAAATGTGTTACCGTAGTAGGCAGCGAGACCACTTTTGCGGAGATGATCCGTAATGAAAAACAGCAGCAGAGATACAGCTCTCTGGACAGACGGATCCGGGAGCTGGATGAATCTGAACAGAAAGAGAGCGCCATCGGGGAGAAAGGACTTTCTTGAAAAAAACAGCAGATTTTTTACTGGACATGCTTTACCCAAAAAAATGCCCGCTGTGCCATCAGATACTGAAGGAAAAAGACCGGCTGATCTGTCCGGAGTGTTCCGGAAAGGTCAGGCCTATATCCGGTCCCAGGTGTATGAAATGCGGAAGACCGGTAAAAATGGAAGAGGAATACTGTGAAGACTGCCGCAAGGGTGCCCATCATTTTACGGAGGGCAGAAGTATTTTCTGGTACGGAGAGGTCTGGAGACAGTCTTTGGTACGATTTAAGTATTACGGATGTCGGGAATATGGGGATTTTTATGCAAAGGCAATGAGCATCTTCGGAAAAAAATATCTGGAACGGTGGAAGCCTGATCTGATCGTTCCCGTTCCTCTGCATCCCAGAAAAAAAAGGATGAGAGGTTTTAACCAGGCAGCATATCTGGCAGAAAAGGCTCAGTGTTCTTACAGGGATCCCATGGAATGAGCATCTGGGTAAAGAAG
>ENA-OQDM01000462-OQDM01000462.1-human-gut-metagenome-genome-assembly--contig:-NODE-462-length-23811-cov-1.150101_pt1 | contig 23811 bp, 31 predicted proteins | sample MGYA00242772_ERZ504605 | MGnify/ENA primary metagenome ERZ504605 (study PRJEB26092, sample SAMD00036348) | human gut metagenome | host: Homo sapiens | study: EMG produced TPA metagenomics assembly of... | reverse complement strand
TAATGTCTGTCTTTTTAGGCAGGGTTATCATAATCTTTTTTCAGCAACGAAGTGATGCTCACACGGTCTTCGATGATACCTTGCAAGTCGGCAATGTTCACCCGCTTCTGCTCCATCGTGTCGCGGTGACGCAACGTCACGGTATTGTCTTTCAACGTATCGTAATCCACTGTCACGCAATACGGCGTACCGATGGCATCCTGACGGCGGTAACGCTTGCCGATAGAATCCTTCTCATCGTATTTGCAGTTGAAATGGAAACGCAGGTTGCTGATGATTTCGTGCGCTTTCTCCGGCAGACCGTCTTTCTTTACCAACGGCATGACGGCCAGTTTTACCGGTGCCAATGCCTCCGGTAATTTGAGTACCACGCGAGTTTCCCCGTTTTCCAGTTTCTCTTCCTCATAGCTGTGGCACATGATGGAAAGGAACATACGGTCCACTCCGATAGAGGTCTCGATGACGTACGGCGTATAGCTTTCGTTCGTTTCGGGGTCGAAATATTCTATCTTCTTGCCCGAATACTTGGCATGTTGGCTCAAATCAAAATTCGTACGGCTATGGATACCTTCCACTTCCTTGAAACCGAAAGGCATGTGGAACTCGATGTCACTGGCCGCATTGGCATAGTGCGCCAGTTTCTCATGGTCGTGGAAACGGTAGTTTTCCGCTCCGAAACCTAATGCCTGATGCCAAGCCATACGGGTCTTCTTCCACGTTTCGAACCATTGAAGCTCCGTGCCGGGCTTCACGAAGTACTGCATCTCCATTTGCTCGAACTCGCGCATACGGAAAATAAACTGACGGGCCACGATTTCGTTGCGGAACGCCTTGCCGATCTGTGCGATACCGAAAGGCAGCTTCATGCGCCCCGTCTTCTGCACGTTCAGGTAGTTCACGAAGATGCCTTGGGCGGTTTCCGGACGCAGGTAAATAGTGGAAGAACCTTCGGCCGTAGAACCGACCTCGGTCTTGAACATCAGATTGAACTGGCGGACGTCAGTCCAATTGTGCGTGCCGCTGATGGGGCACACGATACCCTCATCCAAGATGATCTGTTTCAGTTCATTCAGGTCGCCCGCATTCATCGCATCACTGTAACGCTGGTGCAACGCATCGCGTTTCTGCTGATGTTCCAACACGCGGGGATTGGTTTCGCGGAACTTCTGCTCATCAAAGCTATCCCCGAACTTCTTGGCCGCCCTGGCTATTTCTTTGTTTATCTTTTCCTCGTACTTGGCAATCTGGTCTTCAATCAATACATCTGCACGATAACGCTTCTTGCTGTCGCGGTTGTCAATCAAAGGGTCGTTGAACGCGTCCACGTGTCCGCTGGCCTTCCACGTCGTAGGGTGCATGAAGATGGCGGCATCGATACCTACGATGTTCTCGTGCAGCAACACCATGCTCTGCCACCAATATTGCTTGATGTTATTTTTCAACTCCACACCGTTCTGACCGTAATCATACACGGCACCCAATCCGTCATAGATGTCGCTTGAAGGAAACACGAAACCGTATTCCTTACAATGTGACACTATTTTCTTGAATACATCTTCCTGAGCCATACTCTATTCGTAAAATATTGATAAATCTTTCGCAAAAGTACGCCTTTTTTTTCATTAAAATGTTATTTTTGCGTTAAAATAGATATATAATCGACATAAATATGAGCGAAGACAAAGACGAGTTGACAGACCTGACTACGGGAAGCCCGGAAGAGGAAAACGACGCACACTCCAATTACCAACCGGAAACAAGTCCTCACGACAGCATCACGCACCACCTGAGCGGAATGTATCAGAATTGGTTTCTGGATTATGCCTCTTACGTGATTCTCGAACGGGCCGTGCCCCACATCAATGACGGTTTCAAACCGGTACAACGCCGCATCCTGCACTCCATGAAGCGTATGGACGACGGGCGCTACAACAAGGTGGCCAACATCGTGGGACATACCATGCAATTCCATCCGCACGGAGACGCTTCCATCGGAGACGCCTTGGTACAGTTGGGACAGAAGGATTTGCTCATAGACTGCCAAGGAAACTGGGGCAACATCCTTACCGGCGACTCGGCGGCTGCCCCACGTTATATCGAGGCCCGGCTCTCCAAATTCGCCCTCGATGTGGTGTTCAACCCCAAAACCACGGAATGGAAACTTTCATACGACGGCCGGAACAAGGAACCGGTGACGCTTCCGGTCAAGTTCCCGTTGCTGTTAGCTCAAGGCGTGGAAGGCATTGCCGTAGGTTTGTCTTCCAAAATCCTGCCGCACAATTTAAACGAGATATGCGATGCCGCCGTAAACTACCTGCATGACGAACCGTTTCACTTTACCCGGATTTCCTGACTGGAGGAAGTATCGACGTAAGCAAGTATAACGACGGCGGACGAGGGGGCGTAGTGAAAGTACGTGCCAAAATCACCAAGATAGACAACAAGACGCTGGCCATCCGTGAGATTCCTTACGGAAAGACTACTACAACCCTGATCGACTCCATCCTGAAAGCCATCGAAAAAGGCAAAATCAAAGTACGCAAAGTAGAGGACAACACGGCTGCCGAAGTGGAAATCTTAGTGCACCTGACGCCGGGCGTAAGTTCGGACAAGGCATTGGATGCCCTCTATGCTTTTACCGACTGCGAAGTCAGCATCTCGCCCAACTGCTGCGTCATCGACGACAAGAGGCCTTGCTTCCTGACCGTCAGCGAAGTGCTGAAACGTTCAGTGGACAACACGCTCGGACTGCTCCGCAAGGAATTGCTCATCCGTAAGGGAGAACTTCAAGAAAGCCTGCATTTCGCCTCGCTCGAAAAGATATTCATCGAAGAGCGGATTTACAAAGACCGCAACTTCGAACAGGCCAAAGATATGGACGCGGCCTGCGCACACATCGACGAACGGCTCACGCCTTTCTATCCGCAGATGATAAGGGAAGTGACTCAAGACGATATCCTCAAACTGATGGACATCAAAATGGCCCGAATCCTGAAATTCAATAAAGACAAGGCTAACGACGCCATCGCCCGGATGAAAGATGAGATTGCACGCATCGACCGCGACTTGGACAACATGGTGGAAGTCACCTGCAACTGGTTCCGTATGCTGAAAGCCAAATACGGCGATGAGCATCCGCGTCATACCGAACTGCGCAATTTCGATACGATCGTAGCTACCAAGGTGGTGGAAGCCAACGAGAAACTGTACATCAACCGCGAAGAGGGCTTTATCGGCACATCGCTCAAAAAGGACGAATTCATTGCCAACTGTTCCGACCTCGACGATGCCATCATTTTCTACCGCGACGGAACTTATAAAGTCATCCGTATCAGCGACAAAACGTTCGTGGGCGAAACGGAAAGGAGCAAGGCGGAAAAGAAAAAAGCCGAAATCATCCATGCCGCAGTGTTCAAACGCAACGACAAACGGACGATTTACAACGTAGCCTACCGGGACGGCAAGGACGGTTTCTACTACATCAAACGTTTCAATGTGACGTCCATCACCCGCGACCGTGAATACGACCTGACGCAAGGCAAACCCTTTTCACGCGTCGTCTACTTCACTGCCAATCCGAACGGAGAAGCGGAGGTCATCAAAATTACCCTGAAACCCGCCCTGAAACTCAAAAAGATATTTGTGGAAAAGGATTTCAGCACTGTGACTATCAAAGGTCGCCAAAGTATGGGTAACATTTTAAGCAAAAACGAGATACAGCGTATCGGCCTGAAATCCCACGGCGGTTCTACCTTGGGCGGGCGCAAAGTATGGTTCGACCATGATGTCAACCGCCTGAATTACGATGAGCGGGGAGAATATCTGGGCGAGTTCCACAGCGAAGACCTGATTTTGGTCGTCCTAAAAAGCGGAGAGTTCTACACGACCAATTTCGACGTAAACAACCATTATGAACCGGGCATACTCCGTATCGAAAAGTTCTCACCGGACAAGATATGGTGTGCCGTTCTCTACGATGCCGACCAGCAAGGTTATCCCTACGTCAAGCGTTTTGCGTTCGAACCGAGTACCAAGCCCCAAAGTTTCATGGGAGAAAACAAGGACAGCCGCTTCGTCTTGCTCACGGACGAAGCTATCCAAGGTTGCAAATCACGTTCGGCAGGCACGACAGTTTCCGCGACCCGCAGGAAATTGATGCGGAAAGTTTCATCGGCGTAAAGAGTTTCAAAGCGAAAGGCAAACGGCTCACTACGTTCGATACGGAAACCATTTCCGAACTGGAACCCATACGCCGCCCGGAACCGGAAACCGAAGAAGCCGCGATGGAAGAAACGGAAGAAAAAGACACAGAAAAGGAGAATCTGGATCCGGATGCCGGTAAAAGCCAAAGCGACATCATGGATGAGCTTACCGGGCAAATGAAACTTTTTGAAGACGAATAATATGTCTCACCTCTTACCGGCCTATATAACCGTTTCGTTCCGAATGTCCCGCTCCGTCAGGGAGCGGGCACTCATTTTCTTATTGGCCATAGGGACATTTCTTGGCATCAGGCCATGCCAAGCCCAAGATGCCGCCCCCCTTCCGGAAAACCGCTATACGACACACGCCACACTCTTCGGCGCGGGACGCACAAGCCTATACGAAACTTATCTGTCTCCCTCCACTTATACCGGACCTCACCTGAGTATTCTGCATGAGACCTTACGTAAAACCCACTGGTTAGACGGACGCATCACGACACAAAGCATCCTCGACGGATTTTTTGTTATACCTCCAACCGGGCCGGAAACTCCGACGAACTGGGGGGCAAGGTAAATTATTCCATCGGTTGGCATTACAACTGGATCGTGGGCGGACGGTTGCGGCTGATGGCCGGAGGAGAAGTCCATGCCGGACTGGGAGCGATTTACAACAACCGTAATTCCAACAATCCGGTACAGGCCAAGGCTGACATCGACATAGACGCATCCTTGATGGCCGTCTACCCGTTCCATATCCGCAAAGTACCTTTCACCGCCCGCTACCAAACCAGCCTGCCGCTCGTCGGAGCCATGTTCTCCCCACGCTACGGACAGTCTTACTATGAGATGTCATTAGGCAACTACGACCGCAACGTATGCTTTACTTATCCGGGCAACGCACCGTCCATGCGCCATTTCCTGACATTGGACTTTCCCATTGCGGGATTTACGTTCCGGGCCGGCTATTTGTGCGACATCCGCCAAAGTCGTGTGAACGGACTGCGCAGCCATATCTGGAACCATAGTTTCATGATAGGCTACGTGAAGCATTTCAGCTTCGTCAAACGCAAAGAGCCGCAACACCGCCCATTTATCCTGTAACCCACCATCGGTATGAAACATTACATCTTTTTTATATTCTGCGCCATTCTCGCCCTGCTTTTCTGCCCGAGTTGCATTCGTGAAAAAGAGCCGGACAACACGCCGGTCAATAATTTCGAGACGCTTTGGCGCATTATCGACACCCAATACTGTTTCCACGACTACAAGGCGCAGGAAGGATGTCTGCCATGGAACGAGGTATATGCCAAATACCGTCCGCGCGTACATGACGGAATGACTTCCGCCCAACTATTCGAAGTCTTGTGCGACATGCTGTCCGAACTTCGCGACGGCCACGTCAACCTCTATTCCGCAGCCGACGTAGGCCGTTACTGGAGCTGGCATGAGGACTACCCGAGTAATTTCAACGACAGCATCCATCAAGTTTATTTGGGTACGGACTACCGCATCGCCGCCGGCATGTATTACAAGATTCTCGACGACAACATCGGTTATATATATTATGGAAGCTTCAGCTCCGGCATCGGTGAAGGCAATCTGGATGAAGTCATGTATTATCTGCGCTTGTGCAACGGACTGATTGTGGACGTACGTAACAATCCCGGCGGCACGCTGACCTACGCCGAACGATTGGCCGAACGGTTCACCAACGAAAAACGACTGGTAGGCTACATCGCCCATAAAACCGGAACGGGACACAATGATTTTTCGTCCCCCGAAGCCGAATACATCGAACCGTCGAAAGGCATACGCTGGCAAAAGAAAGCCGTCGTGCTGACCAACCGTTCGTGTTATAGTGCCACCAATACTTTCGTACGCGATATGAAGGAATGCCCCTTGGTCACCATTATGGGCGACCGCACAGGCGGCGGTTCCGGTCTCCCCTTTTCTTCCGAACTCCCCAACGGATGGTCTGTCCGCTTCTCCGCCTGTCCGATGTACGATGCCGGAATGAACCAAATCGAGTTCGGTATCAAACCGGACACTTGCATATCGCTCACACAAGAAGACCTGGCACGCAACAAAGATACGATGATAGAAGCCGCCCGAGAATTTCTGAAACGATAATTTGGACAAGCCGATAAATCTTTCTATCTTTGCAGCCGTCTTACCGCGCCTGTGGTGAAATTGGTAGACACGCCAGACTTAGGATCTGGTGCTTCGCGGCGTGTAGGTTCGAGTCCTATCAGGCGCACTAATCAAATCCTCTAAACTGCTTTTAATTAGCAGATTAGAGGATTTATTTATAGATATCCTACCTACATATTGCCTACAGATTCAAACAATCTACCTTTTTGGGCGTTTCAATAGGGAAATGGGATATTCTTTCAGATGCCTATCTCGTCAAATTCAAATAGAGGAAATCTCCCTTAGATAGGATGGGAGTTTGCCATGAAAAAATGGATGACCAAACCGCCACCCGTGCAAGATTGGGCCACGTGCATTTTAACCCAACATGACCCACACAGTGAAAGGTGGGCCACCCTTGTATCAATGGAAATATGAGTTTTTATGACGCAACTATATACTTTATTGTACCAACGATTGTGTATAACACCTGCTTATACCTATTTGATTTATCCCAATGCTATAAATAGAAATGTTCTCTAAGAATAGGATATTTGTAGAGATATTCGTATAATTGTAACTTAATTCAAAAGTTGATTATATGAATAACATACTTACTATAAAAATGGAAATATCAGTGAATTGGCACAATCCTTATAAAAATGGACATTATAAGGAGATTGATATTTTTATACAAAATAATAGTAAAGATGATATTGTAATAGAATCTATTGGTCTTGTTTGCAATGGAAAGTCGTATCATGTGGATAAAAGTTTGCTTGTTTTATTAATAGCGGCTGAATCAGGGGAGAAGATTGAACATAACACCTCTATTTATCAATTGCTTAAATTCCACGGTTTAATCTCTTATGATTTCTATTTATTGATACAACATTCGCAAGGTGAAGCAAAGAGTAACACTATCAACATAACCTCAAAGCCCACCGATGTTTATTAAAATTAAATTGTGGTGGCAATATATGATAGTTTTCATGCTTGCATCCAGATTTATCTATCCATGATAGAATTAATCCATTCATTGTTTCTCTATTGTATGGACAAAGAGTAAATGAATAAGATACCATATCTTTTTGTAATTTCGTTATTTCACTCTCAATAGCATCTTTCATTAATGGTATTTCAAGTAATTCATCAAGAGTAAATCTGCACCAAATTTGAAAGTGAGAAATTAAAAATACACTTAAGAATGAATTATAGTACCAAAGTCTGAGTTTTTGTTTTTTACTTGCATGTTATTAAGTATTTTCTTGATTATATATTTCATTTACTAACATCTCTTGTCTCTCCTCTGATTTGCTGTCTGCCAATTTAGCAATTTCCAATTGCAAGCTATTCTCTAAAGTTTCGTTCAGGGTTTCCATAAGACTTTTCATATTTCTTTTTGTTTTTGATTGATAGAATATGTATTCACTATCAATTGATTACAGTTTTTCTTGTGTTTTTTCTTAAGATTTTTCCTCAAAACTGAAATTTCCAACCCATTGCGTGTACAATTTTTCTATTAATCAATAATTGTACGCACATGAAACCATTCCACTCACTACTTCAAATGATAGATACTTTGCATACCGAAGAGGATTGCAGAGAGTATCTTGAAGATATGCGGTGGCATGGTGAGCCTGTTTGTCCGCATTGCGGCTCTATATCTAAGCACCACTACAAACTCACTCAAAAAGGAGAGTTCAAGGGTTTGTATAAGTGCAAAGATTGTCGGGAACGGTTTACGGTTCGGATTGGCACAATGTTTGAGGACTCTAATCTTCCGTTAAAGAAATGGTTCTATGCTATTTTTTTGTTTCTCTCGCACAAGAAAGGTATCAGCAGTGCTCAATTAGCAAGAGATATCCATGTTACTCAAAAGACGGCATGGTTTATGTTACAACGTATTCGTCAGAACATAAAGGATGACGATGCAACTTTTGATGATATGACGCAAATGGATGAAACATACATGGGTGGCAAAACCAGTGACAAGCACAAAAGACGTAAAAAATACAATGCTTCTAAAACTGGTAAAAAGGATATGGGACGTTCTGTTGAAACAAAAGCACCTATATTCGGTATGATTTCAGACGGTAAAGCATACGCCCAAGTTGTACCCAATGCGCAGAAAGAAACCCTGTTACCCATTATCAACGAACGTGTACGGAAAGGTTCTACTATCATTACGGACGGACTTTCAAGTTACGATGAGCTATCAAAGAACTACATCCACAAGATTGTGCTCCATAGTAAACAAATCTATTGTGTTAACGGATTTCATACCAATCAATAGAAGGATTTTGGAGTCTGATTAAACGTGGTATTCTTGGTATCTATCACATGGTTAGCAAGAAACATCTACCGAAGTACTGCAAGGAATTTGTATTCCGTTACAATACTCGTAGTATGTCAGACGGAGAACGATTTAATCTGTTTTTACAACAGCCTACCGAACGTTTGTACTATGGAGAATTGCTGATGAAACCGGAATGGATATGGTGAGTAATATTAAATTATAAAAATTTCTATGGAACTCTGTAAAAAGGGAACTCCAATCATGGGACGAGTGGAGCTTCCCAAATTACCAACTGATAACGATTGTAATATGTGGTAAATGTTGAGTAAACCACATTATTACATTCACTATCAGTTGAGAAATGACACCCACAATTACGAGTGTCATTATCTCTTTAACCTTTTCCCTCATAATCTAAAGTTTTGAAGGTTAATGTTTATGTTAAGTAAGTCTAAGCCGTGATGGTTTGGGCTTACATTTTCCAATGCTACACAATCGCACTATGGGAATTACATCAGTATAACATATCGGAATATGTTTTGCAACATACTGAAATACTTTTTGTTGATTGAGTATTATTTCAATATATTAAAAGGTACTCCACTCGGGCGTGAGTGGAGTTCTCCTTGTCAAAGGAACAAATCAAAGATGAGTTCCAAGAGTTTCTCGATAACTGTTTTTATCAAGAAACTTATAAAAGGTCGTTTTCTCATAGAACCTCCTTTTTAAAAGTTCAACTTCATGTTGCAGAATTGGCTCACCCTTTTCTGCATCAAAGCCCAATCTATTGCGAGTAGATTGGGCTTATGACATTTCAATGCTATACAATACTTGTGTCTGAATTTCTTACTTTTATCCATTGAGATATGTTTTGCAACATATTCTTTAGCGTAAGAAACAAGTCCATATACAGAACATTAGAGCAAATCCAGCCTCACAAGGGTTGGATTTTTTGTGTTTTAAAAGATAAGGTTAAGGCAGTCTGTGATTTGTCTTTCTATTCATTTGCTCGTTTCCTTACTTTTTGCTTACTTTGTTGTCGAGAAACCAAAAAGTATTGATTAAGAAACAGACATTTGAATAAAAGACATATTACAAGCAACTTGTAGACAAGTTATTTGGCTTTAGTAAATCTGGTAAATTGAAAATAGCCCCAAATGATAAGTCGAAAGGTCAGTTTGTACCCTGAATAAGGGCGCAGACTGCTTTTCCTTATTTGGGCTAAGGGTTTTACCAGAACCTACTAAAGCAAACAAGAGAAAAGTTAGGCTGTGTCCTTTTCTTTTGCTCTTAAAGCAACTCGGTATAAACCTTTAATGCTCAAAATATGGACTATAAACTGGAATATATGACACGTCTGTTTGCTAAGATTAGCAAGAAAAAGACGGAAACCTACGTTATCAATCGCATTTGGCATCAGTTGAATGATGACAGGGTTAAGTTTGTTGTTCAACAATACATCAGAAGAACACAAGATAAGTATGCTTTAGCTGACTTGTATCTGCCACAACTCGATATTTTCATAGAAATAAACGAGCCATTCCACAAAAATAATACAGAAGTTGATAGAGTACGGAATGAGGAAATTTCCCATGTAACCCATTCTAAACCTATCGTAATAGATTGCGGAGATGTTATAGATAAGGACAAAATACGCTGGAAATCGATAGAAGATATTCATTCTCAAATCTCGAAAGTTGTTCAGCAAATCAAACAAACCATTATAAAACAAGGAGATAAGTTTATTCCTTGGGATGGCGGTAGTACTCTTTCCGTAGAATATCATCGTAAGAAAGGTTATCTGAAAGTGGACGAGTCCGAATATGTCCGTACCATTGATGAAGCATTTGCTATATTCGGGGCAAAAGCAAAACATCGTGGTTTTTTGCGTGTGGCTGGTGCTTCTGTCCCCAACAAACCTAACGAAATTGTTTGGTGTCCTAATAGTGCGCACCGTATTTGGTGTAATGAACTTTCGGAGGATGGTTTGGAAATTCGAGAATACAACAAAAACGAGCAGGCACGCAAAAGCCATGTAGAAAGATATTTGTCGGGCAACCAAAGACGAGTTACTTTCTTTAGAGAAGAGGATGAACTCGGCTTCCGTTTCTATCGCTTCGTAGGTGTCTTTGAACTCAACAAGGATAAATCAGAGAAAGAGAATAAATGTGTTTGGGAACGTATCTCAGACTATTATCAACTATAAAAAATTTGGATTATGGGATTATTTGGAACATCTGATAAAAAATCAGAAATTGAAAGACTAAAGAAACGTATTGAACAAGAGAAAGACAAAATTAAGTCGTGCCAAACTAATATAGTTGAATGCCGCAGAAGAAAAAATGCTAATATGAAAAACTATATTGATGGTCATAAAAGGCGTATCGAAGAAATAAAGAAAACAATTGCTCACCTAAAAGAAGAAATTGCGGATATAAGAAAACAAAAATAGCTTATGAACTTCAAAGGTTTTGGTATAATCGCCTTTATTCTTTATTTATGCAGGAACATTCTTTATGTTCTGTTTTGGGTAATCGTATTTGTTGTACTTTACTTTATTCATGGATTACTATGAAGATAACCCGGATTAAGTTTTTCTTTGAAAAGAGCGGTTGGAATAACTGCCGTCAAACAGAAAATAAGTCGAAAGACTGGAATACCAATGACTAAACAAGGGTTGGAACGAAAAGTCGGTAGAACCATTATGAACGCTATTTTCGGTTCTAAGAAGAAATAAAAAACAAGGGATTGCCTAACACCATAGGCAATCCCTTGTGTGCAATATAAATTTGGAAACTACACAAACTTTCTGTATCTTTGCCATTGGAAAACAAACAAAGAAAGAAAAAAGGTTTGTTTATATCATGTTTTTGTGCCTGCAAAATCATGATGAATCTTATCTCCAGCATATTCCTCAAACGAACATGCGTAGAATAACTTTAAATATGTATTACATGAATACAGAATTAAAGCAATTTATATTGCAACGTATTATTAGACATAAATCTTATAACGAAAAGGTACATAATGGTTTCACTATTAGTATCCAAGAGTTTAAAAATTCATTCAATTATGAATACCAAAAATCTGTTGTAATATTACAAATTAAGAATGCCATTATATCATTACGTAGAGAAAAAATCATTAAAGATTCATCAGAAGTAATAGTTTATAATGATGGCAGAAATGGTAAAATATGTATTGATTTGAAATAATAATACACTATTTTATAGAAAAGTTGCAGGGAGTTTTCCTTTCTGCAACTTTTTTGTTTTTATACTTGCTATATACATATTCAAAATCAATTATATACTCTGAATGCCTAACCAGTCATTATACACAATCGTTGGTACAATAAAGTATATAGTTGCGTTTTATGAATATAGCAAAATAGTTATGTTTTTATTGGATATATTATAGCAAAAACGCCCCTCTTTTGATTATGAAGCAGGGGCGCTAATTTTATATTACAGTGTTAAATAACACAATCATGATGCAAAAAATATTGCATATTTAAATATATCAGCGTATCTTTGCAATGCTCATCTATAAATAGAAGGAGTTTCGGGGTTCGGTTTATCTTGATATAAATCTGAGCCCTGCGTTTTTATTCAATGTTTGGTAATCGCTTCCTCATTTTCTTCTTTTATGCCTTTTTCCGCATATTTTTTGTTCAAGTAATAAGCTGTCAATAAGTAATAAGAGCTTTTTCTTTGGCATTCAAGGACTATCACGTATTTCTCTTTTTTATCATAAATGTATGTTTTAGTAACATCGCAACGCTTCCTTTGGTCACGTTCTGTTACGCTGAAGACCTCTATGTTTTCGGGAGACAATTCTTGAATGTGATGATTAATCCAATGTAACCGTTGGGAGCGGTCTTTTTCAAAAAATCCGCTTGGGTGGAAGTAAATTGCCGTTCTCATCTGTTTCTTGTGTTTCTTCGCAAGTGAGGTGCATAAATTGACGTCCCATGTCAGCTTCTCCGTCCGATTTGATGGGATAGATTTGCTTTCCCTTAAACTTGAAGTCTGGATTATCTTCTATATCTCTTTTGTAGATTCTCATAAGAGATTCTTTACGTTGATATTCATTCAAATGTAAAATCTCAAGCAGCTCCGGGTATTTCTTTAATAAATTGAATGGCATAATTGTTATTTTAGCGAAATGAAAAATAGATTAAACTTTTTCTTAAATAACGGGGTTGTTTCATTCAATGAAATACTTGCGTGTTCTCGTATTTTATCTACAATTTTCCTTTTGGCAATAACCTTGCCTTCTACATCGCCTTTTTCAATTCGCAAATTATAATTTATGGCCCCCATCAATATATCCGCTAACTGTACAAAGTAACTTTCGTGAGAGCGAATGAATTGAAAGTGCCTAATAGAGGAGTTCCATCTTAAAATTTCTTGCAACTTATGGAGCTTATTATGACTACACGTGTCCTTTATATCGAAAAACACATTGTATTCATTTCCCATATCAGTCAGATGATGCAGAAGTTGATAATACATTCTAAAATAGAAATCATTGAATGTGTATTCAGGACGTGTTTCATCTATCTGAGATTTATCTACAATGACAACTCTAAACTTCATGTCTGTCATGAAAAAATAATCGATGAGTTCATTATACATTGGATATGTTGCATCATGTACGTTAGTCCATTTCAGCTCACCTACGTAATTATGCTTTGCTTTGATAGCTTTAATTTGCTCCCTTGCCATCTTTATTTGTGGATATGCAATACTTACATATCCTAAAAGCATATATGGATGCCTGTCATTTATCAAGTGCGTACTTTCATCGCAATAGATATTGAATGTCTTGCTCATACTCATTCAACTTTTAATGTTATTGACTTACCGCAATGGGGACAGGTGAGGGAAAGAACGTCTTTATTTGGTTGCTCAATAGTTCCGTTACCGGGCATCCGATAGCGGATGCGATTCTTTCCAATACTTCCACGCTTGGATTTCCATTGATATGCTGACTTAATCCTACACGGGTTATTCCCATTCGTTCTGCAAGGTCTTGTACTGTTGTTCCTCGTTCCTTGATAACTTCTTTAATTCGTAAAGGCATAACTTTTCATTATTTTGTTTATGCAAAAATACATTGATTTTGTTATGTAAAGTGATTGCTATTCATAAATAAAGTTAATGTAAAGTGAAATATTTCTCGTATATTTATACATGTAAAGCGATAACTATACCTTTGCATCATCAAACAAAACCAATAGCAAAGATATGGAAGCAACGAAGTACAACAAAAGCGAGATTATGAAACAGGCGCACACGTATTACAACATGGTCGGTGACAGCCGCAAGAACCGTGAAAGGAACAAGACAGGCCGCACGCTTATCTCCTTTGGTGAGTGCTTGCGTATGGCTTGGCGGCATGCAAAGCGTGAGGTTTCCGATGCACGCCGCAAGGAAGCCATAAGAAAGGAGCGTGAAGTCCGTGAAGAATGGAACCGCACCCACCCGGCAAAGACAGTAGTTTATGATGCCTGCGTACAAGCTGCGATAAGTGCCGAATATTCACGCGGTCGGTACATGGGAGACTAAGACAGAATCAAAATAATAACCGGAGGGTAACGCATTTCGTTACCCCCTCCACAAAAAAGAAACGATATAAGCACGCAAAAGAAGAACCAGTTAAAGGAAATCATGCTCCTTGCATGGCAGTTCGCCAAGAAGAACGGTTTCACGATGGGCGAGGCGTTGAAATGCGCATGGGCGAACATGAAGCTGAAAGCGGATTTGAAAGTGAAGATAGTAGAGTTCTACTTCAAAAAGACAGACGGCACGTTACGTCAAGCCTTTGGCACTCTCAAAGAAGGATTGATTGGTGAAACCAAAGGTACAGGCAGAAAGCCGAATGAAAATCTGCAAGTTTATTGGGACACTTAAAAAGAAGAATACAGGTGTTTCAAGAAATGCAATCTGGTTAGGTTCTCGAAATAACGACCACATGACAAGACGATAATAGCGCGTTGGGGCTTCGGCCAACGAACGTTACTTGCAATGATGCCCCCACCGTCAAATGGGCGGTGGGGTTTGGATGATGACCGTGCAAATACAAGTATTTTACAACAACGCAGGGATTGTCACAAATAAGATTTTAATTTATTCCGTTGTGATTTATAGTATTAGTACCTTTGGGAATTACCATTTTCTCAAAGGTATTTTTATGCAAAGAGCCAAGATAGACATACAGAAAGTTTTACCTAACGAAGGACAGATAGAAGGACTTCCGAGAAATCCCCGTCTCATCAAAGACGAGAAGTTCCGGAAGTTATGCCGTTCTATCCAGTCGCTTCCTGAAATGACAGAGGCGAGGGATATTCTTGTCTATCCGTATCAAGACAATTACGTTGTGATTGGCGACAATATGCGGTTGCAAGCCTATAAGGCGCACAGAAAAAGAATCCTGAACACTTATTGATGAAGTGCTCAGGATTTCTTTTTTTATGGACATCAAAAGCCTCTCTCCTCCCTACCAGAGTTTTCCCAAAAACACCTTTCATCCTTCAGGCTGTATGACAAGTCTCTTATTACCTTGTAGTTACAAGCTGAAAGATGTTCCAAACATCCTTCAGCCATGCTTCATTTCGTTCTGCGGCGAACGATAAATCGTTCGACTGAGAATGATTTATCGTTCGGCTGAGAACTTTTTACCGCCTTCCGCAATGAAAGGAGGCTGAAAGATGGCCTCCTTATCCTTCATTCCGTAACACTTTATATGAAAGCCATTTACCATACATCCTGAAGGATGAAAGGAGTTTTTGGAAAAACCTTGGTGGGGAGAGATGAAGAAGGAGGATACCTCCATACAGCTCCTGCCATTCAAGTGTATCCTCCTTATCTTACCAACCGGCTTGACTTCCGTAAGCCCAATCCGGCTTGCCTATGCCCAATACCGGGAGCAGCCTTATTTGCAAACGACCTTCCGCACCTTACCGTCTGGGAACTTCACGATGCAGACCGTACCATGACGAAGAACATCCAAACGTTCGCCGGTGAGTGAGAATATCTGACAATCGTTTCCTATATGCTCAGCCTGTACCGCATGAATGCCCGATGCCTCATCAAATTCAGCCTGAGCTTTCTCCGCATCTTTTTCGATTTGCCTTATAATCCTATAAGTCCCGATATAATCTACTGTATAACTTTCCGTGAACAGCCATCCGGCATATAAACTGTCGATCTCATATTTTTGTTGATCGATAACGTCCTTTGCCGCAGCCAATTCATCCTCAAATTCGGCAGCCACGTCCGCACATTCGGTTGCAATGTCCTCTTGAGCCTCCTGTAACTGCTCATAAAGCTTGTCTATCCGTTCCAAAGCCTTGTCGTACACCGTCTTATTCCTACGTTCCAACCATTTGTAATTGTTGGCAATCAAGGTATCCACCAACTCGCGCCCACGCGTCAGGTACTTTCCATCCACCTCGTTAGGACTCCTGTCCACACAATAATCCAGCAGAATAACTCCCGTAGGCCCCGCTTCATGCGTCTGCAAATACTCTATAATAGCCGCATTCGTGTAGGTCGCATTCTCGCGATAGCCATCCGCCTTAGATATCGACCCGGGATAAGCCGATGCAAAGTTAAACACCCACACCACGTCCGACTCGTCTTTTGTCACATGTTTCGTACTATGATCCAGCATCTCGGTTACCGCGCTTACCTTCTTGGCCACACCTCCTTCGCTATCTTTCGTATTGGCATAATCCTGCACCCACAAAGGAGATTTATAATCCGATGCCGCGCTCTCCCCTATGATACTGCAAGAAGACTGTGCATTCCAGTCCAACCAACCGCACCAGCTTTGGAAAAAACCGCCTGTTATCGGTTTGCCGGCATATTGGTCACGGCTCAACAGCAAGATCTTTCCCCGCATATCCCCTACCGTCAAGTCCCGCCGGAACGGAACGAAATAGTCCTTCAAATCCTCACGCGACAATAATTCGCGCAACATGGTTTCGTATTTGGTTTTGTCACTATCGTAACCGGAGGCATACAAACAATGGATCACTGCAAATTCGGATGGATGCTCCTTCAACGAATCCCGCAACAGGTACAAGGCATCGTCGAAACGAGATTGGTCACAGCAATCCCATGGTTGATATTCAGATAATCGCCTTTAACTTTCGGACGGAAATCGAAAGCACGGATTCCGATAGACCACTGCGTGGCCACATCTATATCTTGACATTGAGAATAGGAAGCCAAAGTAACCCCATTCCCCGTAGCGGCATCATGCGTTCCGGGAATAGAAACTTGGGATACAAAAAGGTTGTCCGGCAGACGTTTCATCCAATCTCCGGCTTTCACATGGACACTCATGCAAAGCATCAGTAATGAAGTAAAGTAAACGTTTCTCATGATTTTTAAAATTTAAAAGGTTCCTAAAAATTGTTTTTCTTCCTCTTACAAAGGAAGCAAATGTTTCCAATATCAGAATGAAAATCAGGAGAAAAAAACGGGGCAAAAGCTCATTTTAGCATAAAATAACACAAAAAGGTAAACTGAAGCTCTCACACTTTCACCACCAAGACCTCATCCAGATTCGTTGTATAACGTCGCGAAACGTATTGCCTCTCCGAAGCATATTTCTGTCCGGTCCCCAATGCTGCCACTTTCACCGCGTTATGCCCGTTCTTACGGTTTATCTCGTCAACAGCCCGTATCAACGCCCCACGCCTTCCACGATCCAACTTATCAAACAAATCCGTCTGAACCGCTTCACGCGGCGATAAATCCCAAACGATAACGCCGGCTTTCTTGTAATCGAAATGCCCGTCATACGCATGCAACCGCAACGCTTCCAAAGCCGCATGTACGATTTCGGCCGTATCCTGTGTCGGTACAGGCATACGTACCTGTTGATGGACCATATTGCCGGGAACATCCGTCCGGAAACGGCTGGTATAAGCAAACACCGTGACCTGTCCGCAACAAGTGCCCTGTTCGCGCAGCTTACGGGCACACTCCGAAGCAAAACAAGCCACGGCCTCTTCCAAGACATGCCATTCGGACAGTCCATGTCCGGGAAAACTGCGCTCATGCAAATGCTTTTTTTATAAGGCAGGTCGTCCAAAGCAATGCAACTCTCGCCCTGTAACTCACGCCACGTGCGGACTCCGGCCACGGAAAATTCATGACGTACCCATCCTTCGGAACGGCACACAAAATCCCACGCCGTACGGATACCATGATATTCCAGAGCCTTTTGCATGCGACGCCCTATCCCCCACACATCACCGACCGCAAACCTTCTCAATGCCTTCTCGCGCTTCTCCTCCTATCTATCAGGCACACTCCCTCGTATGCCGGATAACGTTTGGCGTATTTGCTAGCCATCTTGGCCAATGTCTTGGTCCCGGCTACCCCCAACGACACGGGTATCCCCACGCCTTTTCCAATCTTGCGCACAATGTCCCGGCCGTACCCACGCAAAAACTCCGCATCCCCCATCCCCGTCAGGTCAAGTACGGCCTCATCCACACTGTAAATGTCCAACCGTGGCGTATAAGCCGAAAGCAAAGACATCACACGCCGACTCATGTCGCCATAAAGTGCAAAGTTACTGGAGAACACCGCCACCCCATGTCGAGCCACCACGTCACGCACCTTGAAAAACGGTTCTCCCATCCGGATGCCCAAAGCCTTACTCTCATTACTCCGCGCAATGACACATCCGTCGTTGTTGGAAAGCACCACTACAGGCTTGTCCCGCAAATCCGGACGGAACACCCGTTCGCACGACACAAAGAAATTGTTGCAGTCCACCAACCCGAACACCGCGCCCTTCATCCTTTATACAGTTTTTTAATGACGTAAGTCACCACCCCCCAAACCCTGAAATCATTTTCTCCCGTAATCTTTATCGGTTGGAACTCTTCATTGGCGGGAAGCAGCCAAGCGCAACGGTTTGCCGCATCGATCCGGAACTGTTTGAGGGTGAACTCCCCGTCGATGCAAGCCACCACATAGTCTCCCGTCCGGGCCTCAAGAGACTTGTCCACCACCACAAGGTCGCCGTCCTCGATGCCTGCACCGGCCATGGAATGACCGGACACCCGGGCATAGAACGTCGTCTCCCGATGTCGCACCAACTCCTTATTCAAGTCGATGCCGCCCGACATGTAATCCTGTGCCGGAGAAGGAAATCCGGCTCTTACCCCCTCCTCGGAATAAGGAAGAGCCTGCGGTACCGACAAGTCGACCGGACTTATTTTTAGTTTCATTCTCATCCATACGGCAAAGATACGACAAAAAGGCTGCTTTTAGCTATTCGGGAATGACTTCCTGCATGTAGATGGCGGCCAGACTCCATGTGGCCGCATCGTTAGTACACACCACGGGATTCTCGTCCATCGGTGCTGGAACTTCGGGCACCTCCACACGACGCACCGTGAAAGGTTTGTCATTGTGCCACACGTGCCACAATTCATCCCAAGCCTCGGCAGCCAGTTCCCGATTCCCCGTTTTGGCAGCGGCATAAGCCGTAAGGCGTGTCACAGGGAAAGGATTGTGCGTAATCGTGCGCGCCTTCTCCTTGTATTCCCTGGCAAAGGTGAGCCACGTGCGGTTCCATTCCGGCAAGTCTATCATTTCCATCAGCTCGTTCATCACTTGGAAACCGCCCATGATGGTAATCAAATGTTCAGTGCGTTGTAAATCGGGGTCTCCCTCGTAGCTCAACACACCCGTGGCAGGGTCGAAGCCCAATACGCCCGGCCCGGTGAAGATGCCGTGGGGCAAGGCCGCGATGCTCTTCATGCCAGCGATGATTTTGTCGCGGTAAGTCGTGTTGCCCGTCCGTTCCCATTCCGTCATCCAGTTTCCGACGTAAGCCAACCAATCGGGACCGACACGCAGACGTGCCGGTGCCGTACAGGGATACTTCTCACGCGGCAGAGCCAGCCTCATCGGATCGATGTCATAAAGTTTCTGTTCGGCATCGCGCACTTCTGTCATCAGGTCACCGCTGCGCTCGTCCGTGGTCAGATAATAATAGAAACGGTTCCACGCCGCTTGGCTGATGCGTGCCTCCTTCGCTCCACAGCCCCAATGGCTCACGTTGTGACGCGACCCCAATCCGGCAAAAGGTCCGAGATGGTACACGTCGCATTCCGTCGTGTGGCGGCTCATGGCCACGGCCATCCGCCAAAGGTCGGCACGGCCTGTGCGCAAGAAACTGTACCACAACCACATATTGGAGGCCAGTTCCGTGTTGTCCCATGCGTACCCGCCCACGTCATATTTCCACGTATGGCGCACGGAATCGTAGGTGTGCATAAAGTCGCCGTAGTTCCAGAAACCGTACCAGCGATGTTGATCGACAGCCTTCACGTAATAGTCCAAATAGTCTTCCAGACGGTCCTCCACCCGTGCCCGCTTCGGGTTGCTCCGGTCGGGCAGGCTCCACACCCCGAGGCATGCTTGGCGTGGAGGTATTCCGGTGTGCACAACAAGGGGGCGTCTTCGGCTAACATGGCCGCCGTCCGGGCTACCGTCTCCTTTCCCCCCATAAGCCACAGACGGAACGAGAGTCAGCGTGTGAGTACGCGCCACACCGTAGGGCGCGCTCATCCCTTCCTGCACGTCCTCATAACTGGCCTCCAAATCGTGCGCCACATTGTCGTAATGACGCAAGTCCATCGGTTCCGCATCGGGACTCCACATCCATACGGTCAGACGGGCGTTCCGGGCTGCGGCACTGTCCACCTGCAAAGCCGTGGGATAGGATTGCCAAAAATCTTTTAGAGCCACGCCCAATCCGCCGCTTACGTCTCCGGCAAATACATAACCCGGCGCACGGGTTCCCGAGAAAGTCCCTATCCACGGACGGTCGGCATGCGTACGCTTACGGATAGAAAAAGCGTCGGCCGTCGTCTGGCTCAAACGGAAACCGTTCCACACCGCCCAATGGTCGAGAAGATGACGGTTCTTGGCATCGAACCTCTCGTAGGCCGGTATGCGTTCGCCACGCATCTGCCTCCCCTGCCAACCTTTGTCCCCGTCCAATGTCAGAATGCGCCGCCCGTTCAAAGGCTGCACCGGTTCCGCCCATACCCCGCCATCGGCTGTAGCAAAGGCCACGTGGCGGTTATAGGCCGCCTCGCGCATGGAAACCTCGAAACGGATACCCAAGCTACGGATGAAATCACGGTCCATGTCACCGTCGAACACAAAGGAATGTACCATCTTGATTTGTTCGCTCCCGGCATAAAAATACAAGCGTACGGTGAACGGAAGCCATTTTCGCCTCGTGGCATCATTCGCATAACGGCCTTCTATCCGCACCAATGCCCGAATATCCCCCGCACGTTCCACCGTGACGCGTTCCACTTGTCCGCGATAGTCGGTAAAATGCAGTACCGCCTCTCCTTCAGCCGACGGATGGTCCTGCGTGGAGCACAGCAAAGCAGCCTGTCCGCCTACCGTTCTCCCCTTCGCAACGGAGGCTGTCGAGCAGACAACAGCCCCGTTTGGGAATATAAGCCTCCACCTTGCCGGTGGACACCCGGAAAAAAGAAGTCGTCTCATCCACCTGTATTTTTGTCTCGGAACGATTTTTCATTTTATGTTTTTTCCGGTGGTCTCAAAACGGATACCTTCCGCCTCTCCGGGTATCACGGCAGCCACTCCGAGCCATTTTAGCGACCCATCCGGCCAATAAGCCAACGGCCAACAGTCCGACGGGATACCTGAGCCTCCCCCATCTTTTAACACCACCCGACCGTCGGCCTCCAGTTCCCCTTTCAGGAACGGGATGCCCAAACTGACCGGACAATCCGTCGAAAGGCGCGTACCGACCCAACGCAAATCGCCTGACACGCCGTTTTTACCATAAAGTCCCATGGAAAGCATGGACAGCCCCATGCACAAAATTGAAATCAGGTTTTTCATGATTTTACGATTATCTGCATGCAAAATTCAGCATAACTTCCGTAATATCCAATTTTCCCGGAAAATAAATTCAAAAAATCTGTGGGATTACCCTTTCCCATTATGGATTTATTCCTAATTTTGCATTTGGGTTGCTTGTGCCTTTACAGCAAGCCTGCCCTGATTATTAACCTGATTTTATAAACAAAACGCATGAAAACCATCTGCAAAGCCTGCCTCCTTGCCGCAGGCATCCTGTCCCTCGGTCACTCCGTCACGGCGCAGGAAACCGAAATCAACGACATGACGACTCCGTTGCACCTGCTCCGACCGGAATACAAAGTACCCTACGGCGACCTGACCGTCGAACAAGTCAAGACGGACATCGACCGGGTGTTCGCCTACATTGAGCAGCATACTCCCGTACGCGTATTGGACGCCGACGGCAAAGAAGTGACCGACTACCGGCACATTCCCCACGGCGCCACACTCGACCGGGGCGCGTTCCGCATCGGGAGCTATGAATGGGGCGTGACTTATCAGGCGTTGCTGGATGCTGCCGAAGTGACGGGAGATGCCCGATACAAGGATTACGTCGTCCGCCGTTTCAAATTCCTGGCCGAAGTCGCTCCGGGATTCCGCAAGCTTTACGAACAATACAAAGATACCGACGCACAGATGGAACAAATCCTGCACCCGAAAGCATTGGACGATGCCGGAGCCATGTGTTGTGCCATGATGAAGGCGCGTATCGCCGACCCGTCCTTGCCGCTGTCCGACCTGATAGAAAATTATTTCGCTTTCATCGAACACGGACAATACCGCCTGCCCGACGGCACATTCGCACGCCACCGCCCGCAACACAACACCATCTGGTTGGACGACATGTTCATGGGAGTCCCTTCTTTGGCCTATCGTGGCATTTATAGAAAGGAGGAATCTACAAGATATTTCAACGAGGCGGCCAAGGTCAGCCGACAGTTCATCGACCGCATGTTTGTCCCGGAAAAGGGGCTTTACCGTCACGGCTACGTGGAAGGACTGGCGCAGCAGCCCACCTTCCATTGGGCACGTGCCAACGGATGGGCCATACTGACCAACTGCGAACTGCTCGACGCCCTACCCGAAGACCATCCCGACCGCCCGTTCCTGCTCGAACAACTGCGCCGCCACATCAAGGGGTTGGCGGCTTACCAAAGTTCGGAAGGTTTCTGGCATCAGCTTGTGGACCGCAGCGATTCCTACTTAGAAACCTCAGCCACGGCCATTTATGTATATTGCATCGCCCACGCCATCAACAAAGGATGGATAGAAGGCATCACTTACGGCCCGGTGGCGCAACTCGGATGGCATGCCGTCAGCACGCAAATCAAGGAGGGCGGGCAAGTGGACGGTACTTGCGTGGGTACAGGAATGGGATTTGATCCTGCGTTCTACTACTACCGTCCGGCCAACTATCAGGCTGCCCACGGTTACGGTCCCGTCATCTGGGCCGGCGCAGAAATGATACGTTTGCTCGGCCATTGGTATCCGCGCACGAACGACAGCGGTTTACATTATTATAAGGTGAAACAAACAAACCCTTCTCCGCTCTTCTACCTCACCGAAGACGGGCAAGGAGAAGCCGTAGAATAAACAGATATGGCCATGAGACTCCCATTATCGGCCTTGTTCCTGATAGGCTTGTCCTGCGCAGGAACGGGACAAGCCCGTGAAATCAATACGGGAAGTACGCATATCCAATCCCACGAGGATGGCACGCAAAACCTATCCGGTGGTGGTCGACCTGCACCGCCATGCCGACGGCCTGCATGTACGGTCTGCCAAAGTCGTCTGCGACGGACGGGAAATCCCCTCGCAAGCGGACGACCTGAACGGCGACTTCCGAGCCGACGAACTGGCCTTCACGGCCGACATCCCGGCGCAAGGTGAGGCCGTGTACCGTATCACGCTGTCCGATACGGACGCTCCCCGAAGCTACCCTCGCGAAACACGCGCTTACTTGAAACTGCACGACGAGAAAGGAAAGCACCCGGAAATGAAATCCATCACCTATCCCGGTGATGCCGACCTCTTGGACATGTACAACAGTATCTATGGGCACGGTGCGGTTTTCGAAAGCCGGTTGGCAGCGTTCCGCATCTACATGGACAACCGGCAAAGCATCGACCTGTACGGCAAAACCTCCTACCAGTTGGAGATGGACAGCACCGGATTCTACACCACTCCCGAACAACTGGCACAAGGATACGGTTGTGACATCCTTTGG
>ENA-OQDM01000458-OQDM01000458.1-human-gut-metagenome-genome-assembly--contig:-NODE-458-length-23938-cov-1.533199_pt1 | contig 23938 bp, 19 predicted proteins | sample MGYA00242772_ERZ504605 | MGnify/ENA primary metagenome ERZ504605 (study PRJEB26092, sample SAMD00036348) | human gut metagenome | host: Homo sapiens | study: EMG produced TPA metagenomics assembly of... | reverse complement strand
GATCATCAGTATTCTGTATGCGTCCAATTTCATTTGGTGCATTTACAAGAGGTAAATCTAAGTGTGAAGCTATTGGGAAGATGTCGTCTGAAATTTCAGCTTACCTGAAGTGGAAAGGAGCTTTAACCTGGGATGTCGACCTGAGATCATTCAAGAAAAAGTGTCAACACTTACCATTTCTGATGCAGACTCAGATGTGCTTTTTGACGAGGAGAAAAAGCCATTAAGCATGGCGGAATATGAAGAATTAAAATCACTTGCCCTGAAATCTGCACGGGATTTCCTGACGATGTACGAAGCGGTACCGGATAAAGATAAAAGTGTTTTACCGGTCAGACAAACCTTTTACGGTGAGATTCCACGCTCAGCATATGAAATGTATGAGCATACGAAGAATGTGAATGCTTACTATTTTGGAGAAATTGGTGTTCAGGCAGATAATAACGGAACTATCGAAGAATGCAGGAAACGAGGATTTGAACTGTTAGAGCATCGGCCGGAATTTTTGGAGAATAAAGTTTATCTTGGAAGCTATGATGAAGAATGGTCATTGCGGAAGGTGCTGAGGAGATTTATTTGGCATGACAGGATTCATGCAAAAGCTATGTATCGGATGGCAGTAAAGACATTTGGAAATGATGTTGTCCCAAACGTATTTTCATTTGATTTATAATTTCCAGTTGTGGGAGGTGGCAATATGTGGTTCTGGTGGTTTATTTTGATATGCGATTGTATTATTCCAGCGATTATGATAATTGTGGGCAGAATGATGTGGAAACATTGTCCAAAGAAGATCAATGGAGTTGTGGGATACCAAACTAAGATGTCAATGATAAATATGGATACTTGGAGATTTGCACATGACCATGCAGGAAAACTTTGGTGGAAAGTCGGTATTGGTCTGTTGGGACCTACAATGCTTATACATATTCCTTTTTATGGAGCAAGTGACGATACAATGGGAATTTTGAGTATTATTATCATTGTAATACAACTGGTGTTTTTGATTGGGTCTATTTTTCTAACGGAAAAGGCATTAAAAAATAATTTCAATGAGGATGGGACAAAGCGATAGATTCCAATTTGTAGAATTAGGGGAGAGTACATATGCATTTTGTAGAAGCAAAGGGAATTCTTTCAAGTAATAATGGAATGAATATATACAGAGGCTGTACGCATGGCTGCATTTATTGCGACAGCAGGAGTAACTGCTATGGATTTACACATGAATTTGAGGATATAGAGGTAAAAGCAAATGCTCCACAGCTTCTTGAAAAGGCATTAAAATCCAAACGCAAAAAATGTATGATAGGAACCGGTGCTATGTGCGATCCTTATCTTCAAGCAGAAGAAAAATTAAAACTGACCAGAAGATGTTTGGAGCTGATTGACAAATATGAATATGGTGTTGCAATTCAGACAAAATCTACCAGAATATTGCGGGATATGGATATTTTAAAATCAATCAACGCGAAAGCAAAAGCTGTTGTACAGATGACAATGACTACTTATGACGAAACACTCTGCAAGATTTTAGAGCCGAATGTTTCTACAACCCATGAGAGATTTGAAGCACTTATGCAATTTAAAAAAGGCAGGGATTCCAACTGTCGTGTGGCTGACACCTATATTACCTTTTATAAATGATACAAAGGAAAACATCAATGGTATTCTTGATTACTGTATGGAAGCTGGCGTAAAAGGAATCATATGCTTCAACATGGGAGTTACATTAAGGGATGGAGACAGGGAATATTTTTATCAGGCATTGGACAGATATTTTTCAGGGCTTAAGAAAAAATACATCTATACATATGGAAATGCATATGATCTGGCAAGCCTGATAACGAGAAACTTATGGATATGTTCAGAAAAAGATGCGCCGAAAATGGAATTATCTATGATCCAAATGAGTGTTTCCGGTATCTTCATGAGTTACCGGATAAATATGTTCAGATGTTTTTGAATTTGACATAATAACAGAATGATAATGTCTCTTAAAAAGTTTGGAAAAATAGTTGTTGTCGTCAAAACCACAGTCCGTTGCAATTTCCTGTATGTTATTTTCTGTATTAACCAGTAGCTGAGCAACTTTTTGTAGCCTGTAGATCTTCGACAAATTCTTATAAATAATAAAATTGGTCCTAGTGTTATTGCGCGTGGGGTGCAGTAATTAAGGAAGACGTTCCGTTTTGTTTCTTCAAAACTCCAATGTACGGATATATAGTTGATGTATATTGTATTCCTGAAAAAAGAAGAAACGGTTATTCTTCAAAAATAATAGAAGAGTTACTACAATGGTTAAAAATCAAAGGTGTTCATATGTTTATAGAATCAACTTTCTAAGGCTGCCTCACCTCTCAAGTGCGATAGCCTTTCTTCATATAACAGGAAATGAATAGCAAAAAGGGAGAAAAATAATAAGAACGGTGGGAAATTGTAAGAAATCTGTAAGAAATATCCCACTTTTTTTGTAAGAAGCCCCGGATAAGATAGACATAGGCTTTAAGGAGGAGTAAATACAGCATGAGTGAATGTATATTAGTCGTGGATGACGACCGCGAGATCGTAAGGGCAATCGCAATACTTTTGGAAAAGGAGGGATATCAGGTATTAAAAGCGTATGATGGCATGCAGGCATTAGAGCTCATAGCGGAGCAGAAGGTACATCTGGTGATCATGGATGTCATGATGCCAAAACTCGACGGATTATCTGCGGTATTGAAAATACGCGAGCGAAAAAACATTCCGATCATTGTGCTCAGTGCAAAGAGTGAGGACACAGACAAAGTCTTAGGACTGTCCATGGGAGCGGATGATTATGTGGCAAAACCTTACAATCCACAGGAGTTAGCAGCGCGTGTGAAAAGTCATCTCCGCAGGTATACAAGTCTTGGGGATATCCATAAAGCAGATGATGATGGATGTATCACGAATGGCAGGCTGGAGTTCCATACGAATGAGCGAGTGCTTTATGTGGACAAAGAGCCGGTCAGGCTGACTGCGACGGAGACAAAGATCATGGAGCTTCTGATGAAATATCCGGGACGCGTTTTCCCGGCGGAGGAAATTTACGAGCGTGTCTGGAATGAGCAGGGGTATGCATGCGAAAATACGGTCATGGTACATATCAGGCGCATCCGTGAAAAAATTGAACTCAATCCAAAAGAGCCGGAATACTTAAAGGTGGTGTGGGGAATTGGCTATAAAATCGAAAAAATGGAAAAATAGGATTGTATTTTTAGTGTTCTTTATCGGAATCAGTATGCTGATGGCAGGAATCGGCAGATTTGCATATGAGAGCTATTCTGTCGGTGTGGATGAGGTCTGTGCGGAACTGAAAGAAAAGGACTATCAGGAGTCTAAAGAATTTAGAAACACCGTGCTGAACAGATTTTATACGTTTCTTGATGTGGCGACTGGAAACTATCATGGGGACAGCGGATATAGCGGTAGTGCTGTGAACGAGGAAAATATTGACGATTATCTGTCACCGGGAGGAAATTTTTTTGATAGGCTGTTTGGAACAAATAACGGAATTTCGGAGTATGTAGTGGGCACGGCTTCGACGTCGGACATTTATGAAAACCCGGATGCAGCAGAGACTGCGGGCACAGATGAGAACTCTTCCACGACGTATGAGGAGGTGTCAGACACGGAACATATTTATATGGCGTCTGACGACAGTACCGGTTATCAGGAAAAAAGCGAAGAAGAATATTTTGCGGACGTTAATAAGGATCATAATTTTTTTCTATGAGATCTGCTATGACGGAAAAATAATGTATTCAAATATGCCTGATGATGTAACAGATGCTACATCATCAGATGGCGCATCCTCTGATGGGAAAAACAACACGGCTGCTTTGTTAAAAAATCTTCCGGAGGGGTATAATTATGCATTTCATTTTGATGGAAAAAAAGTGACGATCGAAAAAGACGGAGTGGAGCAGGATGTCTATGGAGATGGCATTTACCGCGAGGGAGAGGACTGGTATGTACCGGGTTTTCAAAACCTGATGGAAAAAGAATCCTGGGAGAAAGCGGATATCCGGATCATCATAGCAAAAGATCCGGTGCAGTATATGGGAGAAGATGATGCTGGAAATTCCTGGATCTGTAATTCTTTTTACGATCTTAATACACGGTGGACGCAGCAGCATAAACGCTATATACAGGCAATTTATTTTATCATTGCAGGCATTCTTTGTCTGTGTGCCAGCAGATTTTTCAAAGATGCAAAGAAACAGGAAGATAGCGTGATCGCCGCCCTGAGTGCGAAAATCTGGTTTGAATGGAAAATCTTAGCTACGATTCTGGTGCTGCTTCTTGTCTTGAGGATACAGTATGATTTTCCGGGTCTGGTGGAACTGCCGGTGATTTTTTTGCTCTGTTATTTCTGGATCAATGATGCAAAATATAATAAAAAAATCTGGCAAAATGGATTTTTCGGAAAACTGCTCGCACAGGCAGAGACAAAAAATATGTCCCTGCCATTTGCAAAACGGCTGGTAAGGGCTCTGTATGGGATCATTGGAATTACGGTATTTGGGCTGGCGGTAACTTGTGTGATGCTTGTTTTACTGCTGATCGTAAATTACAGACTGGCAAATTTTATTTACTGGCTGTTACTGCTGACCGGGTTTGCAGGGGTATTTTGTATCCTGCTTGGTATGGAATATTTCTATCAGAAAAGAAACCGGAATTTGGCAAGATCTTTAGAACAGCTTTCAAAAAGGATTACAGAGATCAGTAGTGGACATTATGAACCGGCAGATATGGTGAAAGCAGAAGACAGTGATATCCGCGCCATGGAAGAAGCATTAGAGCAGATCGGACAGGGAATGGAAACTGCGATAGAGGAGCGTATCAAGAGCGAGCGCATGAAAGTGGAACTGGTGGCGAATGTGTCCCATGATATTAAAACACCACTGACCTCCATTATCAGTTATATTGAGCTGCTAAAACAGGAGGAAAATCTGTCACCGGAGATTCAGGATTATATCCGGATTCTGGAAGAAAAATCGGAGCGGCTGAAAAATATGGTGCAGGATGTATTTTCTGTCAGCAAAGCGGCATCCGGACAGCTTGCGGTTGAGATGGAAGAAATTGATTTTGGAAAGCTTCTGCGGCAGACACTTGCAGATATGGACGGTGAGATTCAAAAGAGCCCGTACAAATTCAAAATTGATATACCTAAGGAGGCGGTCATGGTATATGCCGACGGAGACCGGATGTACCGGGTATTCCAGAATCTGATCGGTAATGCACTCAAATATTCGCTGGAGGGTTCACGGATCTATATTTCATTAAAAACAGAGAAAAATGCTGCAGTTGCAGATATTCGCAATACATCGCGCAGTGAATTAAAACAGGATGTGGATTTTACCGCACGTTTTACAAGAGGGGATGAGAGCCGTACCGATGGCGGAAGCGGGCTGGGACTTTCGATTGCGAAAAGTTTTACGGAGGCCTGTGGTGGAACATTTGAAGTGGAGACGATGGCGGATCTGTTTACGGTAAAGGTCAGTTTTGAACAAAAAAAGTGCAATGTTTGACATGGAAACCTCTTCGAAAGTGCAGTACAATAAAAAAATTAAATCATGTATATAAGGAGAGGAAATATGAAGATTACAATTTCACAGAGAAAACGTGCGGATATCATGCCGGATATGATGGGACTGTTTTTTGAGGATATCAATTATGCGGCGGATGGAGGTCTGTATGCAGAGATGCTGGAAAACAGGGCATTTGAGTTTGTCGACTGTTATGGGGATAAGGCAGATTATTATACTGAATTTGACGGACTGTATGGCTGGGAATGTTATCCGAAAGAGAAAAATGCCAGAATGCGGTGTGTCATGGGAAGCCCGGTTGCGGAAGAAAATCCGCATTATTTAAGATTTACGGCGGAGGAATCGCAGGCGGGTTTTAAAAATCAGGCTTATGACGGGATCGTATTGAAAAAGGGTGCGCAGTATGAGGTATCGTTTTATGCGAGAAGTATTTCTTACCAGGGCAGAATACAGATATCAGTACAAAAGGACGGGATTATTGCCGCATCCGGTGAAACAGAACTTTTGCCCGGCAAAAAACAGGAGCCGCATAACTGGAAAAAATATCATCTTTTACTTACTGCAAAAGAAGATGTAAAAGGCGGAGATTTTGCTGTCATGTTAGAACAGACAGGTGTTGTGGAGTTTGATTTCTTTTCCATGATGCCAAAAGATGCCGTGTGTGGTATCTTCCGACGGGATCTGTTTGAATTATTAAAGGATCTGCAGCCTGGATTTATCCGGTTTCCGGGTGGGTGTATTATTGAAGGCAATACATTGTCTAACCGGTACCGGTTCAAGGAGACACTAAAACCGGTAGAGCATCGCAGATCCAACTGGAATCGCTGGGCAGTGCATCTGGTAAATGAGGAAAACGGATATCACAGTGTATTTTCACATTATAACCAGACACTTGGAATGGGATATTATGAATTTTTCCTGCTCTGCGAGGCACTTGGTGCGAAACCGCTTCCTGTGTTAAACGTCGGACTGGCATGCCAGTATCAGTCTTATGAGATGGTACAGCCCGGGACGGAGGCGTTTGGGCAGTACTTACAGGATGCACTGGATCTGATCGAGTTTGCAAATGGTGCGGAAGACGGCAGATGGGGCAGTGTGCGCGTGGCAATGGGACATAAAGAACCGTTCCATCTTACAATGCTTGGAATTGGCAATGAACAGTGGGAGACAGAGAAGTCCGGATTTTTTGAGAGGTATCGTCTGTTTGAAGAATGCATTCATGCAAAATATCCGGAGATCCGGCTGATCGGTTCTGCAGGACCGGATATCACATCAGAACGTTATGAAAAGGCATGGAAATATTATCATGGCGCAGTAAAAACACAGAAAAATTATGTATATGCAGTAGATGAACATTATTATGTGGAACCGGACTGGTTTTATGCGCATACAGATTTTTACGATGAATATCCAAGAGATGTCAAAGTATTTGCAGGGGAATATGCAGCGCACCCGGGGCACACTGAATTGATGGAACAGAAAAACTGTCTTGGAGGGGCATTAGCAGAGGCTGCATTTTTAACCGGAGTGGAAAGAAATGCAGATGTGGTCGTACTGGCGTCTTATGCACCATTATTTGCCAGACTTGGATTTACACAGTGGGCGCCGGATATGATCTGGTTTGACGGAGAAACATCGTACGCAACGCCGAATTATTATGTGCAAAAGATGTTTTCATGCATGAAAGGGACATCGGTGTTAGATACTCTTGGGGAAGAAAAGAAAACACAGATGGAGCAGGTCTATTATAATCCGGTAAGAGATGATGCGACAGGCGCAGTTTATTGCAAAATCGTGAATGCGTCGGAGAAGGAAAAACAGCTTACCATTTGTGATGAGACTGGAAAACCGTATCAGGTTGAGCGTGTATGGCTGTTGGGCGGAATGGAAAAAGAAGCTTTTAATTCCCTGGAGAAGCCGGATCGGGTGGCAATCCGGGAGATGGAACAGAAAGCCGGGGAAGAAAGAGGGGTAATAACCCTCGAAAAGAACACATTTGCAGTGTTACAGCTGATAGCGCCGGTGCCTGAGATATCTTTATGTTAAGAATAAAACCGCTGGATGGCGAGTACATCGCTGCCCAGCGGTTTTTTGTCAGTCACATTCATTCTGTGTTTCACAGAAATTCTGATAAGGAAAACGGATCAGAATTTTATTTTCGTAAAAAGGAATGGAAGAAAATGTAATGTCTGTTTTTCCGTAAAAGGAGTTGAGACGATGGTAAATATTGTGAAGTCCGACATGATGTCTGCCGTCTGCATCTGTCCCTGAACCATACATGATTTCTTTGGCGTGCTCTATATCTATGCCGGCACCGTTGTCTGTGATGGCGATACTTAAGGTGTCAGGCTCTCTCCAGATGGAAATATCGATCATGGGAGCAATCGGGAAATAGACACTGCTGTCGATGGAAAAACCGTGCTTTAAGGCATTTTCAACCAGAGGCTGTAAAATGGATTTTAAAATCTTCATGGAGAGCAGATCACCGTCAATATTGGTGGTCAGATGGATACTGTGCCGAAAACGGTAATTCATGATATTGACGTAGGCTTTGACCTGGTCGACCTCCTGGCTGATCAGATGCTGGCTGTTTCCGTAAGATAAGCTGATGCGGAGGTAGCCGCCGAGGTTTGACAGCATCGAGGAGGCAGTATCATTATGATGATTGTAGATTTCCATATTAATACATTCCAGTGTATTGTAAAGAAAATGTGGATTGATCTGCTCGGAGAGCAGCCGCAGTTCCATCTGGAAATTCTCCCGTTCATCCTGTTTGATCTGCCGGAACTGCTGCTGGATTGTCTGATACATGGAATCGATGGAGCGGCTTAACTGACCGATCTCGTCGGCAGGAGGGATTCCGTCAGCCGGTTTTTCATAGGTCCCTATTTCAATCTCCTGTACGGACTGCATCAGGAGTTTCAGCGGTTTTGTGACAAAACGTGTCACAAAAAACAGCAGGAACGGAATCAGTAAAAACATGACCAGAGCGATCGATAAGAGCATAAGGTCAAGGCTGCGGATCCTGGTATAAACCGCATATTCCGGCAGGATATTTGCCAGATACAGGTCGCTGTTTGCAATCGGCACGAGAAGGATATAGCGGTCACCGGTGTGCAGTAATTTATTGCCGGTACCGGACAGATAGCGGATGCCGCGCTGGATGGCTGTGTCCGTGGCGATGGCATAATTGTCATCCGCAGAGGACAGGCTGATGGGAGTACCGGAGCCGTCGGTAAGGTAGAGCAGGACATCCGAGGTGCTTCCGTTGTAATAAAGAGCCAGATAATCCTGGATATGCTGTGCATTCAGGAAAAAATATAAAACAGCATCACAGTTTTCGTAGGAGTCAGCTAACAATACCATCCGCTCACTCGGATTGACGGTAAGAAGGTAAGTAATGACAACCATGTCCGACTGGCCGCGGAAAGGACTTTGTGTGGCAGGATGAATGCAGATGGAGGGGGCGCCGGACAGTGCATATGTGTCCGTCGGCGAAAAGGTGTCATCGCGCAGTCTTGATTTATAGGAGTAGAAAAGCTGGCCTTTGGTGTCGGAAAACATGGCAGTGTGGATCAGTGAGCTGCTGTCCGTATAAAGGGAGAGCTGTGACTGCAGACTCGTATTTAAGTTCATGTACTCTTTGGTGTGTGGTACGGACACATCACACATGAGCTGGTAGGAGTCCGCAGATGCCGTATGGCTGACAAAACGTTTTAAAATATTTTCATATTCCTCGGAAAATGCGTCGGCAGCGTAGGTTGTATCGCGTGTGGCATTCCGCAGGGTTTCGTTTGCCACATAGTGGCGGAAAAATATTTCTAATGCGATGCCTACGACAAGCAGGATTGCAATAACAGTCAGCATGATATAAAGCCAGATCTTCATGGCTAATTTTGTGGAAAATATAGAGTGTTTCATAAGGAAGTCCTTTCATGGGGAAGTATTTTTGCTGGCGGCATTTAAATATTCGGAGGGCGACATGCCGACGGTATTTTTAAATGCGCGGGAAAAGGAGCGGTAATCCTGGTAACCGATCTGGTAAGCGATTTCCGTGATCGAACAGTTTTGTGCACAGATCAGGGATTTTGCGTACTCCATTTTCTCGGACAGGATATAGTCACGGAAGTTCACACCAGAGTGATTCTTAAAATATATGGTAAAGTACGCTTCACTCAGCCCGACAAGTGCTGCGACATCCTTCGCCTTGATATTGCAGTCAAGATGTGACCGGATATACTCCTTTGCCTGACGGATGATCTGGTCATGGCCGTTATGGCTTGCGGTCAGCAGCTCGGAATAATTCAGAAAGAAATCAATGAGCCAGTCCTTAAGTTCAGATACAGATGGGAGAATATTTAAGTCATCAAAGGTAAATTCCGGAAAAGAGACTGGATGACTGGATTTGATGGCGATATCTTTCTGGACGTTGGAAATCAGAAATAAAAACATCCCGAATATGTAGTTTGGTGGTGGCATGTGCACAAAAAACAGCGAATCAAAAAATGCCGAGCAGTAATCTTTGATCCGCGTGGTATCACCGTTTAAAATGGCATCAGCAAGTGGTGCGGAATCGATACTGCGGGGCGATTCCTGGGGCAGCTGGTGGCAGATGATGCCGGAATCAAAGATTTTTGTGTCTGTTCCGTAAATGCGGTAGGACAGTGCGGAGAGGGCTGCCTGATAAGAGGCAGAGCACTGGCACAGTTCCGGTACAATCGTTCCGACCGCAGCTAAAAAAGAAAGTCCGTTTTTTTTCTGCAGGCCGGTGAGACAGGCTTTGATCCTTGCAAGCAGAAGATCTTCGTTTCCGGCAGAAAGATTGATGATACATACGATCTGCTGTTCCTGATAGAGAAACGCCTCATAAAAAAATGTTTTTAAGACCGGATGGATGGTATGTGTGATGATAGATGCAAAGTCGGTCTCAAAATCGGAGTCAGAGTTTTCCGGTGTCAGTATGACAGCCACGGAGGAATCGGGACCAAGGTTTATATGCAGAAAATTTAAGCGTGCATTTGTCACGTCGGCAGAGGAAATCTCACCCTGCAGAAGCTGTGCAAGAAAATAGGAACGCGAAGATTCCATCAGGCTGCTCAGTTCGTCCGTGCTGATTGTATCGGATGCAGATTTTGCGCGTGTGGCAAGGACATCCTGGTATTCGGCGGAAAGTGCCTGCCTGAATTCCGGGATATTTAAAGGTTTTAAAAAATATCCGTGGACATTGTAGCGGATCGCTTCCTGTGCATAGGAAAAGTCATTATAACCGCTCAGGATCAGAAAGTGAGTGGTAAGTCCGGCATCTCTTGCCCTGCGGATCACTTCCAGTCCGTCCATGCCCGGCATGCGGATATCCATGATCGCAATGTCAGGGCTGGAAGAGAGAAGGAGTGCAAAGGCATCCATGCCGTTCCCGGCAGTTCCAATCAGTTTCAGGGGCAGGTCAGAATCCGAAACAATTTCTTTTAAGCCTCTCAATATGAAGGATTCATCATCTGCGATCATCAGTGTGACATCCATATGTTCGTTCATTGTGTAATCCCCCTTTCATCAATCATATATTGCGCTGCAATTGTAATGATATACAAAAATAAAAAAGTTTTATTAAAATACTTGTATATATTAACATGGAGATATGGAAAGCAAAAGGGGCAGTTTGTATAAGTTTTATGACCGGATATTAGAAAGTGTTACATTGTTCGTGGAAACTGCCGTTGTTCGGAAATGAAAAATCTGGCATGATAGTCACAACAGAAAACACCTGAAACAAAGGAAGGAGAAAACTATGAAAAAGAAAGTGATTAGTGCAATGCTTGCAGCGGCAATGATAATTTCTGTTACAGGCTGCGGAAACAATGGGGGAACAGAAAGTGCGAAAGATACGACCGCTTCAGGAACAGAGACAGCAGTATCGGATACGAAGAAAGACGGTGCAGCGACGATTGAATTCTGGACAAACAACCGTCATGACGAGGCATATATGAATGAGATGATCGATTCTTTCAATGCGAGCCACAGTGATATACAGATCAATTACACGATACTGACAGATGACTGGGCCAATTCCATCCAGCTTGCCTATCAGGGCGGAACGGCACCGGACATTATCAGCATCCAGGCATCCGATAACATGACATTACAGACATATGTGGATGCCGGTATCTTCTATAACATCAAAGACTATATCGCAGGGGACGAAGAATTTCAGAAAGTAACGGAGGCATATGACCATAAATACGAGGGACTTACCTCCTTTGGGGATGATATCTACTGGGTTCCAAACGGTGTCCGTACCGGAACAAGGATTGAGTGGAACAAAGATCTGGTAAATGCTGCCGGGGCAACAGAGATACCGTCAAAATTATCAGATTTCGTGGAGCTTGCCAAAGCAGCTACCAATGATTCCACTTACGGGATCGCATTCACTTCATCCAGTCCGTTTTCAAGATGGTTAGAGGGATGTGGTGAGATGAGCGGCGCAACTCCTGGCGGATATGATTATGCCAATGGCGTATATGATTTTAGCAGCTGGAAAGAGATCGTGGAGGAAGCGGCAAAACTTTATGCAGATGGTTCTGTGCTTCCAGGCTCTGAAAATCAGGGCGTAGATAACAGCCGTGCATTATTTGCACAGGGTGCATTTGCACTCTGGGGAAATGCATCCCAGGAAGCAGGTGTATTTACCGATCAGTTCCCGTGCTCCTTTGACTGGGGTGTAGCAGAACTGCCAACTCTGACCGGTGAAGTCAAAGGCGCGCTGAGCTGCTCACCGAACGGCGGATATGTCATGCTAAGTTCCTGTGAAAATAAAGATGCAGCATGGGAAGTCATCAAATATTTTCAAGTGAAGATTTCTTAAAGGGATATTTTGAGGGTGGTTACAGCATTCCGTTATCCGGTTATATGAGCAACATTGTCGATACAAGCAATATTGGCAGACTTGCAGATTTTGAACTTCAGGATTACGAGGATGTTTATCCGGCAACACCGGCAGTCAGCGTAGAGGGAGATGACTGGAAGACCGTGTTATGGAATGTAGTACTTGGATATGTCAGTGCAGATGAAGCCATCGAAGATCTGAATACACGCTATAATGCAGCACTTGAGAGCGGACTTTCCAATGGAACATGCAAACGTGTCATTGTTGAGAACTATGATCCGCTTCAGCCGTCAGCAGGAACCGTTACCTATAAAACAGAGTAAAACGCTGTCCGGGTATGGATGCAGGAAAGAAAAGGATGCCTGCATCCATATGGACCCGTTGCCATGGAAGGATAGCGCCATGGAAAGACAGGAGTATATGGATGCAGGCAGCATAAAAATGGAGGGCAGTGTGAAAAGTGGGATTTTTCACACGCAGGAATGGAGAGTCATATGAGTAAAAATAATACGACAGTGATAAAAACAAAAAAGAACCTTAGTTTTGCGGAACGGCTGAAACGCGCAAAAAACAAGGGAGACATTGCGGCAGGTCTTATGCTTTTGCCGGCGGTCATTATGTTACTGGTAGTCTCAGTATACCCGTTTTGCTGGATTTTCCGATATGTATGTTACGAGTACAATGGATTGACGGCGACGTATACCGGAATGCACAATTTTGAGCGTATGCTTACCGATACGACGTTCTGGCAGAGTGTGCTGCACACATTTGAATATGCGGTGCTCAAAATTATATTTATCATTCCGCTGGCACTGATTATGGCAGTTTTTCTGAACCAGAAATTAAGGGGCAGCTCCTTTTTCCGGGGGGTCTATTTTATGCCGACGATCATTTCTACCGCAGTGTCAAGTATGGTATTCGGATTTATCTTTGCGGCGTATAATGGCGTTTTAAACGGCGTGTTAAAGGCGATCGGCGTGATAGGGCAGAATGTTAACTGGTTAGGGGATGCAAAGACCGCCATGTGGTCGGTTCTGATTGTTGCACTCTGGGCAGGTTTTGGTAATTATATGATCTATTTTATCTCAGGAATGTCGAGCATTTCGGAGGACGTATATGAGTCGGCAAAAATCGACGGGGCAAATGGAATTCAGACATTTTTTAAGATCACACTGCCGATGTTAAGCCCGATGTTAAAAATTATTTTAATGCTGGCGATCACCGGGGCATTTAAGGATTATGAGTCAATCATGGTACTTACAAACGGCGGACCGAACAACCGTACACAGGTCATGTTTTTATATATTTACCAGCTTATTTTTGGAAAAGATGTCGGGACAAACCCACAGATCGGTTATGCGACCGTGTTAAGCTTGGTTGCTGCGCTGATCATTGGTATCGTGACAGCTGTTTATATGTATTTTGCAAGAAAACTTGATGAGGTGGTATAAGGAGGTTTTACAGATGAAAATGCGAAAGAAAAATGACACGGCAGTATATTCTACCGGCACAAAGGTCATCCGTTTCCTGGTAGTTCTGCTCATGTCGTTTGTGGCGTTCCTGACGCTGTACCCTATTTTTTATGTAGTGCTGGGGGCGTTTAAGAAGAACCAGGAATTACTTACAGGCGGGATCAATATTTTCCCATCTGAATGGATCGTACAGAATTTTATTGATGCGTGGAATTCTGCAAACTTTGCGGTGTACACAGGAAACAGTATATTCCTTGCTTTAAGTGTCATGATCCTGACCTTAGTTGTCACAAGCATGGCAGGATATGTATTTGCCCGTAAAAATTTCAGGGGCAAGGAACTGATCTATGGTCTGTTTGTGGCATTTATGTTTGTAAATGTAGGATCGGTAACACTGCGTCCACTGTTTGAACTGGCGGTAAAAATCCATATGAATACGTCTCTCTGGAGCGTTGTGTTCATCTCGGCGGGAACTGCACAGGCAACTTATATTTTCCTGATCCGCGGCTATATGAATTCGGTCCCGAAGGAACTCGATGAGGCGGCAAAAATCGATGGATGCACATTTTTCCAGACATTTTATAAGATCATTCTTCCGGTATTAAAGCCGATCCTTGCAACCGTGGCGCTATTGTCTTTCCGCGGAGGCTGGAACGAATATATCCTTCCGCTGGTATTTACAATGACGGATGCCTCAAAGCGTCCCCTGACAGTCGGGGTGACCATGTTAAAGAATGCGGGCGATGGTGCAGCAGCATGGAATATCATGTTTGCCGGGGCGACCATCGCGATCGTTCCGATTCTGGTCATTTACATTTTTGCAAGTAAATATTTTATCAATGGTATGACAGCAGGAGCAGTAAAGGGATAAAAATGGACGAGAGATTAAAAAAATATGTGGATGAAGTGATAGCCCCTAAATTGCAGGGGGATGGCGGTTTTATTGATCTTACCGGAACTGATGGAAATGTTTTACATGTCAGGCTGCAGGGGGAATGTTCGAAGTGTGCGATCGTACCACGCTGTATGAGCTGGATCGAGGAAGAAATAAAAAGAGATCTTGGGATAGACGTCACGGTTTTTGCAGAACGGAAAAAACCGTTTTTCTGGGATACGATTTAAGGAGGAAGAGGCAATGGCATTTGTACAGGTAGTCCGCAGAAGCATGAGACCGGAGGAGTATACGGATCTGCGAGCCGGATGGCTGAAACGGTTTTTATATGAAAGTAAATATGAGATTACAGATATTGAAATTACGGATGCGAGACAGACGGGAGAGAACACTTATGAGTATTATCCGGGTGGTTATCGCAGATTAAAAAAGGGCGATATTTATTTTACGCCCGACGGAACGGTTTTTTTTAAGGCAAAAGTGACCGTGCCAAAAGAGATGCAGGGAAAAGAGCTGTGGCTTTCCATGTGGACGGCGGCGGAGATCATTGTAAAGGTCAATGGGGTTTATGTGGGCGGCATGGATCCAAACCGTGACCGTGTACTGCTCAGTCCTTACATTGACAGCGGGGAACTCCTGATCGAGATGGAGGGGTACAACCGTTCAAAGCCGGATGATGAGCGAAATCCGGATTCCATGAAATTAAAGGGGTGCAGACAGGAATTTCAGGGATTATATCTTGCAACAGTAAATCAGGATGCACTGAGCCTTTTTTATGATCTGCAGCTTCTTCTGGATGTTTCAAAAAGTACCTATTTTAATGAAGATTACAGAAAATTCTTAAATCAGGAATTAAATAATGCCTTAAACGAGATTGACTTTGAGACACTGAGGGAATGCATCGGACAAAATCAGGAGTCGCCATCCATGGAGCGGGAGAAGTATGAATATGTCAATGAGGGAATCCGCGCGGCATCTGCTTACATAGAGAAACATATCTATGAAAATGGTGATTTCCGCGGCAGCGGCAATGTGGCATTGGTAGGGCATTCGCATCTTGATATTGCCTATTACTGGCGCAGGATCCATGCGGTACAGAAGAATGCGCGCACCGTGCTGATTCAGATGCGGCTGATGGACCGGTACCCGGATTTTCATTACACGCATACACAGGCGTATACCTATGAACTTCTGGAAAAATATTACCCGGAACTGTTTGAGGAATTAAAGGAAAAGATCGCGGCGGGCAATTTCGAACCGGTCGGGGCGATGTATATTGAGCCGGACTGCAATATCCCGTCGGCGGAAAGTCTGATCCGCCAGTGTCTGTATGGACAGATGTATTTCCGCAGCCGGTTCGGTAAGACTGTCAATAATGCATGGCTGCCGGATGTTTTTGGAAACAGCTGGATACTGCCGCAGATCTTGAAAAAGAGCGGAGTGGAGTATTTTGTGTCAAATAAAATGTCCACATGGAACGATACCAACCGTTTTCCGCACAATAATTTTATATGGCGCGGGATCGATGGCACAGATGTCTATGCATGTGTTCCTCCAACACACTTTATCACCTGGAATATGCCAAGCCAGATCCAGGAGAACTGGGAGGCATATCAGGATAAGGAGAGCGGCGGACAGACGTTGTCCATGTTTGGATATGGCGATGGGGGCAGCGGTGCTACGGAGGAGATGATCGAACTGATGCACCGGTTTGACAAACTGTCTGTCATGCCAAAGACCGAGCAGACCGGGGGCACAAGTTTTCTGGAAAAGAATTTAAAGGGAAATGAAAATCTTGCTGTGTGGGATGGTGAATTATATCTGGAAATGCACAGGGGGACATTCACAACGAAATCCAACCTGAAACGTGAGAACCGGGAGCTGGAATTTGCCCTGCGCGAGGCAGAACTGTTATTGTCCCTGCGCTGCCTTTCGGGAGAAACTTATCCTGCAGAACAGGTGCGGGATATATATAAGAAGTTTCTGGTCAATCAGTTCCATGATATCCTGCCGGGAAGTCATATCCATCCGGTCTACGAGGATGCGATGGAGGACTATAAAAAAGTGAGGGAATGTGTGGATTCCCTGATTGGAACAGGGGATACCTATTTTAACTCGTTAGGCAGGAGCGGACGGAAGTTACCTTTGTTGAGATGGAGGATGGACCGGTTCTGCGGAAAGGAAAAAAAGGTGCATTTGTGTGCCCGCAGATGGCACCGTTTGAGACCATGGATGCAGGGCAGATGGAGAAAAAGGCACGGCTTCTGGCAGAAAGACCGGCGGACTGGATTACAGTCAAATATGTAGATGAGCCGTATCGGGTCCGGGTAGAAACCGCGCATGCGAAAATCTGTTTTGCGAAAGACGGGAGCATGGAAAGTTTTTATGACAGGGATCTTGACCGTGAATGGACGGATGGTGCGTTTCACAAACTGCACATTTATCAGGATCTGCCGGGTGTTTATGACGCATGGGATATTCTGCCGAACTACAAAGAGAAAGAGCTTGAGATCACTGTGAAAAAACCGCTTCATCTGGTGGTGGCAGATGGTGCATGTGCATTGTTTGAGGTGGTGCTTGGCACAGAGGCGAGCAGCTGGAAGATGCAGATACGGCTGTTTGCGGACAGCAACGAGATCGAAGTGGAACATCTGGTGGACTGGCATGAGAAACACAAACTTGCGAAGATGGAATTTGGGATGAATCTGGTGTCCAGAGAACTGGTGTGCGATACCAGCGCCGGATTTATACGCAGGGAGACCCATAAGAATACTTCCTGGCAGCAGGCAAGATTTGAGGTGTGTATGCATAAATGGTGCGATATGGCAGAGTCGGACGGCGGAATTGCGATCTTAAACGATGGAAAATATGGTGTCGGGGTCGATGAAAATCATATTACATTAAGTCTGCTGCGCGCGACGATCCGTCCGGATATTACCTCAGATATGGGAAAACATGATTTTTGTTACCGGATCGTTCCACATGCAGGAAACCATCTGGATGCAGGGATCAACCGCAGGGCGTTTGAATTTAATGTACCACTTAAAAAGACTGCCTTGCCGCAGCAGTTCGACGGACGTATCGATGCGGTCATACAGAAGGCAGCAGAGAAAAAAACACTTTATGTGCAGGCGGTAAAGATGAGTGAGGACGAAAAAAATATCATCATCCGTCTGAGTGAACAGGATGGTACAAGAGGAAAACTGGTGCTGCCATTTGCGGTACAGCCGGTAAATCTGCTGGAGGACAGCGAGGGAGAGAGGACAGATGTGATCGTTTATCATCCATTCGAGCTTGTGTCATTTGCCATTCCTGTCCTGCCGGAGTAATGCGTGATGCAGAAAGGAAAATTTCTATGAGACTGGAAAAATATTTTGAAGACCCGGAGATTTTACATGTGGGGACGGAGGAGACGAGATGCTGCTGCGAGCCACAGGATGAAAACGGAGAGAGTCGCAGAAACTGTCTTTCCGGAAACTGGAAATTTCATTATTTTTCCAGTGCGGCAGAAGTGTTTGCAGGCATTGCCGGTGAGGGAAAGGGCGCGGACATAACGGATGTCTGCCGGCATATAAATGAGGGGGGATGGGACAGTATACCGGTTCCATCCTGTTGGCAGAACCATGGATATGACAGCCACCAGTATATCAATGTGCGGTTTCCGATCCCGTTCGATCCGCCCTATGTCCCGGATGAAAATCCGTGCGGGCTGTACGAAACAGAATTTTTGAGAGAGTCACAGACACAGTCGCGCAGTTATCTTTATTTTGAGGGTGTGGATTCCTGCTTTTATGTGTGGGTAAACGGAACATTTGCAGGTTACAGTCAGGTTTCCCATTCGCCGAGTGAATTTGAAGTGACAGAGCTGCTGGCCGACGGCACAAACCGTCTGGATGTTCTCGTGTTAAAATGGTGTGACGGTACATATCTGGAAGATCAGGATAAGTTCCGGATGTCCGGTATTTTCCGGGATGTCTGGCTGATCGAACGCCCATGTGACTTTGTGCGTGATTACGCAGTGACGACCGGGATCACGTTTGGGGAAGATCAGGTAACACCGCAGAGCGCGGAGGTCTGTCTTTCCCTTTCCCGCTCGACGGGCGGCAGCAGGCGGGAGCTTTTCGTGCGTGCCATACTAAGAGATGCTTCCGGCAGCGTGGAAGCAGAGGGGCAGACAACACTGGTGTCGAATGGAAGTGAGGCAAAGCTTGTGTTTCCGGTAAAACATCCCAGGTTATGGAGCGCGGAGACGCCGTATCTGTATACGCTTGAGATTCGGACGGAAAACGAAATCCTGCATCAGAATGTGGGCATACGGGAAATCCACATTGAGTCATCCGTAGTGAAACTAAATGGGAGACCGATCAAGATACGCGGTGTGAACCGCCATGACAGCAATGCAAAGACAGGCTATACCATAAGCAGGGAACAGTTGGAGGAAGACCTCAAATTGATGAAATCGCATAATATTAATGCGATCCGCACCAGCCATTATCCCAATGCACCGTGGTTTCCGGAGTACTGTGACAGATACGGTTTTTATGTGATCGCAGAGGCGGATATTGAGATGCACGGAGTAACTTCTTTTTATGGGGGCTCTTCAAAAAAGACTTTTTGTACGCTGGCAATGGATCCGATGTTTGATAAGGCAGTAATAGACCGCGTGGAGCGCTGTGTAAAGCGGGATAAAAATGCACCCTGTATCCTGATCTGGTCGCTTGGGAACGAGTCCGGTTACGGAAATTCGTTTGAGAAAGCAGGACGTTGGGTCAAGGCATATGACCCGACACGCCTGACACATTACGAGGGGGCGGTTTATGAAGCAGAAGGTCACGTAAACGACACATCCATGATCGATCTTTACAGCAGAATGTACCCGCATGTGGAATGGATTGATGAGTATTTTGCAGATCCGGGAAACAAAAAGCCTTATTTTATGTGTGAGTTTGTCCATGCAATGGGAAATGGACCGGGCGGTATCCGCGCCTATATGGACCGAATGTACCGTTATGAGGGATTTTTAGGGGGCTGTGTCTGGGAATGGTGCGATCATGCCATTTATGACGGTGTGGCAGAGAACGGAAAAGAGCGCTATCTGTATGGGGGCGATCACGGGGAACGCTTTCACGACGGCAATTTCTGTGTCGATGGGCTGCTCTATCCAGACCGTACACCGCACACGGGACTTCGGGAATGGAAAAATGCGATCTGTCCGGTTTTTGTCACAGAGATCGATGCAGCCAATGGTATGTTCCTGGTGGAAAACAGGTTTGATTTTCTTGAGGCATCCGGCGAGGCAGAGCTGTGTTATGAGATCAAAGCGGGGGGAAGTGCACAGGACGAAACAGTCATTCTTGCAGATGGAACAAAAGAGTTGCCACATCTGCTGCCGCATGAGAAAGCAGCCTTGACGATCCCGTGCCAAGCTGCCGGAAAACATGGATGTGTATGTAAAACTGACGTTTATCCGGAAAAAAGCGGTGGAATATGCAGCGTGCAGCAGTACGTTTGGATTTGCACAGTTTTGCATGCAGGAGCGGAAAGTATCGGTTTTGCAGAGGGAAAACAGAGCGGAACATGAGGTCGTACTTGTGGAGGAGCCGGAGGAATGGATCGTATTATGCGGTACACTTCGTGTTGCCTTTGGGAAGAAGACCGGAGCGCCGACCGGCATTTTCAAAGATGGAAAATCTATTCTCTGGGGACATGCGGGATATCAGATTTACCGTGCACCCACAGACAATGACATCCAGATCAAGGAGAAGTGGAAAGAGGCAGGCTACGATGCGGCAATGACCAAAGTATATCATTCCGATGCATTCTGTCTGGACGGGGAGGCACATTATGTGCAGATATAGGGATTGCAGCCATATACCGTCAGCCGGCAGTGCACCTTCATGCCGACTGGTGTGTGAACCGCTGGGGCAGGGTCATAGTAACGCTTGATGCGCACAAAGATATGGCGATGCCGCCGCTGCCACGGCTTGGGATCATGCTGCCGGTTGAGCGCTCTATGCGTCATGTTACTTATTACGGCTATGGACCGGATGAAAGCTATATTGATAAAAGGGAACACTGTTATGTCGATATGTTTCAGGCAGAGGTAGAAGACCTGCATGAAAATTATATCAGACCACAGGAGAATGGAAGCCATTATCACTGCCGATATGTCTCACTTGAAAATGAAAAATACCGTCTGCTTGCGGAGGCAGATAATTATCTGGATTTTAACGTTTCGGATTACACGGTGGAAGAACTGGCAGGAAAAAGGCATAATTTTGAACTGGAACCGGCGTCTGGTTCCTTACTGTCGCTGGATGCGCGGATGATGGGCATTGGAAGTAATTCCTGTGGACCGGATCTGCCGGAAGAGTTTTTGCGCGATGAGGCGCATACCGTGTGGAAGGTACAATTACAGATAGAAGAACTGTAAAAATTATAATACATAAAACGGATAGGATAGAGAAACTGCAATTTCATGTCAGACTGAAAGTCAAATGACTTGAAATTTTCATACTTTATTGTGCAATTTGACGATAAACTGTGAAAAAAGTCTCTGTAATATCCGTTTTTTTCCATGAAATGAAAATTAATGAGAAAAAATATCAATAATGTTATTGACATCTAATGAACGTTAGAATATACTAACCAACGTAAGAAATGAAAATCATTATCAATACAGTAGGAGAAAAGAGGAAGAAATGATGCCGCTTACTATGTTAAACACAGGAGAACCGAGTACGATTAAAAAAGTCGGTGGAAAAGAAGAAACCAGAAGATTTTTAGAGAATCTTGGCTTTGTTCCAGGCGGAGAAGTTACAGTCGTATCAGAGATCGACGGTAATATGATCGTTAACATCAAGGATTCAAGAGTTGCGATCGGAAAAGACATGGCGAATAAAATTATGGTATAAAACTGTTGCAACAGCGCAGTTTCATGATACAAAAATGAAAAGGAGCGAAACGATGAAGACGTTGAAAGAAGTAGCCTGCGGCAGTACCGTAAAGGTCAAAAAACTGACTGGCGAGGGCCCGGTCAAGAGAAGAATCATGGACATGGGCATCACAAAGGGTGTGGATATCTATGTAAGAAAAGTAGCACCGCTTGGTGATCCGATCGAAGTAACTGTAAGAGGATATGAATTATCCTTAAGAAAAGCAGATGCTGAGATGATCGAGGTAGAGTAATTTTTTTTGCCCTGGCGTTAGCAAATGCTAACAAAAGGCAGAAAAGACAAACTAAAGCAAGCTATAGCAAACGAAAGCAAGCAGTAGCAAACAAAAGCAAGTTGCAGCAAACTAAAAATAAAAGGAGAAAAGTTATGGCAGTAAAAATTGCACTCGCAGGTAACCCAAACTGCGGAAAAACAACTTTATTTAATGCTTTGACTGGCTCTAACCAATTCGTAGGTAACTGGCCTGGAGTAACAGTAGAAAAAAAAGAAGGTAAATTAAAGGGACATAAGGATGTTGTCATCATGGACTTACCGGGTATTTATTCCTTATCTCCATATACACTTGAGGAGGTTGTTGCCCGTAATTATCTGATCGGCGACAGACCGGACGCAATCTTAAATATCGTAGATGGTACAAACATCGAGCGTAACCTTTACCTGTCCACACAGTTGATGGAACTTGGCATTCCGGTTATTATGGCAATCAACATGATGGATCTTGTTGAGAAGAACGGTGACAAGATACATATTGACAAATTAAGCAAAAAGCTTGGGTGTGAAGTCGTTGAGATTTCTGCATTAAAGGGAACCGGTATCCAGAAAGCAGCTGAAAAGGCAGTTGCACTTGCACAGCAGAAGAAGAACATGGTTCCGGTACATGAGTTCTCTAAAGATGCAGAAGATGTGATCACAGAGGTTGAGAACAAACTGAGCGGTATTGTTTCAGAGGATCAGAAACGTTTCTTTGCGATCAAGTTATTAGAGAAAGATGACAAGATCAAAGAGCAGATGAAATCTGTTCCGGATGTATCATATGAGATCAAGGAAATGGAAGATAAGTTTGATGATGATACTGAGAGTATTATTACAAACGAGCGTTATGTATACATTTCATCCATCATTGGCGAATGTGTTTCAAAGAGCAGCAAAGAGAAACTTACAACTTCTGATAAGATCGACCGTATCGTGACAAACCGCTGGCTTGCAATTCCGATCTTTGCAGTTGTAATGTTTTTGGTATATTATGTATCTGTAACAACGATTGGTTCTATCTTAACAGACTGGACAAATGATACGCTGTTTGGTGAATGGATCATCCCTGGTGCACAGAGTTTATTTGAAAACATCGGATGTGCTGACTGGCTGACAGGTCTGATCGTAGATGGTGTGATCTCCGGTGTAGGTGCAGTACTTGGTTTCGTACCGCAGATGTTAGTACTGTTCCTGTTCCTTGCATTCTTAGAGTCCTGTGGTTACATGGCACGTGTCGCATTCATCATGGATCGTGTATTCCGCAAATTCGGACTTTCAGGAAAATCATTCATTCCAGTACTTATTAGTTCAGGATGTGGAGTTCCAGGTATAATGGCTACTCGTACAATGGAAAATGATAAAGATAGAAGAATTACAATAATGCTTACAACATTTATTCCTTGTGGAGCTAAGCTTCCATTCATAGCAATGGTTGCCGGAGCTATCTTTGATGGTGCTCCATGGGTTGCTCCATCAGCATACTTCCTTGGAATATTCTCAATTATCTGCTCAGGTATCATCTTAAAGAAGACAAAGTTATTCGTTGGAGATCCGGCACCATTCGTTATGGAGCTTCCAGCATACCATCTTCCAACAGTTGGTACAGTATTAAGAAGCATGTGGGAGCGTGGATGGTCATTCATCAAGAGGCCGGAACAATCATCACACTTTCAACAATCATTATCTGGTTCACAACATACTTTGGATTTGTTGATGGAACATTTACAATGCTTGCAGATGATCAGATTGACTTCTCTATTCTTGGCAGAATTGGTAAGGCAATCGCATGGATATTTGCTCCTTTAGGATTTGGTAACTGGCAGGCAACTGTTGCTTCTATTACTGGTCTTGTTGCTAAGGAAAACATCGTTGGTACAATGGGTATCCTTTACTCAGCAGGTGAGGGAACA
>ENA-OQDM01000457-OQDM01000457.1-human-gut-metagenome-genome-assembly--contig:-NODE-457-length-23954-cov-1.545390_pt1 | contig 23954 bp, 25 predicted proteins | sample MGYA00242772_ERZ504605 | MGnify/ENA primary metagenome ERZ504605 (study PRJEB26092, sample SAMD00036348) | human gut metagenome | host: Homo sapiens | study: EMG produced TPA metagenomics assembly of... | reverse complement strand
TTGTTTTATTCTCCTTTTTTTATATATAATTGTTTAATTTGTCATTTACTCTCAGCTGAATTTATTTTACGGATCAGTTCTTCTGCATGCTCTGTCTGGCCAAGATATCCAAATTCATTGGAAAAGATCACCGCACCCAGAAGGATCTGCTGATAAGAACGATGATCCAGATAAAACTGGATATGTCGGGTCACATCCTCCATCGCTTTCTGTAAAATATGATAACGATCAAGCACATGCAGGGCCTCATCCGTCGTGTTGCATGCCAGAATCTCTCTGGCACATTCCAGATCTGCTCCGGAGCGTATTGCTGCCGCACACAGAACCTCCATACGTCCGTCTGCGCTGTGTGAATGTGTATTCATGATTCCGGCAGCAACTTTGACAAATTTGCCAATATGCGAAATAAAAAGAATCCCCTTTACTCCCATGTTCACTGCCATATCAATGGTTTCACCTACATAATTACTGCACTTGATGTTTTTTTCAAAAGGAAGATTCATATGCTCCCTGAGGTAATCTGCCCCATAATTTCCCGGAGTCACGATCAGATACTGTTCCCCCTGTGAAAAATGCTGTTTCATTTCTACCTGAATACTCTGAATCAAGGCTTTCTCACTCATAGGTTCTACGATACCGGACGTTCCAAGAATAGAGATGCCACCCTGGATTCCCAGACGGGGATTAAAAGTCTTTTTCGCGATCTGTTCACCTTCTGGAACAGAAATCGTTACTTTCAGGCCACCCTCATAGTGGTATCGATCTGCTGCATCCTCCACTGCTTTCAGGATCATGGCCTTTGGCACAGGATTGATTGCTGCTTCTCCCACTTTCTGTGAAAGTCCCGGACGCGTCACTCTTCCGACACCTTTCCCTCCATCGACCGTAATCTCAGAGGATTTCGGACATTTTTCCACTCTGGCATAGACCAGAATTCCATTCGTCGTATCCGGATCATCCCCCGCATCTTTACGTACTGCGCAGATCACTGTATCTTTTTCCATACAGACGTCATGCAATTCCAGATGGAGAAGAATTCCCTTTGGTGTCATAAGATCTGTCTCGTTCTGTTTCTGACCTCCGAGAAGCATTTCCGTGGCACCTTTTGCAGCTCCCGCCGCACAGGATCCGGTCGTATAGCCGAAATGAAGTTTCTTTTGATTTTTAATTACATAATAATCTTCCAGTCCTGTTTTATGTGCCATAACTTCCTCCTTCACATATGCCATTTTATTATATTATTTTGCCAAAAAAATGTCAATGAAACACCTTTTAATTAATCTTACATTCCTCATTTATCCGGAATACCTTTTTAAATATTTCTGCACAAAAAAAACCAGCCCACTTTCGGACTGGTCTTTTGCATTTTATGTATCTTTTTAATAAATAATGATCGGATATCCACCGTCAATCGTATTATAGATCAGTGCTGCCTGATCTGTCGGAAGGTTGATACAGCCATGACTACCGGCGCCACTTTTATATCGGTTTCCTCCGAAAGAAGACTGCCAGGATGCATCATGAAGCCCCTGCCCATATACAAATGGCATCCAGTAATTTACTTTTACGTTGTATCCATATTCCTGACTGCTCAGGTTATATGGACTTGCCTTGTAGGCAATCGGCCATGCTCCTCTGTATGTCTCCCTGCCGGCTTTTGGTGCTCCACTGACGATATCTGTTTCTGTCACAAGTGCTCCATCTTTGTACAGCCACAGATGCTGGTTATCCAGACTTACTTCTATATAGCTTCCGTTCAGATCATCTGCACCGTTACGCTGCATGCCACTGATGCTGTATACCGGATCTCGTGTAACTGCAGTACCACTCGCAAGATCTGTCAGCAACTGCTGCACTTCTCCATCCTGATCGATCTGAAATCCATATTCATTATCGGATACCGTGACATCATTTCCATAGGATGTGTGGAATGTACGTGGAACATAGATGGTATTATACTTCGCTGCAAGATTCTGTACATAAGATTTCACTGCTTCCTGATCAATATTCAGGCTGTCATCTGTAATCTGCAGCCATGTCTCGATTGTTCCTGCATCAATTACTTCCGTCGTACTTCCCAATGTATATGTAACTGTAGTACTGCGATATTTATTCAACTGATCATTCAGTCCTGTAACTTTATTCTGCATTTCATCAGAAACCGTTACAGACGGCTGCTGATAAACATTTGTATCCAATGTGATCTGAATATCCCCACCAAGAAGCTTCAGCCGAAAATTATCATCCAGCATCTGATCTACATAGCTTTCAAGTCTGGTCTCATCAATTTTATTTCCCTGCACATCATTGACCAGAACAAACTGCTTCTGCTGTTCGTCATACTGAACCGCTGCATCCACGGATGCCGTACGCTCTTTACCTCCAAAATTAGAAGACGCAAGAGCTTTCTTTTCCTGTTCTTCATTCTTCTGGATCTGATATGCGATCTTGTAATCTTCCTGCGTGGCAAGATCTTTCTGTTTGCTTCCCGCATTGTCTGCAATTCTGTAAGCTCACTTTTAAGTGCTGACTCATCCAGATCATATCCAAGTTCACTCACCGTTGTCTGATAGACATCCGAGCCACCTTCTTTGAACTGTACCTTACGGCTGCGAAAAGCATCCAGAAGCTTCTGTTCTGCCTTATCCGCCGTCAGCGTGGAAACATCCATCCCGTAAATAGATATTTTTCTTCCAAGTGTATTGGTATCTGCAATATGTATGTAAGTAAAAAGCCCCGCCGTAAGAACAACCACACCTCCGATACATGCGCCCAATATGATTTTCTTTGCTTTTCTGCTGAGCTTAAATTTGTCTGCCATAATCTCTTTCCTCTTATCTGCTGTATTGTCAATTTATGCACGTATTCTGGTTCTTATTATATTACAGAGAAAAATGGACTTCTGTAATCTGAGGTTTCTGTTTATCTCTGACAATAAATTATTTTACCCTTTGATAACCAGAACTCTTCTCATAAGGTGTTGTATAGATTTTCAGGAATTTATCATATTCTTTGTTGCTGTAAAAATATCTTCTGTTATGACGGCTGATATCAAGACGGTCAAAACCTTTTCTTTTAAGCAGTCTGTATGTCTTTTCATATGCACTTCCTGTCATTGTGTTTAACTGCCACAGTGAAAAATTAAGCGCCCAATTAACAAATGCCCTTTCTAAGGTATCGTATAAACCTCTGTCTTTTAGCTCCTTTTGCATAGCCAAAAGCGCAATATAGAAACAATCCCATGATTTCTCTCTTGTACGCGACAGAGATGTTCTGACATTGACTCTCTGATGGATCAAGACCTCATCTACTGTAGAAATTCTGGAAGCACAGGCAAGCGCAATAAAAACAAAGAGCATATCATTTGTTGTTCGAAGATTCTGATACTTGATTCCCAATCTCCTGACATACTCCCTCTGGTATAATTTATCCCATGGCCAGCCATTAAACATTCTAAAAATATTATTTCTTACATTTTCATCAGTTGCTGCAAACGGCTCTTTTCGAAATACTGCTTCCGAAATGCCCATGTGCATTTTTTGTATACTTTCTCTGTATGATCATAGAGGTCTGCATTAAACACACATACTTCTGCCTCTGTTTCTTCCGCTCTGTCATATGCGGCTTTCAGCATATTTTTCTCAAAGAAATCATCTGCATCCAGAAAAGCCAGGTATTTTCCTCTTGCAACATCCATTCCATTATTTCTGGCTGCTCCTGCTCCCTGATTTTCCTGATGAATGACTCTGATCCTGGCATCTGCTTTTTCGAATTCTTTCAGAATTACCAGTGATCCATCTGTTGACCCATCATCCACACAGATAATTTCAATCTCTCTCAGAGTCTGCTTCAGCAGGCTGTTTAATCCGTCTTTTAAGAATTCTGCCGCATTGTATACCGGAATTATCACCGAAACCGCAGGTATATCATTACTCATATCTATTCCCCTTTGATTAATGCAACATTTTTTTCAGCTTTCGCGGAACAAAGGTAATTGCTCTTCCAATTTTTAAAGATGAAGAATTTTCCATGTCATCTATTTTTTTCTGAAGCTTTGTCACCTTGTTTTCGCTTTTTTTCAATGCCTTCGCCAGTTCTGCTTCGCTTCCAAACCTGAGTAGTTCTTTTCGAAATGTTTCATCAAAAAAAGCATCCATATCATCTACTAATCGATTGATATCTGTCCATTCTTTTTCCGTAAAATATTTTTTGTCAAAAAGTCCCCTGTTCTTCGCCTCTGAAAGTTCTTTATGCATCCTCTCCAAAAAAGCATATTTGAATTCCATTGTAAGTCTGAACAGATTCCACCGATAAGATATATATTTCAAAGATATAACCGGTTTCTCCAGTTCTTCTTTTAGCTCCGGTCGTTTTTCAAGAAATTCTTCAATAGATTTAAATTCATCACAGATACAATATATTTTGGCAGCCGCTTTTACCGATGAATTTGCATTATCTGTGCGATAATGAAGGTAGGCATCACGAACCAGCAATGCTCTTTCCGCACTTGCCCATACTTTAAACGCAAACCCTGTATCCTGATAGGAAGCACCCGGTGTTTCCGCAAAAGATACATGATTTTCCAACAGCCATTCTCTCCGATAAATCCCGCTCCAGATACATGGTCTCACACGAAAGATTTCCGGATGTTCCACCGGTCTGAACACCTGATCATACAGATCATATTCTTTTAGCACTTCATAATATGTGCTCTGAGGTTCCGGCTGCGATACATAAGAATAATAGTTTGATTTCACAACATCTGCATGATTTTCTTTTGCTGCTTTATATAATTCATCAAACATATTAAGATCTGCAAAATCATCCGTTTCAATAATGCCTATATATTCTCCTGTCGCATTTTGAAGTCCAACATTCATACTATGTCCGTACCCCGATTCGCTTTATGGATCACTTTGATACGATTGTCTTTCTGCGCATATTCATCCAGAATATTCCCTGTTGAATCTCTGGATCCATCATCTATACAAATAATCTCTATGTCCTTTAAAGTCTGATTTACTACACTGTCCATGCATTCTTTTAAAAATTTTTCAACATTGCATGCCGGCATTAGTATGGATACTTTTGCCATCTTCCATTCCTCCTGATCTGTCATTATCTTGCACGAAGCTTTCGAATGATTGCTATGCCTGTACATTTTATTCCGTTTTTTCTCATATACCTGAATATCTTTTTCACCAAATACCCCGGTGTCGTTAATACCTGCAGCATTTTGCCCACACCGGATGGTTCTGTTATTCTCTTATAAAGATAAATATCATTTACGCAAAAAACTCTTTCAGCCTTCAACAGAATACGTTTTACAAAGCATCTATCTGTATCTATTTTATTATGAAAGTCCGTTTTTTCCCCGATAAGTAAATCTTTTTTCAAAATCTGCATGGATACGGGCGGTAATATATCCTTATTCTTTTTCAGCTGATTTCGCATTTCTTTCCCTGTTATTACCTGCGCGTAAGAGCCGCATCTGTAAAATTCATCTGAAAGATTTTTATATCGTTTCGCGAGTTTTGTATTTTCATAAAAAACTGCCCCGGAAAACAGCAGAATATCCAGATGTTTCGTCTCACATATATTCCACAACTCTTCCAAAGCAAATGAAGTGAGCAAATCCCCACTATTCATAAAATACAGATATTTCCCCTCTGCTTTATTTAATACTTCATCCCCGCGTGTTATCTGGCCGGGCTTTGTCTGATCGATTATCTCGATATCATTTACGATTGACTGCGCTGAAAGTGAATCCAGCGTTTCTTCCATATATTTATCTGTATCACCTGCAGAAATAATTACCGTAATTTTTTTCATAGTTCTAATCTCATACACCATTTCGTTTTTTCAATATTTATAGCATACTTTGTTTACTATTTAATTGCAATCATTTTCCATGATATTTTTTCAATCCTCTGTCGAATAGCTGCCCCAAATATTAATTTTCTGTCACAAACCCATAATTTTTACACCGGACAGCAATTTTGTGATAGGATAATTTTATTATGAAATGAAGGAGAAGATTGTGTTGAAACCGACAAATACCAATTACCTTTTTAAATTTTCCATTGTAACAGCCGTTTATAATGTAGAGGCCTACCTTTCCGAGGCAATTGACAGTATCCTTTCACAGGATATAGGTTTTCTCGAATCCGTAGAGCTTATTCTTGTCGATGACGGATCTACCGATGCTTCCGGAGCTATCTGTGATGAATATCAGCATAAATATCCGGAAAACATCGTCGTAATACACAAACCCAACGGTGGCGTTGCCAGCGCACGAAATGCAGGTATCGCTGTGGCCCGTGGAAGATACGTTAATTTCATGGATTCTGACGATAAACTGACTCCTGATACACTTTCTTCCGTCTATGACTTTTTTATTGAGCATGATAAAGAGGTGGATCTTGTTTCTGTTCCTATTTTTTACTTCGAACAAAAAAACGAACCACATCGCCTGAATTACAAATATGCTTCCGACAAAGCGCAGGTCATTGATCTGACCACGCATTATTCTTATGTACAGATGTCATCAGCATCTGCTTTTTTCAAAAGAGAAGCTCTGAACGATCATACATTCGATACCTCTCTTCGTTATGCAGAAGATTCCAAGGCGATCATGGAACTACTTTTAGAGAATCCCCAATATGGCATTGTCCCACAGGGGCGCTACCTGTATCGTGCCCGTACATCCATGAATTCTGCCTTGAACGGTTCCAAATCGCACAGAGAATGGTACATTGACTGCCTCAAGAACTACATATTCTGGGCATTGGATGAGGCGAAATCCCGTTTCGGAGCCATTCCGGATTATGTACAGTACAATGTCATGTACGATCTGCAGGGACGCTTCAAAGTTGATGAAATTCCAGAAAACGTATTGACGCCTCATGAAAAAACTATTTTTTTGAAAATGCTGTTCGATGCTGTTTTTCAGATTGACGACCACATCATTCTTGAGCAGAAAAATCTATCCATGGAACTGAAGGACTATATCATGAGCATAAAAAAAGCACCGGATTCCGGAACTTTGCAGTTTGATGACAAGAGCGAAGATGCCTGGTTTCAATATCCCGATCTGAGTACCGGTCACGCTTCATCTTATCAGCTTCGTCTGACTTCCATGGAACTTATGAAACATGATATCCTGCTGGAGGGTGCAGCTAAGATCTATCTGCGTTTTCCATATCCAGCCAATCTGTTTCTTCGAATCACAACCGGTCATACTACACATATGGTAAAATGCTGTTTCCGCGAAGATCCGGAACACGTTTTTCGTTTTAATGGACAGAAACTTGCTGTATTCCTGAAATTTACAGCAGTCATTCCATACGAAATGTTTTCTGGTATTACACATATCGAATTTTGCTGGGATTGCGATGGGCATACGATCTGTTATCACAGTTTACACCGTATGGCGGAATTTCCTCTTGCATATGGACAGCAAAAGCTTCTTCTGAACAAAAAATCCTATTATGCTACACTTTCTTCGCAGATGCTTACATTTGAAGAAGCCACTCCTGTATCAAAACTGAAAAATCATACACATTCTGTGCTTCGAAGGATTCGGAAGATTTGTTATTTAAAATAACATTCAAAATATTTTTCTTATTTTCCTGTTTTCTTTGTATTGCAATCTTTTTACCAATATGGTAGCATTCAATTAAACAGAATTAATTTATATGCTATATGTTGTTATTTAAAATAACATTTTATGAAAGGTAAAAAGTTTCTCAATGAAAAAATTATCTATGACACGACTTGCCGAACTTGTTTCCGGCAAGCGAAAAGAAAAATCCATGACTCAACAGGAGCTGGCTGATGCTACCGGCATCAATCGTTCTCTGTTATCCCGTCTGGAGAAAAAAGATTTTATTCCATCAATTCCACAACTGGAAAGTCTTGGAGAATGCCTTGGATTTGATCCGGATGAAGCATTTACTGAACAGTCCGCTTCCCGGTTGCCATCTCCTTCTCCTTTGAACATTGCTGTCGCAGGCACAGGTTATGTCGGTCTTTCCATTGCAACATTACTTGCACAGCACAATCATGTTACTGCTGTTGATATCATTCCTGAGAAAGTTGATCTGATCAACAAACGCAAATCTCCGATTCAGGACGAATATATCGAAAAATATCTTGCAGAAAAAGAGCTTGACCTGACAGCTACACTGGATGGCGAAGCTGCTTACACAAATGCTGACTATATAGTCATTGCGGCACCGACAAACTACGACAGTCAGAAAAACTATTTTGATACATCTGCCGTTGAAGCTGTGATCGAACTTGTCCTCAAAGTAAATCCACATGCGATCATGGTCATCAAATCCACGATTCCGGTCGGCTATACAGAATCTGTCAGAAAGAAATACAATACAGCAAATATCATTTTCAGTCCGGAATTTCTTCGTGAATCCAAAGCACTGTACGATAACCTGTATCCAAGCCGCATTATCGTTGCTACAGATCCGGATGATCCGAAACTGGTACAGGCGTCCCACAATTTTGCAGCTCTTCTCCAGGAAGGTGCTCTGAAAGAAAACATTGATACATTATTTATGGGATTTACTGAAGCAGAGGCTGTAAACTGTTGCAAACACCTACCTTGCACTTCGTGTTTCCTACTTTAACGAGCTGGATACTTACGCTGAAATGAAAGGTCTGAATACGCAGAACATTATTCAGGGTGTCTGCCTGGATCCTCGTATTGGAACACATTACAACAATCCTTCCTTCGGTTACGGTGGATACTGTCTTCCAAAAGATACCAAGCAGCTTCTCGCCAACTATAACGATGTTCCACAGAATATGATGAGTGCGATCGTTGAAAGTAATCGTACGCGTAAAGATTTCATTGCAGACCGTGTATTACAGAAAGCCGGTTATTACGGTTATGATGAAGAAAATACTTACAATTCTTCCATGGAGAAATCAGTCACTGTAGGTGTTTATCGTCTGACTATGAAATCCAACTCTGACAACTTCCGTCAGTCTTCTATTCAGGGAGTCATGAAGCGAATCAAAGCCAAGGGTGCTTCCGTGATCATCTATGAACCAACCCTGAAGGACGGATCTACCTTCTTTGGAAGCAAAGTTGTCAATGATCTTGATAAATTTAAAAATCTGAGCGACTGTATCATCGCAAACCGTTACAGTCAGATCCTGGATGATGTAAAAGATAAAGTATATACCCGAGATCTTTTCCAGAGAGATTAGAGATAAAAAAATCCCTTCCACTTACGTGGAGGGGATTTTTTGCTATAAACGTTTAATATTCTATACAAATATTAGAACTTTCCTGCGTCTGCAGCTTCCTGTACGGCTACAGCTACAGCAACAGTCATACCAACCATCGGGTTGTTACCAGCGCCGATCAGACCCATCATTTCTACGTGAGCCGGTACGGAAGAGGATCCTGCGAACTGAGCGTCAGAATGCATACGTCCAAGTGTATCGGTCATACCGTAGGAAGCAGGACCTGCTGCCATGTTGTCCGGATGAAGTGTACGTCCTGTACCACCACCGGATGCAACGGAGAAGTATTTCTTTCCTTTTTCGTTGCATTCTTTCTTGTAAGTACCTGCAACCGGATGCTGGAAACGAGTCGGGTTTGTGGAGTTACCTGTGATAGAAACGTCAACGCCTTCTTTCCACATGATGGCAACACCTTCCGGAACGCTGTTAGCGCCGTAGCAGTTAACTTTTGCACGAAGTCCTTCAGAATAAGATTTACGGAATACTTCTTTAACTTCGTTCTTGTATGGATCATACTCTGTCTCTACATATGTAAATCCGTTGATACGGGAGATGATCTGAGCAGCGTCTTTTCCAAGACCGTTCAGGATAACACGAAGAGGTTTTTTACGAACTTTGTTTGCTTTTTCAGCAATACCGATAGCACCCTCAGCTGCTGCGAAGGACTCATGTCCAGCCAGGAAGCAGAAGCAGTCTGTTTCTTCTTCCAGAAGCATTTTACCAAGGTTACCATGTCCAAGACCTACTTTACGTGTATCAGCAACGGAGCCAGGAATACAGAAAGCCTGAAGTCCTTCACCGATAGCTGCTGCTGCGTCAGCTGCTCTTCTGCAGTCTTTTTTGATTGCGATAGCTGCACCTACGATGTATGCCCAGCAAGCGTTCTCGAAGCAGATCGGCTGAATGCCTTTGATCTGATCGTATACGTTAAGGCCTGCATCTTTAGTGATTTTCTCTGCTTCTTCGATAGAAGCGATTCCATAGCTGTTTAAAACTGAATTGATTTTGTCAATTCGTCTCTCATATGATTCAAATAAAGCCATTTACTTATCCTCCTGAAATTATAATCGGTATAATTATTCTTTACGTGGGTCGATGATCTTAACAGCATCTGCAACACGGCCATACTGACCTTTTGCTTTTTCCCATGCTGTGTTCGGGTCATCACCTTTTTTGATGAAGTCAGTCATTTTGCCAAGGCTTACGAACTGATAACCGATAATTTCATTATCTTCGTCAAGAGCGATACCTGTAACATAGCCTTCTGCCATTTCCAGGTAACGAGGACCTTTTTTAAGTGTTCCGTACATTGTACCAACCTGAGAACGAAGTCCTTTACCAAGGTCTTCCAGACCAGCACCTACTGCAAGTCCGTCTTCAGAGAATGCAGACTGGGAACGTCCGTATACGATCTGAAGGAAAAGTTCTCTCATAGCTGTGTTGATAGCATCACAAACAAGGTCTGTATTCAGAGCTTCCATAACAGTCAGTCCTGGAAGAATCTCAGATGCCATAGCTGCGGAATGAGTCATACCTGAGCATCCGATTGTCTCAACCAGTGCTTCCTGGATGATACCTTCTTTTACGTTCAGGGACAGCTTACAGGCACCCTGCTGAGGAGCACACCAGCCTACACCATGTGTGAAACCGGAAATGTCCTTCACTTCCTTAGCCTGAACCCATTTTGCTTCTTCCGGGATTGGAGCGGCGCCGTGATGGACACCCTGTGCAACTGGGCACATTTCTTCTACTTCGCGTGAATAAATCATGTTAAAACTCCTTTCAAGTATAGATTTACTTATGATGTTGTTAAAAGATAGACTAACAACCTGAATGTATTTTCTCACAAATCACTACCGTTAGTCCAGTCAAACTTATGTCAAAAAATACGAACTTTTCTATATGGATATCATATAATTGCCGTTCTTGTATAAATGTGATAAAATTCATTAAAAAACAAGGAGAAAATTCTATGTCTGACAAACTCCCTCCAAGCATTTTTCCGGCACGCTTTCAAATTCTAAGTGGCAGCATGCTGAAACTGCTTGCCTGTATTGCCATGCTGATCGATCATACAGGTGCAATCATACTCAGCCACTATCCGCCGGCGCTCACGGAGCTCTTTTATATCAATGGAAAAGGAATTACTTTCTATCGTATTGTCCGCGATATCGGACGATGTGCTTTTCCTATTTTCTGTTTCCTGATCGTCGAGGATTCCTTCATACGCATGACCGCAGAAAATATGGCCGGAATCTGCTGCTGTTTGCGCTAATTTCCGAAATTCCGTGGAATTTTATGTTTGCAAACACCTGGCATTATGCTGATAAACAGAATGTTTTTTTTACTCTCTTTCTTGGATATCTTGCCTTCTGTGCTCTTGAATACTTCTGGGAAACACCGTGGATGCAGCTTTTCTCTCTGCTTGCTCTCCTCGGTATCTCTATCCTGCTGCATGCAGATTACGGATGGCGTGGTTTCATCTTTCTCGTTCTGATGTATCTTCTCCGAAATGAGAAAGTATCCCAGGCGATCGTTGGAAGCTGCTGGCTGAGTTATGAATGGAAAGCCTGTTTTGCCTTTATTTCCATTAATATGTACAATGGAAAACGCGGCTTTATCCGAGGAAAAGCCGCGAAGTATTTCTTTTATTTATTCTATCCCGTACATATCACAATCCTTGTGATCATCCGGAATCTCTTTTTTCTTTAAAGACTGTTTTGGCCGGCCTTAATTCTTTTTGATGATCTCGGCTGCGTTTTTGTAGATACTGTCTGCCGGAATGCAGCCTCTTACCGGTGAAAGCGGATATATATTCGTATTTCTGCCGATCACAGTTCCAGGGTTCAGCACAGAGCCACATCCAACTTCTACATGGTCACCAAGCATGGCACCAAATTTCTTCAGTCCTGTCTCTATCTTCTCATCACCATCTTTGACAACGACCAGTTTCTTGTCTGACTTAACGTTGGAGCAGATAGAACCTGCGCCCATGTGGGATTTGTATCCAAGAACAGCATCTCCTACATAGTTATAATGCGGAACCTGTACTTTATTAAAAAGGACTGCATTTTTGAGTTCTGTGGAATTTCCGACAACTGCTCCTTCTCCCACAATTACATTTCCACGGATAAATGCACAATGGCGGACTTCCGCATCCTTACCGATAATAGCCGGCCCATTGATATAAGCAGTTGGAGCTATTTTGGCAGATTTTGCGATCCATACATTGCCATCCTTACACTCATACTCAGACGGATTGAGTGTCGGACCAAGTTTCATAATAAAATCACTGATTTCCGGGAGAACTTCCCACGGATATGTCTTTCCTTCAAACAACTCTGCAGCTATTGTTTCATTCAAATCCAGAAGATTTGCAACTGTAAAATCTTTTAACATGATTATGATTTTCCTCCTCGTCTGGAAGCCATTGGCTTCGATTTATAATTCGCAGCGGCTGCGTCAAAAAACTGCCGCAGTGCATACTGATAATTACTCTGTTCCACCTGAGCGGTACGCACACGCACAAAATGTTCCAGTTTGTCCATGTACTCCTGTGAAGTAATACTTCCCTCTGCCACATATGTAAGGCCTTTTTCCCAGCTTGCTGTCAGTTCAGGATTCAGAAGCTGACGAATCGAACAGTTTACAACATCAAATATCATCTCTCCAAGAAGCGTTGGTGTGATTACCTGTGTCTTTTTATTTAATGACAAGTATTTGATAGAAACAAGTTTCTTAAGAATCTCTGCTCTTGTTGCACTGGTTCCGATTCCGCTTCCCTTGATCTGTGCTCTCAGTTCCTCATCTTCGATCAGCTGCCCTGCATTTTCCATTGCCAGAATCATAGAACCTGAATTATACCGTTTCGGCGGAGACGTTTCTCCCTCTTTAATGTTCAGAGCATCTACGGTCAGTATATCATTCTTTTTCAGTCGCTGCAACGCATTCAAAAGCTGCACGTCACAGGATGCCTCCTCACTGTCTTCTTTGCCGGACTCCTGTGAGCTGTCTGCTGCTGATTTTCTGGCAAAAGAATTCGTCGCATATTTCAGGTATCCTTCTTCCTGCAGCACCTTGAAACCGGAAAAGAACTTTTCTTTCTGCATCTCTGTCACCAGACTGACTTTCTGATAAACTGCCGGCGGACAGAAAATACAGAGGAAACGTCGTACGATCGTCTCATAAACTCTCTGTGATGTCTGAGAAAGACTTTTCAGAACATTTAATCCCTGACCTGTCGGGATGATCGCATAATGATCTGTAATCTGTTTATCATTGACATATCTGGTTTTTGCGATTGTTTTGTAAGAACCCATCTGTAAAATCTCATCTGCTGCATTGTCGATCATCAGATATCGACGCAGTCCTGAAATATTTTTATAAATTTCTTTTGCAACCGCACTCGACAGCACTCTGGCATCAGTTCTGGGATAAGTCACCAGTTTTTTCTCATACAATTCCTGTGTAATACGAAGTGTCTCGTCCGGACTGATCTTGAACAGTTTGGAGCAGACATTCTGAAGCTCTGCCAGGTTAAATAAAAGTGGCGGATTTTTGTTTTCATTTTTGCGTTCCACCTTTTCTACGCAGCAGGACAAGGGTTGTTCCGACTCCAACATCCGAATCAGTTCCTCGGCATGTTTCTTTTCTTTGAAGCCATTCTCCTTATAAAGATACGGCGACTGGAAATATCTGCTTCCTTCTACTGCTCTCCATTCTCCATCAAAGTGTTCTCCTTCCAGTGCAATACTGGAAAGGACACGGTAAAACGGGGTTTTCACAAAAGATCGGATCTCCCGTTCGCGACGCACAACCATTCCAAGCACACATGTCATGACTCTTCCTACGGAGATTGCCTGATATTTACTGTTCAGGTAATTAGAAACACTGTTGCCATAACGCAAAGTCAGAACTCTGGAAAAATTGATTCCCATCAGATAATCTTCCTTTGCCCGCAAATAGGCAGAATCTGCCAGATTGTCATAGACTGACAGTTCTTTTGCCTCGCGGATTCCTCTAAGGATTTCTTCCTCTGTCTGGGAATCGATCCATACTCTACGCTGCTCTTTATCTTTCACACCCGCCATCTGTGCCACCAGACGATAGATATATTCTCCCTCACGCCCGGAGTCGGTACACACATAAATCGTCTCTACATCCGGACGGTTCAGAAGCCCCTTAACAATGTTAAACTGTTTCTGCACCCCCGGAATCACTTCATACTTAAATTCACGCGGTAAAAAAGGCAGGGTATCCAAACTCCACCTTTTATACTTGATATCATATTTTTCAGGATAGCTCATAGTGACCAGGTGCCCAACACACCAGGTCACTACAGAATCTTCTGATTCCAGATAGCCATCCTTTCTCTGTCCGTTAATTTTTAATGCTTTCGCAAATTCCTGAGCAACACTTGGTTTCTCAGCTATGTATAAGGATTTACCCATATTATTTATCTGCACTCATCTTTCTGAGAGGCCATGCAAGAAGAAGCGCACCGCCTGCCATATTTCCCAAAGTGACGATTATCATGCTCTTAACCATTGCTCCAATGGAAACTCCCGGTACCAGACATCCTGCTGTTACAAAGATACCCATATTTGCCACGCAGTGCTCAAATCCGCTGACAACAAATCCAGAAATACACATAACGATCATCAAAAACTTTGCAGCTTCGCTCTTAAGCTTAATGCCACAAAGAACCCCAAGACATACAAAGAAGTTACACAAAACTGCACGGAAAAACATCTGACCTGCCGGAATTGCAAGTTTATTTCCGATAAATCCGGCAAAATAATCTGCTGTTCCGGATGCTCCCGCCCATACAAAAATCAGAGAAAGAATCAGACAGCCAACAAAGTTACCGATATAGCTGACTACCCATACTTTAGCCGCATCGCCCCAGCTGATCTTCTTGTCAAATGCTCCAAATGCCATCACCAGATTATTTCCGGTAAAAAGCTCGCCGCCTACCAGCGAAATCAGCAATACCGCAATCGAGAACACGAGTGCCCCCAGGAATTTCCCCCATGCCGGTTCTTCGGCCCCTGAGAACACATTTCCCACAACATTGGAAAAGATCATTGCAACTACAATAAAGAACCCTGCCATGATCGCCCGCATGAAATACTTGAAAAAGTCATTTTTCAGCAGGGTAATCTTCGCGTTTGCTGCATTTGATAGTTTCTGTACATCCTCTTGATTCATAAAAAATACCTCCCTTTCCAAGGAACAGAGTATCTTATAAACTCTTTTGTTCCCTCCACATATTGTATTCTTGCATTATAGCATTTTTGATATAAATTCTCAATATATATACCGCAAAGTTTGATATTTTTATAACAAATTTTCATTTATTTTCGATAACTGTCAGTTATCGAATCTCCAGTGCATGATTTTCCCGGTCAGTCACTTCACCGATCATCGCACAGGAAAGAGCAGATTCACTCAATTCCAGAAGTATCTCTTCTGCTTCATCTGCCGGAACCGCCGCAAGAAGTCCGCCGGACGTCTGTGGATCAAAGACCAGATCCTCCCGCCAGAGTTCTGCTGTGCTTATGTAACCAAATTTTGCTGCAAATTCCCGGTTGCGATATGCGCCTCCCGGAATCAGGCCCATAGAGGCGTATTCTTCTACATCTGGAAGGATCGGAAGTGCTTTTGCATCGATCACAAGTGTCTTCTTACTACCGTCTGCCATTTCCGTTCCATGTCCGCCAAGACCAAACCCTGTCACATCTGTACAGGCATGAACAGTATGTCTTTTTAATACATCACGGGCATATCTGTTTAGCGTCTTCATAGATTTCAAAGCTGCTTCCCGCGCCTCTTCAGATACCATATCGGCTTTGATAGCCGTATTCACAATACCCGTTCCAAGCGGTTTTGTAAGGATCAGCCTGTCACCTGTCTGAGCTCCGTAATTCTTCCAGAACTTCTCTGGATGTACAAAGCCTGTTACGCTCAGGCCATACTTCGGTGTATCATCCTGGATCGTATGCCCACCGGCAAGTACAGCTCCCGCTTCCATTACTTTGTCCGCTCCGCCCTTCAGAATCTCACCAAGGATTGCTGTATCCATATCCTCGGGAAAGCAACAATATTCAATGCGGTTTTCGGCTCACCACCCATAGCATAGACGTCACTCAATGCATTCGCCGCTGCTATCTGCCCAAAATCATATGGATCGTCTGCAACCGGCGTAAAAAAATCAAGGGTCTGAATCATTGCCAGTTCGTCCGAAATTCTGTAAACAGCTGCATCATCAGATGTTTCTGTTCCAACAAGAAGATTCGGATCCTGAAATTTCGGCAGTCCACAAAGTACACCTGCCAGCGTTCCCGGACCTACTTTCGCTGCACATCCACAATTGGGGGCGAGCTTTGTAAGATATACCTTCTCCATTTTGCTCAATTTCCTTTCTGTCTTAACCTTGTCCATCTATGATAACATAAATCTTCCGTTTTCTCCATGTCTTTTTTTGACAGAAAAGCGCAAAAAAACTGCCCTGGCAGATTTTATTTCCTGTCAGGACAGTTCTGGTTAAATATCATTATTTGAAATGATTTTTATTTCTTTGTAATATAGCCTTTTGCTTTCAGAGTTTCTGCACAGAGTACAGCTCCACCGGCAGCTCCTCTTACGGTGTTATGGGAAAGTCCGACGAATTTATAGTCGTAAACGGTATCTTCACGGAGGCGTCCAACAGATACACCCATTCCGTGTTCGTAGTTGACATCCTCGCTTACCTGCGGACGGTTGTCTTCTTCCAGATACTGGATGAAATGTTTCGGTGCACTCGGAAGTTCCAGTTCCTGAGGAAGTCCCCTAAAATTCCTAAGTGCTTCGATCAGCTGTTCTTTTGTAGGTTTCTTACGGAATTTAACGAATACTGCAGCTGTATGTCCGTTCAGTACCGGAACACGAAGGCACTGACAGGTGATAACAGGTTCTGTAGCCGGTACGATCACTCCGTCTTCAATCTTACCCCACAGTCTCAACGGCTCTTTCTCGCTCTTTTCTTCTTCTCCACCGATATATGGAATGATATTGTGTTCCATTTCCGGCCAGTCTTTAAATGTCTTTCCTGCTCCGGAAATTGCCTGATATGTAGTAGCAACTACTTCATATGGTTCAAATTCTTTCCAGGCAGTAAGTACCGGTGCATAGCTCTGAATGGAGCAGTTTGGTTTAACAGCGATGAATCCCTTAGTAGTACCAAGGCGTTTCTTCTGATACTGGATCACATCAAAATGTTCCGGGTTGATTTCCGGCACTACCATCGGCACATCCGGTGTCCAGCGATGTGCACTGTTGTTGGAAACAACAGGAGTCTCTGTCTTTGCGTATTCTTCTTCGATCGCTTTGATCTCATCTTTGGACATGTCAACTGCGGAAAACACAAAGTCAACAGTAGAAGCAACTTTTTCTACTTCATTAACATTCATAACTACGATATTCTTTACTGCTTCCGGCATTGGAGTATCCATTTTCCATCTGCCGCCAACAGCTTCCTCATATGTCTTTCCAGCGCTTCTCGGGCTTGCTGCCAGAGTAACGACCTCAAACCACGGATGGTTTTCCAGAAGAGAAATAAATCTCTGTCCTACCATACCTGTAGCACCTAAAAATACCGACTCTCAGTTTTTCACTCATAACAATCGTTCTCCTCACTCGTTTATTTCGCATGTGTCTTTGTACGGCACACATCTGTTTTCTTTGTACATACTATACCACTTTAATCAAAAATGCAAGTGGTTTTTAATTATTTTTCAGATATTCTTTGTTCCCTGCAATGATCTGCTCCATCACTTTCGGTCCCGGAGCGCCATATGTCTCACGTTTTTCCACACATGTCTTCATGCTAATCGCCTCATAAATATCCTGTTCAAATACAGGTGAAATTTCTTTGTACTCTTCAAGCGGAAGTTCATCAAGAGAGATTCCCTTATCAATACAGGTCAGTACCAGGCGGCCTACAATACCATGTGCATCACGGAACGGAACTCCGTGATTTACCAGATAGTCTGCAGCATCTGTAGCATTGGTAAATCCATTCTTTGCACTCGCTTCCATTACGTCTTTGCGGAATTCCATGGTAGAAACCATACCGGTAAATAATGCGATGCAGCCCTTCACGGTATCAATAGCATCAAAGGTAAGTTCTTTGTCTTCCTGCATGTCTTTGTTATATGCAAGCGGAATTCCCTTCATCGTTGTAAGAATAGAAGTCAGTGCACCATAGACACGTCCCGTCTTACCTCTTACAAGTTCTGCAATATCCGGATTCTTTTTCTGCGGCATAATACTGCTTCCGGTGCTGTATGCGTCATCAATCTCCACAAAACGGTTATTCATTGGAATTCCAGAGAATGATTTCCTCGCAGAAACGGCTCAGATGCATCATAACTGTGGACATAGCAGAAAGAAGTTCGATCACATAATCTCTGTCAGATACGGAATCCATACTGTTTCTGGTCGGTCCGTCAAAGCCCAGCAGCTCTGCAGTATAAAATCTGTCCAGCGGATAAGTGGTTCCTGCAAGCGCACCTGCTCCAAGCGGACAGGTATTCATACGTTTACGAATATCAGCCATACGGCTTCTGTCCCTGCGGAACATCTCAAAATATGCCCCTACATGATGTGCCAGTGTAACCGGCTGTGCTTTCTGCAAATGCGTAAATCCAGGCATATATGTGTGCACATTATTCTCCATGATCACCTGAAGAGCTTCCAGAAGTTTCTTCAGTTCTGCATCGATCTCTTCGATCTCATCACGCACATACAATTTCATATCAAGAGCGACCTGGTCATTACGACTTCTTCCTGTATGAAGCTTCTTACCCGGATCTCCGATACGGTCAATCAGATTTGCCTCTACAAAACTGTGAATATCTTCATATTCAGATGTAATCTCCAGTTTTCCGGATTCTACATCTGCAAGAATACTGTCCAGACCGCCAAGGATCTGATCTCTTTCTTCTTCTGTCAGGATGCCCTGCTTGGCCAGCATTCTGACATGAGCTTTACTTCCGCGGATATCCTGTTTATAAAATTTTTGGTCAAATGAAATAGAAGCATTGAAATTGTATACAAGTTTGTCCGTTTCTTTCGTGAAACGTCCTCCCCATAACTGTGCCATAATTTCCTCCTTGTAATTCGCTATTTTTGCACTGTCCGTCCGTATCCTCGCACGACAGTGCATAATTTCTTACCAGTTTACTACATTCCAGTGAAAAAGTCAAAGAACCGAACCCTCTGAAATTTGTTTTTGTTTCATTTTTTCTTCCTGCTCACGCTTTGAAAAAACACATCCACAATAATTCTGACGATAAAGACCATAGTCGTGTGACAGTTCAATAGAACGTTTATAACCGTTTTTCTTTTTGAAATCAGATGGCAGATGCTTTACTCCATAGATTTCTGCCAGTGCTTCCCCAATTTCATTGATCTTCTCTGCATTTTTCAGAGGACTTATTGACAGGGTCGTCGTAAAGTAATCGTAATTTCCCTCTTTTGCAAGTTTTGCAGCTTCCTCCATGCGCAGTCGATAACATTTAAAACAACGTTCCCCACCTTCCGGAACCCTTTCCAGCCCACGGGCCATCTCATAAAATATCTGCGGATCATAAGTTCCCTCCATAATATGAACCGGATGAGTAAACGACATCTCTGCGACAAGTCGTCGGATTTCTGCTACTCTCTTTCGATACTCTTCCTCCAGCGAGATATTCGGATTATAAAAAAATACCGTAATCTCAAAATACTGCGACAGATATTCCAGGACATAACTGCTGCAGGGTGCACAACAGCTGTGCAAAAAAAGGCACGGCACCTTTTCTTCTTTTTGGGTATGTTCAAGAAGCTGATCAAGCTCCCTCTGATAATTTCGTTTATTCAATCCTGTTACCTTCTTTTTCTATCTATATATGGATCGTCTGCTGTAAACTATTTTACGATCCCGATACAACATATCATATCACATGAAATGTTTTTCGCATATCTTAAAATATAGATTCCTGTATACAGATCTGAAATCCGTATGCAAAATTTTACACATGTATCTTGTGGAGGTATTTTTATGAAACCCCTTCTGGAAATCAGAGATGTTTCTCTTTCTTATCATACCGTATCCGGAGAAACAAAAGCTCTTTCAAATATATCGTTTAACCTAATGCCAAGTGAATTTCTTGCTGTTGTCGGTCCGTCCGGCTGTGGAAAATCCACACTTCTGAACCTAATCTGCGGCATGCTCCTGGCAGAGGAGGGCACGATTCTTATGAACGGCATCCCTCCGTCCCCCGGCGACCCGCGCATCGGATATATGCTCCAGAAAGATCATCTTCTGGAATGGCGAACCATCTATCAGAACGTAATTCTTGGACTTGAGATCCGCAATGAAAAAACGCCAGAAAAGCTTGCTTATATCGAAGAAATGCTAGACACTTACGGACTTGACAAATTCCGTACTGCCCGTCCTTCTCAGTTATCCGGCGGGATGCGACAGCGTGCAGCTCTCATCCGCACACTAGCATTAAAACCAGACCTGCTCCTGCTTGATGAACCTTTTTCTGCTCTGGACTATCAGACACGACTGAATGTCAGCGATGACATCGGACGTATCCTGAAAAAGGAAAATAAGCCGGCAATCTTGGTCACTCATGATATTTCCGAGGCGATCAGTATGGCAGACCGTGTGATAATTCTGACCAAACGTCCTGCCCATGTTGCACGCATTGTCCCAATCCGGCTTTCACTGGATGAGAAGACACCGCTCGCTGCACGCGGTGCACCGGAATTTAAATCCTATTTTAATCTTATATGGAAGGAGCTGAACCAGTATGCCTGAACATTCTCCTGCACAAAAACAGTACCTTCTTCGTGTCCGGCGGAAAAAATATATGATTCACGTGTCCAGGATACTTTTGTTCCTGGGCTTTCTGTTTTTATGGGAAGTGTCTGCCAGACGGAGATGGATTGATTCTTTTATCTTCAGCAGTCCGTCTGAAATCTGGCAGACATTTTTTACAATGATCCAGGATCAGTCCCTGTTTACACATATCGGGATCACCCTGACAGAAACACTGGTCAGTTTTGTGTTTACTGTTTTTCTCGGGATTGGCACAGCAGTTCTTCTGTGGTGCTGTCCGAAGCTTTCGCGGATCCTGGAGCCTTACCTCGTCGTCCTAAACAGTCTGCCAAAATCCGCCCTTGCCCCACTCCTGATCGTATGGCTGGGTGCAAATATACGCACAATCATTGTCGCAGGAATGTCTGTGGCGATCTTTGGCTCGATCATCAATCTCTACACTGGCTTCCGCGAAGCTGACCCAGAGAAACTCAAGCTCATCCGCACCCTCGGCGGCACAAAAAAAGACGAACTGACAAAGATTGTCCTTCCGTCTTCTGTGCCCCTCATCTTAAGTGTGATGAAAGTCAATATTGGGTTGTGCCTTGTCGGCGTGATCATCGGAGAATTCATTGGCGCCCGCCAGGGACTTGGATACCTGATCATCTACGGTTCCCAGACGTTTAAGCTGACGTGGGTACTGATGTCCATCGTAATCCTGTGCGTGATTGCAATGGGGCTGTACGCCATTCTGGATTTTATTGAAAAACGTGCACAGAAATGGTAACTTTCCTTAAACTACTACCGTGTCAAGGACATTGGTAGTAGTTTCTCGGATACACTCCAACAAAGGAAATCTGCGGCAGAACTCTGTAATCGTTTAGTACGATTCTGATTTCTCTCACGTTTTCTTTAAAAATCGGAATGATTTTTTTGTAACCGATCACGGTTCCGGTATAGACTTTCTCCCACTCTCCCTGATCCCTTACAAATACTTCAAAAGCCTCTACTCTCTGGCTGTACCGGATTTCTTCTTTTAATACCAGATACCCGGCATCTTCTGCTTCATCCAGTGCGAAGACAAGTTCCACCGGCCTATGGGATTCTTCCAGCAAATTACGAGAAAAGCTTCCCTTCTGCCATTCTCCCAGTTCCTTCAATCGTTCCACATCATTCTCATGCAAAAGCCCGTTCGGCATCGGCGGGATATTCAGAAGAAATGTTGCATTTCCACCAACAGACCCCAGATAAATATGGACCAGTTCCTCCAGGCTTTTTACCTGATCATCCTCTTCCGAATGATAAAACCATCCCGGCCGGATCGAGGTATTTACCTCTGCCGGATACCAGATCAGGGCATGTTCGCCTTCAAGGACGGCACGGCTTCCAAGGTCTTCCATATCACTGGTGATCTTCCTCTGGCGGAATTCTTCATCATCCGACTGCTGGCTTCTTTCTTGAACACTTTCTGCCAGGGCTGTCCTCGCAGGAACTACACTCCACTCAGATTTTCTTACATCGCCGGCTTCATTTCCACACCACCGGATGTCCGGTCCGCAGACGCAGATGCAGGCCTCTGGCTGATAGTTCCGTACACATGCATAATATCTCTCCCAGTTATAAACCTGCTTCTTTCCATTCGGACCTTCCCCACAGGCCCCGTCCAGCCAGACACTGAAGATTTCCCCATACCCGGTCAGAAGTTCCGTCAACTGTGCAATATAATAGTCGTCATATTCTTTCCCGCTTCCATAACATGGCTGATTCCGGTCCCACGGAGAAAGATAGATTCCAAACTTCAATCCATAACGACAGCAGGCATCCGAGACTTCCTGTACTACATCTCCTGCCCCATCCTTCCATGGACTTGAAGCGACACTGTGCTGTGTATATTTCGTCGGCCACAGGCAAAATCCGTCATGATGCTTACAGGTAAGGATCACGCCTTTCATTCCTGCCGCCTTCACCGCCGATACCCATTGCCCGGCATCGAATTCCTGCGGATTAAAAATTCTGGGATCTTCCGTACCGTCTCCCCATTCCCGGTTCGTGTACGTATTCATCCCAAAGTGAAAAAATGCATAAAATTCCGTTTCCTGATACTTAAGCTGACGCTTCGACGGAACAATCTTAATCAATTCCTGGTCTGTCGGCATATCTCTTCTCCTTCTTCAAAAAAATCCAATTCACCCTTTCAATCCGCCTGCACCGATTCCCTGCAGCAGATATCTCTGCCCGATCAGATAAATGATCATGGTTGGAATCATAATGATCACAAGTCCCGCAAACAGTGCGCCCCAGTCTGTCGCATACTTCTGTACTTCAAACAAATTTGCCATTCCGATCGAAGGGTCTTTTGGGCATCATCGGTCAGAAGGACTAGTGCAGCGGATATTCATTCCAGAATCCCATCGCGCTCAACATTGTGATCGTTGCAATTCCCGGTTTTGCAAGCGGAACCATAACTTTCAGAAGAAGCTGAAGGTTTGTGGCGCCATCGATCCGTGCAGATTCTTCAAAATCTTTCGGCACCGCAGACATAAAGCCCTGCAGAGTAAAGATGCAGAACGGGAACTGCATGACTGCATAGACCAGGCAGAGTACCGGCAGATTATTCAGCCCGTTGATCGCCTGTAATTCCAGAAACAGCGGGATCATGATATACGTTGCCTGGAGGAAAATACATGCCATATAGATCGTCGAGATCAGTTTGCTTCCGGCAAAACGGTATCTTGCCAGTACATAAGAAATCGGTATGACAAACAGCAGAAGCAATGCCGTAGACAAAGCACTGTCACAAACACAGAATTTCCAAAATACGCCGCAATATTTG
>ENA-OQDM01000454-OQDM01000454.1-human-gut-metagenome-genome-assembly--contig:-NODE-454-length-24062-cov-1.315647_pt1 | contig 24062 bp, 20 predicted proteins | sample MGYA00242772_ERZ504605 | MGnify/ENA primary metagenome ERZ504605 (study PRJEB26092, sample SAMD00036348) | human gut metagenome | host: Homo sapiens | study: EMG produced TPA metagenomics assembly of... | reverse complement strand
CGTGATACGGACAAACTCATCCACGTGCTCCGACAATTACAGCAATTAGGCAACACGGTCATCGTGGTGGAACATGACGAGGAAATCATCCGTGCGGCAGACTATATCATCGACATCGGGCCGCAAGCCGGACGCTTGGGCGGCGAGGTGGTATTCCAAGGCGACCTGCAACAGATGCTGGCCGAGAAACCGCAGGACACGCGAAGCTACACCGTGAAATACCTGACGGGACAGGAAACCATCGCCTTGCCGGACAGCGTACGCCCGTGGACAAACTATATCGAAGTGAAAGGCGCACGAGCCAACAACCTGCGCGGAATCGACGTACGCTTCCCGCTCAACGTCATGACGGTGGTCACGGGAGTCAGCGGGTCGGGCAAGTCCACCCTCGTGCGCGACATATTCTATCGCGCCATGAAACGGCAGTTCGACGAAGTGGCTGACCGTCCGGGCGAGTTTCTCGGACTGGAAGGCGACCTGCAAATGGTGAAAAACATAGAGTTCGTGGACCAGAATCCCATCGGCAAGTCTTCGCGCAGCAACCCCGTCACCTACATCAAGGCCTACGACGAGATACGCAAACTGTTCGCCGCACAACCGCTGTCCCAGCAAATGGGCTTCACGCCCGGCTTCTTCTCTTTCAACACCGAAGGCGGACGTTGCGAGGAATGTAAAGGCGAAGGAACGGTCACGGTGGAAATGCAGTTCATGGCCGACCTCGTGCTGGAATGCGAGTCGTGCCACGGCAAACGATTCAAAAGCGACCTGTTGGAGGTGAAATTCGGCGGGCAGAATATTTACGACGTGCTCAACATGACGGTAAACCAGGCCATCGAGTTCTTTGACGCGCACGGGCAATCCAAGATATCCAAAAAGCTCAAACCGCTGCAAGACGTGGGACTGGGCTACATCAAGCTGGGACAATCGTCCAATACCCTTTCGGGCGGCGAGAACCAGCGCGTGAAACTGGCCTACTATCTCGGCATGGAGAAAACGGAACCGACCATTTTCATCTTCGACGAACCGACCACGGGACTGCATTTCCACGACATCAAACGCCTGCTGGCGGCTTTCGACGCCCTCATCCTGCGCGGCCATACGCTCGTCATCATCGAACACAATATGGACGTCATCAAATGTGCCGACCATATCATCGACCTCGGCCCGGAAGGAGGCGCGCAAGGCGGCAACGTGGTCGTGTGCGGTACACCGCGCGAAGTATCGGTCTGCCCGGACAGCTATACGGGCCGCTACCTGAAAGAAAAGCTCTGAAGTCCGGTCTAAACCACCCAATAAGATCAATAAGAAGCCCCTCACACATTCACCGTGCGAGGGGCTTCACCAACCTTAAAATCCACTATCCTCTATCGGACCATGGCTTTTACCACTGTAGTCCGTCCGTCTGCACCGGCCACCTTGAAGAGATAAGCTCCTTTTGCCAGTGCGAAAGTCACTTCGCTTCCGACAGCCTCCTCTACAGCCACGGCTTTACCGTCCACCGTCACCACGGTCACGACATCACCGTCGTTCACACCAAACACGGTGGCCTTGCCCATGCCGGACTTCACATATATCGCATGCCGTTGGTCTGCATCCATACGTTTGAAATTCAAAGTAAAGCGTCCCTCAGCGACTCCCGCTTCCGCCGTCCGGAACGAGTAAGCCCCTTCTTTCAGGTCGGCTGCCTTGCCCGTCGCTGCATCTTTCAGCATCACATATTCATAATCTTCGGCCTCGCAATCTTCCGGAATACCGATGGAGTACATACCTGCTTCCGGCAGGCTCACGCCCACGCCTATCGTGCCTTCACGGTCAATGGCCGAAAGCAACGAATAACGTCCGCCGTCGCGTACGGCAAAGATTTCAGGTTCGCCGTTGTCGTTCATCCATTTCACACCGTCGCGCGCCAAGTCGAATTCCGTTGAGGCTTCTTCCGACGGCACCGCCGTCAACTGCAACTCGTCATAGATGCCGTCGTTTTCCTCCAGACCACGCTTACCGGAAGCGGAAGCGACATACAAGGCCAACTTCGTACTCCTCGTGTTGTGGTCTATCTCTGCCTTACGCATGCCCACCGTAAATGTTTCCGTCTCTTTCAGGGTCGCCGTCTGGGTGAATACTGCGCTGCCCACCGGGATATTACCCCGTGTACGCTCGCCATCAGCCTCCATACCATCCGTGTAATATCCGTTATTGGCATAACCGTAAATCACACGGCCGTATTCCATATCCTCGTAGTTCATCGTACAGAGGTAAGGCGAACCGAAGAGGTTCCAACTCATATTCTCCTTGTGGGTGAACTTGTCTCCGGTGTCGCTTGGCGAACTCCAAGGACTATTAAAGTTATACTTCTGCAACACGACATTCTTCGGTTGTCCGTCTTCCTGATAGCTTGTACCATAGAAACGGAGTTTCACGTCCTGTACCGGACTGCCTTGTGCTTCGAAGAGCAAGCCTTCTTTCAGGGTTAATAACTCATTGGAAACTTCTTCCCAAGCGGTAGAATTATCCGAAGCGAACTTGTAGTCATACTTCGCACGCTCTAGACCATTATACCTGTAAGCTTTCACGTTGCTTGTCCCGAGTTCCTCATTTCCGTCCACGGTCATTTCCGTCAGGTCGAACGGCATAGCCACCAAATCCTTATAACCGTTATCTTCCGTCAGTTTACGTTCGGCTGCAAAGTTCTTCAGGCTCACTTGCTTACCGTTGCCCCACAGGCCTGCACCATGTTCCAGCAATAGGAAGCCCGGATTGAACGGTGAGGAAGCCGCATAGTCACGCCCCAATCGAAGTTCATTGCCTCACGAACATAAACCACAGACTTACCGTGCGGATAGTCATCGTCACTCACCGTGCCGACATTACCATTCTCTCCGCCGACGATATTCCAAGTTTCGAAGCAGCCGTTATCCACTTGATTACGGATACGCTTGTTACCTGCAATATCTTTCTCATGGCCGACCATCGTCATTATCGCTTGAAGACCATCATCAGAGCCCTTGTCTATGTTCGTTCCGTCTGTTTCCTTTAACTGGTATTTCCAATAACCGTCCGTTACATAGCCATTCTCCGAACCATTCTGGATGACATTTTGCTTTTGGTCGGTTGTAAGGCTTTCGCTGTTCACAACCGTCACATTCACGGCTTTTCCTTCACCACTCACAGTTGCCCCGTCAGCCAAGGTATTATACAAAATACCGCCTTCACCGACTTGTATCGATGCTCCGGCTGTCAGGATGGAAGTGGCCAGTATACCGTTGCCCTCTACCGAAGACGTACCCGACACCTCAAAGCCGTCCACCACGCTTGCACCCGAGACAGTTACCCCTCCCTTCAGGGCAGAACGGTCGGCAGTTTCCAGCAATCCGCTACGAGACATTAATACCTTTTCCACCGAATTATCCTCTGCCACAGTCTCGGTATTCATGCCTCCGTACACCTTCACACCGCCACGGGTCAAATGTAACGGCTCGTTGCTTTCCACATTCTGATGCACAAACACATAACCATTGTTTCCAGAAGAAGTATTGGCATAAACCGTAGCCAAATCCACAGCTCCCTGCAAGTCGCTCATGGCATGTTCCCAACTACTACCGCTGTTGTCACTGCCGGCCACACCCTGCTTCACATAGATGTATTGACTCAGTTCCGAAGCATATTCGTATGCACCGACATCAATGCTCCCGCCTACCTTACGGTGCTTTCCGGCCAAATCCTGTTCTTTATCCAAGGATGCCACATTATCTGCATAGAGTTCATCCTTACCTTGGTTCAGCAACGTGAAACTGGGTCGGATGTTGTAGTCACGCTTCAACACATCTGTTGTATTGCTCGGATCTACAAAGTTCGGTCCTTCCTCCAAATTCGTATTAGCAACATCGCCCAACACTTTATTGCCATCGCTTTCACCACTTTCAAATCCGGCTGCTCCGCTATTCCATGCCACCGAGTTATACACTTCGGCCGAACCGTTGATACCCGCTACATTATTGTTAGCAAACGTAGCATTCACCACCTTGACCTGACTGCCCGAAACAACATTTAATCCTGTCTCACCATCGGCAAAAGCGTATTGGCTATCAAAGCTCCTCGTTGGCTGCATCCGATATTTTCATGCCAAATTCACCTGTCTTCCGGAAAGCAGAATTTTTCAGTGTGAGCTTACCGTTCCCCGAAGTAGTAGCATTCAATCCTATTTTGGCTTCTTGGAACGAAAGGCCGGAAATATTCACCGGCTTACCGTTGGTAGCGACACTCAGCAAAGTGACATCATTATTACCGTTACTTCCCGTCAACACCGTAGGCTGACCGAAATCCTGAATACCGGATTCGTTATAGGAACCGTTTACGGTCAATGCCGATACATATGTATTATCTGTTCCGCTCATGGAGATTTGGTAAGCTATGTCACCCACAATCAAGTTATTCCCCATAGTGTACGTACCGGATTTGATATGCACTTCTTTTTCAGTTTTCAAACCACCGGTAGCATTGGCCATGGCGTTCAACGCCCCACGCAAATCAGAAGTAGCATCGCCCCAGCTCGATCCGTCGCGCTTTCCGCTTTCCGTAGTAGCTACATACACGATATCCAAGTTAGACAAAGTCACAGGATACTGATACTCGAACACACCGATATCTATTTTCTTAACCATTGGCTTACCGTCCGGTCCTGTCGGACCGGCATAACGGGAAGCAGTACTTTTCATATATAAAGTATTATATGATGCAAAGTCACCTGTCATCCACTCCTTATATGCCCCAGTAGCCTGAGTCATATCCGATTCTGCCGCAGCCAACTGACCGTCACCGGCATCTACCAACACGGAAATCGCTACCGGCTCCCATTTCGCAGAAACTTTATTTCCCTCCGTTCCGGCCACCGTAGACGGGTCATCGAAACGCGGACCATTGACAGCGTTGTTTTCCTGGTCAAGAAGAACAAAACCACTAGTCTGTTCTACACCAGATTTTACATCAAAGGCCGAATTTTCGATGCCCGTAGCCGTAAGAAGAACAGGACTACCTTCACACTCATTACCCCACACGGCTGTGTTTGTCATTTTACTTGCATTGCTGCTTGTACTTTCCACATAAACAGCCGCATACTGTCCTGCTTTATTCCGTACAAAAGTATTGTTCATCAAGTCGACCTCTCCGATACCACTCACCGCAACAGCACCGCCCCACGACGGGTTGTCCTCCGTTCCCTTGTCCGTACCATTATTGGCCCATAACGTATTGACAGCTTTCAACCAATAGGTTTTATCTGCTCCAGCTAAATAGAGTGCACCGCCGCGAATATTCCGTCCTTCACTTTCATCTACATCATCGCCTATTTCTGCATCTTCTACCGTTCCGTTTCCTGCAAAGATCGACCCTACGGACGTTACATTCGCATTCAGTGCATATACAGCGCCTCCACGCACAGCCTTATTATTCAGCAAACGACAACGAACCAGTTATAATCTACGCCTACGGTATAAATACCGGCGCCACGGCCTACCTCCGAACGACCTTTCATCACGTTGTAAGTCTCACCATCCATAATGGTCAATCCATCCAGAGTCACACCTTTCAAATCAGATGCCTGCGCATCAGCTTTGCTATACAACACATGATAAACGTTCTTTTCCTTGGCCGAAAGATTGACATGTCCCGAAAGAATCGTCGGGTGTGCCATTTCCCAAGGTTCGGTAATACCATTCGAGTTCAAATCTCCGCTTTCACGGTCATCCAATAATTTTAAGATCGCATCATCACTACTTTCTTTTAAGTCATTCAGTTCACCTTTATTAAATAGTTTATCCAACCCATACGAATAATTTTCCTCTCCCGAGAATCCGCCGAAGATCTGCACACCTTGCGGAATTATAAATGAATTCTGGCGTTGGTTCGGCTCACCCGTTTCAGGGTCAGCGTCCTTACGTGCATTACGCGGCTTGTAAGTCCCTTCAGCCATCCATATCTCAAAATCCGTGTCCTCGCCAAAGTCGGTCGCCCTTACCTTATTAATATAATCCAAGGCTTCATCCAGAGAAGCAAGTCCCGTATAGAATGAACGTCCTTTCAATTCATCTTCCCGTCCAGCCTCTTCATTGCTCAATTCAACATTTGCCGTTAGCGAAACAAAGATTCTCTTAATAATTTCACCTTCATTTCTCGGCATTCTCATACTACCACCGAAATAGGCATAAGCCCCGGCATCTATTTTTTCCAAATCCTGTGCTCCCTGTTGCTGTATGCGAAGAATTCCTTGCATATCGTAAGCAGCAACTTCATTTTTCGATTGCAATTCCTGTTGCAATACCGATGTGGTTCCTCCTTTCACCAACAGCGAGAACGGACGCGGGATGTAATAACCTTTAAAATAAAGATCTTTATCTGCTTCCATCTTATGGTTCCCGTAATTACCCGGCAACTCATAAGTTTCTACGAAACAGTTATTGAACGGATAGAAGCCTCCTTTTCCATTTTCCTCCGTGTCAATGCCTCCAAACAAAGCATCCTCAAATTTCTCATCCGTCACACCACTGATATTCTTGTCACTCGGAGCTGTATTCCCCCACACTACGGTATTGACCGTCAGAGCAGCACCGTCTTCCAGATAAAAAACCTCCGCCTACTTCGGCAGCCTCGTTTTCCACTACTGTACCCGAAATGACATGTGCACGATTATCTTTCGTCACACCATCTTCAGCCGACAATACATACCGGCCCCCTTATCGGCTTTGTTCTGCATTACGCCGCAACCGGACACCATACCGCCGGGCAACACGAACAATCCGCCGCCTTCGATAGCTTCGTTGTTACGAACCACACAGTTACGTATGTGTGCCCCTTTCGGCACAACGGCACCGCCACCACGGGGTGTTGAAACTACCGCTACCGGAAGAAGCCGTAGCCAGACCATCCTCCAAATAAACACCGTCAAGCACCGTCTGTTCATCCAGGGCAGCCGTTCCATCCTGTCCGAACTGTACGGCATGATAACCGTTCACCGCCTGGCGGCCTCCGGCCTCATCGCTCACTGCACTCAACACAGTCATATATTGCGCAGCGTTGCGATTGGTCATCATTCCAGTTTCCATCATCCTGATATATACCGCCCACATAAGAACCTTCATTATATCCGCCCATCACGGTCACGCCTTCCGGAATCACGAACGTGTAACTCTTCGGATCGTTCGGATTAGCCAGCGTATTGGGATGATACACAGTAGTATAGTTTTTATATCCGGCAATCTTCACAATCGCCGTATTACCCTCTGTCACACGCTGTCCTGCCGCATTCAGCACTTCCTGCAACTTCATAGCACAGGCTGCATTAGCCGGAGAAGAAGCGTCTGCCGTACCGTTACCGTTAAAGGTCACATAATACACTCCTTTATCATCAGGCTTAACCATATCTTCATTCTTGCGTTCGTAAGCACCGGCGTCCACCGTACAGTCTTTCACGCGGTCGGTGTAATCCATATCGGTGTAATCAAAGAGGTCTACATCCGTAGGCGAACTTTCAAGTTTTAAAGAAGTACCTCTTACATACCAAACGCAAGGCCAACCCACATATTCTGTACCAGACACATAACCATTTTTACCATCACCATCAGCCTTTAAGTGTTCTCCATACGTTTCATTTGCTTTAGGCATTTGTACTCGCTCTATTTTTATCTCGTTAAGCCCCCGGTTCAATCCGTAGTTTCCTGTCAAACGATAATTAGCATTTCCATAATCTTGGAAAATCCGACTTCCTCCAACATCTCTTAAATCGATACTGTTGCTGATATTTATGGTACGCTCACCACGCGTCAGTATTTGATTTCCCTTCTCGTCCAATTTTGCCAAATCTGTTCCGTTTACCGTTTCTATAAGGCCATTGACAAAGTCTACATCCACACCACTTTCAGAAAAGTTGGCATTGCCTTGCATGCCATCAATATGGTTGCCATCCCAACCAATATTACCATAAGATATGGTATTATAGATTTTCACCGTACCTGGGACGGATGTTATCTTACCAACCACAAGCGAATACCGCCACAAGCACGGCTTCGTCCTTCTGCTCTATTTTTGAGCACGGTGTTGTTATAAAACTCTCCAACTTCCATACAAACACCGGCACCGTCTGCATAATTGGCATTCGCTTCATTCTCTGCAATAATGCAATTGTATAGCGTAGAATAAGCCGTATAAATACCACCGCCATAAGCAACACCATTTTCATTGAAGTTACCATCGGTACCTACACATCCCATCCTGTTTTTCTGGATGTAACAATTCACCATCGTTCCGCCATAACAATAAACACCACCTCCGCGTATTTCTATATCACCTCTGTCAACCGGCGTATTCCAGTTATCTGTAACGATACAGTTCTTCAAGGTGACATTATTGAAAATACGGGCACCCGCGCCACCGTCGAACTGGCTGCTACCTATATCCAAACGTCCCTTGGTGATGGTAAAGCCATCCCACATGGTAGGAATATCAAAGTCTTTACCTTTAACGTACTTCGTCTCGTTTATCTCGCTACCCGAATGTACAAAAATACGTGGGTTATTATTATCCTCTTGCGACAACACACGTAATCGTGTACCAGCAGGCATGCCTGACAGTCCGCCGCGTATCAACCAATTACCATATCCATCTCCGACTTCCACCTTTTCACGGGATTCCACCTTAACAAGGGTGGCCGTACTCAGGGGATATTCAGTTGCCAGATAATAACCGGCAGATTGCTCTTTACCACCATCTATCTCCCCTGCCACCGATAATAACCTGTACCTTCGTTTCGGATATATTCACCATTATTATCTTCTTCATATCTGATTGCTTTCCGAACATACTTTTTTACTCCAGGTATATTCACTGTTCCAACTTTAATGTATCTACTCCCCCAAGAGCTTTCACCATCATTACTTTCAAAATACTTATAATACCCTGTCTCCAAATAAACATATTCAGCAAAATTTGCAGCAGCCGAAACATAAACAACTTCTCCTGTAGAATTATAATAATAATTTCCCTCTCCCACATTTACGAGTTCATCCACAGACGGCAACATTGAAAGAGGCAACAATATCGTCTCATACATCTTCACACTATCAGCACGCATTCCGGTATATATCTCCTGTGACACCAAAGGTCTACGGTCGTCCACTCCCGGACAACCGCTTGCCGGGAAGCCACCAAGCACATCCACACCCTCTTTTATGATAAAACAGGCAGGAGAGTTATCCACCGGATTTTCAGCATAGGTTCCGGCAGCCACCCACACTTGCGCACGCTTGTCGGCATCCTTTCTATCCTCTTCAGACAATTTATTATTGTATGCCAACGCCTTATTCACAGCACCATTGATGCTGCCCATAGCGTCCTCCCACGAGAATCCGTCTCCCTTTCCCTCTACACGCACATAAATCACCCGACCATTCTCCGGCAAATCAGCCTCGTATGCACCAAGGTCGGGCTTACCACCAAGATTTCGGCCTTTGCCGGAAATATCTTCCGTGACACCCTCTACCGCATTGGCTTTATTAATCAAAACGGCCGCATCCGTAGAACTGGTCAGCGGACGGAACTCTGAATATCCTCCTAAATACGTGTCATAGCCTAAAGTAGCTCCCAGCGCATTCGTCGGATTGGCAAAGTTCTTAGCCCCATCGGCCGATAACGTCTTCAAACTTTGCGTGTCTCTTCCGGACGTATTTCCGGCACTGAACGAAGTGGAATAATTTCCTCCCGGTGCGGCACCCTTATTGTTCACCACCGTCACATAATGCATCGTCAAGTTGTTTGCAGCAATAACCGAAGCACTCTCCGTCGTATTCGTATTATTGTTCACCACGCAATTCACCAACGTCAAATTGCTGTCGTCTTGTGCAGAAATAGCCGCAGCCTCCACGGCCGTATTGTTTTCGAAAACCGTGTTGCGTACCGTTACCGTAGCCCCTTTGCCCACCAGCATACCGGCTCCGGACTTGTACGTACTCGACACGGCATAACCGCCCACGACATGGAAACCATCGATTTCCACATTGGCACCTTCGGCCACCGTGATACAATGGTATAACCCATCCTCCAAAGCCTTGCCTTCGGGATTACCGTCTATCACGGAACGGTACTCCAAAGGTTTGCGTGCAGCACTGCCATCCTCTACGCGATAGCCGCCTTTGATAACCAACGGACGTTCCGTTTTCAGCACATTGATAGTAGCCGTCTTGGGGTCGAGATTAGTAAAACTGTAACGCGGATAGCAATCGCCTTCACGTACCAAAATCTCAAACCGTTCAACTCCGTCCGTCGCCTGCACATTGGCAAAATATTCTATCGCTTCGTTGATCGAACGGTAAGCCTTAGCCCAAGAACTTCCGTCGTGTTCTGCATCCGTACAACTTACATCGACATAAAGACGCCATACATTATTATCCGCCTGATGTTGAAGGGTTCTTTTTTCCGTCATCACAGCTCCTACGCTCGGCTTTTGAGCAAATAGGTCCCCTTTGATATCCAACTCGGGAGCCAATACCACTTCCTCGGGGAAACGTCCTAATTCCAAACCTATAGAACGCAAGTTAGAACCTTTCTGCGGGAACCAATAATACTCCACCTTCTTCAAGTTCGCGTCCACTCCTCCCTGTTCGGGCATGCCGCTCTGTTCAAAATCAGGCGTAATAACCCCTTCTGTATTAGAAGAGTTGTCATCACTCAAAGACACCATGTCCTGTTGGAGCGTATTGTTCCATACAGAGTTGTTCATGCCCGACACTGCCGTATTGAAGAAACGTACGGTCTTCACCGTAGGATTCACGGCATACATCGGCACGTTTCTCCCCTTTATAATCCGCAAATCCAAATTTCCGCAGAATCCGAAACGAAGCGTTCGATTTTCAGGGAAAAGGACAAAACGAAGCGTTCAAAAAAGGAAAGCGCGCAACACTCAAAAAGCCGAAACAAAAGTTTTGTAATGACCTCTGTTTCGGCTTTATAATTTCATAAAAAATGGCTTTATAACGGCATTAAAATAAGGCTCAAAAGTTTGGCCTTCTACTTGAAAAATTGTATCTTTGTTCAGTGCTAAGCAGCTGTTTTATGAACTAATTTTTCCTGTTTCTTATACAGCATCATGTCTGTATATTCGGCAGAATAATTCATGTGGGCATTGAATTCCTTTTTTGTACAACCCTCAAAAGGATTGCCAATGGTTTTGTTTGCTCCAATCCATTCACACAGTTCAAGTATGGAGGATTTATTGGATGTGAAATAAACGAAGGAATGCTTTTCGAGTATCTTTAAAACATCCAAATAATCAGACAAGCGCCAATACATATTGTACGTACCAACATCAGTGGAAAGATAAGGCGGATCAATTAAAAAGACGACTCCGGGAACATCCTTATATTGGTTGAATACTGCTTTGTAGTCGCATGATACAATTTCAAGCCCTTTTAAGTAGTCAGAAGACTCCGGATAACCGGTCTTGCGAATGTTGTTATAAAGGACTTCCTTGCGCATTTCGGCTACAGACAATTTATACTTCATGGAGAACATAAGTGAGGATGATAAGGTTATAAAATCCACGTACCCAACATTTAGTTCTTCTTCCTCGATACGTTTAAAAATGCGTTCTCTAAGTTCCCCTTTAATTGGTTTATGTTTGGGTATCGAATTACCCACCAGCTCCCTAATATCGGCAAGCAGTTTATTTGTCTGTGGGATATTTTTCAGTCTGAACCGGTAGTTGTCGAAGTCATTGTAGACAACAGTAGCATCGGGCTTGCTTCTTTTGGCTATATGCGAAAGAAGTCCGGAACCGCCAAACAAGTCCACAAACACGGTATCTTCAGGGAACTGTTCCAAAACTTTAATAAACTCTTTAGCAAACATTCTTTTTTGGCCTACAAATGGCAGTGGTGCAGATAAATTCATATTCTTCATACGTTCAAGTCAAATTTAATGTTTTCAACTCCGGATAACAGTTCCAGAGTCCGGTCAATGTTATTTTCATATATATGCACATTTCCAAGGTCAAGGGTTATGGACTTCAGGGGAAGCTCCACCTGCCTTGCCATCAGATAAAGATGATAAATATCAGCCGGAAGCCCAAGGTTCGCATCAGAACTACGCTGATATGCAGATAGCACCAATTCTCCCTCATCAATTTGGAACTGCACAAGACTCAGGCAGGGTGCCTGGTTGCTTTCCACCCCGGTTTCTCCAAGAAACAGGACATAATTCTTGCTGTTACGCTTTTCCCGGTTAATCCTGGTTATGAGGGGTGGAAGCTTTTCAAAGTAAGTTGGATAGCTGTTTACAAGGGTATGGCCGCAATAATCCCACCAGGTAATCCCTGCCTCTTTGTATTTTTCCACATCCCGGACTCCTTGCATAAACAGTTTCAATTCCTCTTTCAGCTTTTTCCTGGCTATCCCGTGGCTTTCAAATATGTCAAGTAAATCAGCGGGGGTTAGCATGAGCCTTTCGTTTAATAGATACTTGATACGCCCTTTCCTATTGGTCTGGATTTTGCCCGTTTGGAGTATCTTGTCTAATGTCTGGTAATACTTATTCATGAGCTTTATTTTTGGTTGTACAAAGGTAGCTCTACCGGACAACACAAGGCATTCCCGGCACATCAATCACACTGCACCGAGCGTGCAGTGCTTTCCAAACCGTTTGATAACATCATACACCTTACGTTCGCTTACCGAATATTTATTTGCCAAAAACGCCACTGCATAAGTGGTCTTTTCACCTTGTTTTTTCATGACCTCATACTCCGTATATAAGTCTATGAATCGAAGGTCATCCTGCTTGCCGCCCAAACTTATAAGCATTTCAAGCGGTTCTCTGTTAAATTTAAGTGCTTCAAACAATGTCATATCCAATCATTTTTGTACTTTTGCAATGCCAATCATTTATTTAATGCGTAAAAACGCCACGAGAGTGCGGCAGAGGGCATTGCCCCCGGTCGCGCACTCTCGTGGCGTTTTGTGTTAATAAATGATTGGCGTCTATATTAACAGGCCGGGGGCTTTTTTTATCCCTCCCCCGAAGGGATTGTCAATCACTCAATCCGATATAATTCCAAATTGAACTTGTCCTTTTTTTCCCAGCCTTCAGCCAGAACTGTCTGAATGAATCCTACTGCTTTTGTATAGAAATCTTTCAGTTCTTCTAACTGAGTAAAAGTATGGTATTCCGGTTGTTCATCCGAACCAAACTTAAACGTCACTGGCAGGGTTTCTCCGCCCGTCTGAACGGCCAAATCGTATGCTGCCTTATAGTTGTACTGGTTCTCCACAGAAAGCCATACATGGGCACCATTATAGGCGAATCCGGATAGGATAGCCGCATCAGTCTGGCTGTTATACCAGGACATAACCAATGTGTGGATTTCCTCATCAGTAGGCTTATGCCCGAACTCCTCTTCCATGTAGGAGGCAGAGCCGTTCTCTTTTTCCTGCACATCCCATCGGATGCGCCATTTGTCTTTAACCGGGTTCGTGCATTCCATCAGCGAAACCCCGGAACTTCCTTCAACTCTTCTCATGTAAACACGTATTTGGTTCTACCTTTGCCGAATGTCTCTGTCTTGATGGTCGTTTCAAACGGGAAACCATCCGGCATTTCCTTTACTTGTGCGAGAATATTCTTCATTTCCTCGCTGTTGGTGAAGAACTTCTTTGCCTCGCCGTTCACTTCGATGGCCACAATACAGCGGTCTTCTCCCTGCTCGGTTTTGATACCGGTCTCAAAGTCCTTCACTACAATGGGTAAGTTTACCAGTTCCCGGATGCTTACCACCACTCCGGGGAATCGCTTTTTACCGTCTTCCGGCTTGTAAGCGACATTCAAGTCTTTAAAACTTCTCATTTCTTTGCCTGTTAATTTTTTAAACAACTTATTACAGTCGGCGTGCTTCGTCATGCCGTAGAAACTGGCAATCAGTTCCCGCCGTCTTTTTCTCGATTTTACCTCGTGCATTTTCCGGGCAAACTTCTGTTTGATGCGTTTCCGCAATCTTACATAGTCGGGACGGATAACATAGCCAAGGAAATCAATGCCTTCTTCCACAGGGAACACCCGTTCATTCGGCTTTATTTCCAAGTCTATTTTTCCCATTTGCCCGTGAACAGCATCACGAATCTTCCACAATTCCGCTTTCGTTTTACCGAGTACCAGTCCGTCATCGCAATAGCGATAGTAATAACGAACCCCGTACTTATCCTTCAGATAGTGGTCTAAAAATACAGACAGAAGCAGATTTCCTGCCCCTTGTGAACTGCGCAGTCCGAAACTGATACCTTCCGGCAGCAGCTTAACAAACCGCTCCAACAAGACCAACAGCCTTTTGTCCTTGAACACCCTCCGGAAGCACCACATAACAAAGTCCTGCCGCGCATTGTCATAAAACCTCCGGATGTCAAATTTGTATGCGTAAAGCGTGCCTTCCGGATTTTTTTGCAAATCGGTACGTATGCAGTTCATCAGGTCATGAGTACCGCGCCTTTTGATGCTTGCACCGGTTGTCCGGATATAACGTTTTTGCAGGTGGCGGTCCACCACATTCATGATGGCAAACACAGCGATGCGGTCTTTCATGGACAGGATCTGCAAAATACGTTTTTTACCGTATTCTTCAATTTCCCTCTCATGGTAGCCGCCCAGCCGGAATGAGCCGTCCGCAATGGAAGCCGTCAGTTCGGTGATAATCTTCTCCCTATGGGCAAGCAGGAATCGTCCCTGCCTTGACCTCTTACGATCGGTTCCGCGAAGTACCGAATCGAATGCCTCCGACATATTGGAGTATTCGATGATTTCCTCGATAATATATCCTTCCCTGCGCATAAGCTATTGGTTAATAAACATGGAAGATGAGGGCCTTCCTTTCCCCGGGTCTGACTTCTTCGAACTGATAACAGCCTACCAAACTCCACCCGACGCGTGATTTTTCAGCTTTCCACCCTAATGGGTGCTGTTGCTGTGGCTTGCTTCCCTCGGCACCGCTTCGGGGACACGTCCCCGGTGCTGTACGCCGATTAATTAGATTTCCAGACGCGAGCCGATATTCGCATTCGTATTCGAAGCATCGTTATTCGCATTCGCATTCGACACACCGCCATTCGCGTTCGCATTGTTGTACCCGCGATAGACCACACGGACTATCGGGAAGCTCCACCGGGTACAAAGTTACTGATTTAACAGGCAAAATGAGCTAAAGCATTACACTATCCACCAAAATAGGGCCGACAATATGCCGCCTATGACGGTAAGAGACCAGTCTATCCAGTCCCAAAGTCCGCCTTTCAGTTTGTCTTTCAGTTCCAGACAGGAGGCTGCGACAGCTGCAGCATAGAGCGCTGTCCACGGGGTGAAGGCCAAAATGCCTACCAACAAACCGCCAATAAGGTGTTTGTAGCGGTTGCTTTGTTTGAGAAATTCGATAATTTTGTTCATAACGGGTTGTTTTTAAAAATTGTTTTGTATATTTGCAGTGAGGAATAGCGTTAGATGTTCAGAACGGGATTGTAGTTCCCGGAGCTTGCGTCTTTCGCTATTCTTTCTTTTTTATATGTTTGTATAATTCACCTCCTTCTGAAAGACTGTGCAGCGTGTATTCGTGCCAGTCGTATTCCCGAACTATTATCAGTGCTTTTTCACCTCTTACTTCTATCTCGAAAATGTGCGATTGTATGAGGTGTGGAATACCTTTGTGGTTATCTGCTGTTCCCAGGTATTTGGCTTTGGCAAATACATTCTTTATATCCAGAAGCATGAGGTTCTTTTCATGGTAGAACTTGTATGGCTGGTTGGTCCATTCTTGAAGCGTGCGTTTTGATATGTTTACCGGGAATGGGAATTCATTATTCGTGATAACTGTTCCCTGCAATGGCTTGGCTTGCTTCTTTATCTGTTTGGCATCTGCATTGGCCAATGTTCTTACCAGTTTGCATGCGGCGCACAATTCATTTTCCGGAACGAAGACCAGTTTCATATTTCCGTTGTTCATATCGCAATCCTTACAGCGCTTGATGGTGTATGGATTATAGTCGGGCATCGTCTTTTGTTCCATGCCTGCATTGAACCGGAACATTCCCTTTTTGTCAACTTCCAAAGCTGATTTCCCCCTTGCCATGGCCTCTTCGTGGTCTGTAGGCGGATACTTGGATTTGCGTACCTGGACCACGGAACAGCGGCAGCCCCATCCGTTAGGAGGATAGAATTCTGCCCAGAACGGGTCTGAAGCCGGGAGTGTGATGCCGGCCATTTCTGCATGGGTGGGACGTACCTTTGCATCCCCGGCCGTGCGGTACTGTAGATAATAGCGGTCGCCGTCCTGCATGAACCGTTCCCATTTGGCTGCCATTTCAGCCGAAGCCTGTACAAAGGTGAATTCAGCCCGTAGATAGTTTGAATTGTATGTTTCGTCGATCTTCCGGACATCATTCAAAAAGCGTTCGAACGTCTTTCTATTGCCGTTTTCATCCAACAGGGAGGGAAAGGCTTCATTCAGTTCATGGAAGGTCTTCAAGCCGGAGAATACATAGTTGGAACGCTCCAGCCGCTTGCGCATGGTCTCGGACATTTCCACCTTTCGGAATGAACCGTTCAAGACAGAAGAATGAGCTTCTATAAAATCCTGCGCTTCTTCGGATGCCAGGATACCTATTTCAAGGTTTGCCCCTTCTTGCCGGAACAGCACCTTCATCATGCGGTCAAAGCGTTCCGTGAGCTTGTCGCGCATGAGTTTTGCCTCGTCCTCCATGGAGAGGCATAGTTTCTGTTTGCCCAACAGGTGGGCATACCGCTGGTGCAGCCCCGAATAATCATCGGGGCTCAGTCGAAAAAACGGGACAGCGTTTCAGCCGGTTTGCCGTCTTTCTTTTTTTTCGGTTCTGTCGGGTCCGGCTCTTCTTTCGGTTCCTTCTCCTCGCACGGGATACCGTATTTTTCCTCAAAGTACTGAGGCTTTACCTTGTAGTGTTGCAGTACCATTTCCTCGTAAGCTTTCTGCTGTTCGGGCGTGTAGTCAATGGAGTAGTCCCAATCGAAGCGCAGCCCTTTAACAGGGAACCCGTGGCGCACCATGCGCGGAATGAGCTGGTTGTTCACTATATCCCGAAGCATATCACAGTCGCTTTCCACGAGGTTCTGGAACACTTCAAGGTGCGTTTCCGACTGTGATAGGCTGCTTCCGTCCTCGATGGTCATCGTCTGCCCGATGATAAGCTTTGACAGTTCGGAGTTGGCCCGATCGATACGCTTGTCATAGACATTGAATGCGTCCCCCTTGCCGCTTTCCACAAATTCGATTTCGGTTTCCATTCCTGCCACCATGGAGAGGGCGGTTCCGGCTTCACGCAACATCTTGTCGAGACGGTCAATCTCTTTCTGATCGCGCGAAGTGGTGCGTGCTATACGCATGGGCATTCCGAATATTTCCCCGAAGGTGTCCCAAAAGGCCAGCATGTTCTTTTTGGGAATAGTCTGTGAAGCAGCCTTGAGATACAGCCCGAGGTCGTCGGGCCTACCTGCCTCAATGAGCCAGTCGGAAAAAGGAGGCTGGCGGTAGTCTATACCTGTAGTCCAGTCCTGCCCGAGGTCGGTAATGACACGCCCATACTCAGGAATGACATGTTTGCGCGGAATAAGCTTCACATCCGAATAACAGATGCAGCCGTCGCCGTCAGTGCAAAGGTCGCCCAATTCGATGAGCGAATGTCCCCAGTAGATTGAATCAAGTGCATAGCGCATGAGCTGCTTGAACCAGGACTGGTCAAAGAAGTGAACCGCTTCCTCGTTCTCATCCCCTTTCATATCCACGATTTTGAAAGAACGTGCCATGACAAAACCTCTGCGCTGCTCCACACACCCGGAGAGGTGAAGGTCTATTTCCGCGTCCCGGTAGATGTCGTACAGGCGCTGGCGGCTGGGACTGTCCACATTGATGGCATACTGCCAGGCATCGCGCCAGTTCTTGATGTCCTTCCGGGTGAGTGCATCGGTGGTGCGTTGCAGGTCGATGACCATTTTCTGCACCCGCTTGATGTCTTTCCCCTTGGCCAGATTAAAATTGCCGTATGGCGTTTGCAGTACGTTTTTCGGTTTATTGGAAAACATACCGCTGAAAAAGTCTTTAATATCCATAATCCTACCAGTTATGATGAAGCTGCTTCTGACAGCTGTAAACAAATGAATTTCCGGACGGAAGCCCATCTTCTCCGACAGCCAAAGGCAAATCAGGGACAATTTTTCCGGCCTGTACGCCTTCAAGCCACTTGATGGCCCGTTCATACCGTTCCTTGCGTATCTCGCTTCCCATCTTTTGCGGCATGGCTGCACTCATGTGGTAAAGTGAAATGTCGCAGGTGTACATGACAATGAGGCGGTTCCGATGTTCATCCTGTGCAGAGAAAATGGCCGTACAGTCGTATTTCGGCCGTAGATAACCGGCAATTTCTTCCCGGGCTTCCGCTTCTGCATTGGTACGGTTTTCCGGGCTTACCTGCGAGATAACCTTTAATGCGTTGTCGCCGATGACAACTTTGTAATCTTCTTCTGTAATGAACATGACTTTACTTTCATTTAGTGATGAACAATGCCATTTTTTCTATATCCCGGATAGTGGTTCCCTTGCGGAAACGGTGGCGGTGAATCAGTTCACAGATGTTCCTTTTGGGGACAACTTTCAGTTTGCCACCCATATACAGGACGTAGTACTTTCTTCCGTAGAGCTTGGCGTACTTGCAAGCACGGGCAACGGCACGTTTATAGCGCCATGCAAAAATCATTCTTTTAATCAGCTGTATCATGTTACCATATATTTTTGGCGGTCGGCCTTTTACCGAACACCGGTTGAAAACTCTCCTGCCTTGAATTGCGCTGCAGCATCCAGATGGCTCCCTCGTCGGCATCCGGTGCATCATCGTGAATACGGCTGCCACGCTCCAGTGCCAAGGTCTGTTCGATTCCGGTCTGCATATCCGGCGATTCTTTCAACTTCTCATTGTAGAATACGAAACCGCGTTCCCCATAATGGTGACACCGCTTCGATGCGCTGGAGCTTGTCCGGTTTCTTTCGTTTGTCCGGCATGATGGGCAGTTGGTATCCACGCAGATTCCCTTCTGCCTCAAACTCATCCAGAATGACATCCTGCATGAAGTTCGCTTCCATAAAGAACTGGACGGCTGCCGTATCACGTGTACGCTCGTAGAGGTCGTAAAGCCACCGTACCATTCCTGAAACGGTATCCTGCCGGACGTAACAGTCTATAAGGTGCAGTTCCTTCCCAATCTTGCCCCAAAGGCGGCAAGCCTTGTAGTCGTTGGAAGTGGTCGATTTGAAAGAGGGGTCGGTATAGCAGACCAGCATTTCATACTTGGATAGCCTGGGCAGTTTCTTGTAACGAATCCAGTCTGCCCGAAAAATAGTTCCGTCCACGATGGGGTTGTGCATCATCTCCTTTTCCCATGCCCGGTAGCCTACGAAATCCCTGTATTCCTGCGCCTCTTCTTTCGTCCATTTTTCGCGCCATACCGGTTCTCCGTTCTTGTCTATTGCCTTGATGACGGATACATGTACCCCTTTTGTCTTGGTGAGATTGGCCAGCACCGAGTTTTTAGAAATGAGGTTCCCGACCATGATAAAACGCCCCCGGCCCACATCCAGTGCACCAAAAAGGGCTTCTTTCACCCAGTCTGTAATGTCATGCACCCGTTTCTCATTGCGGCACAGTTCGTCGTCATCCAAGTCATCGATGACGATGTAGTCCGGACGTGCTTCCCGGTCTCGCAAACCACGTGGAGACTGTCCGCGTCCGCAAGCCAGGAATTTCACCCCGTTGGCCGCCTTGAACTCCCCATCCTGCCAGGAGGCATTCCCCTGCTGCTTGCCGAAGTCGGCAATGATGCGCTGGTTATGTTTCAGTTCTGCCTGAATATCTCCCAGCAGACGTGTGGCTGAGTCCTCACTTTTGCCGACCACCACCATGAAGTTGATGAGACGTTTGGGCTGGAACATCAGCCACAGCGGAACAAAAATGTCCATGTGTGTGGACTTGGCATGGCCACGCGGCCACATGAATACCGCTTCAGGTTGGGTGTGCCTTTTACTTTAGCCGCTGCCGCATTGTGGAACGGTGCATTGTGGATGGTGCGTATGACTTCCCCGGTGGTTTTGTCACGCAAGGTGAGAAAGTGGGGGAAGTAATATTCACAGAACGCGGCATAGTTACCCTGCAGACGCAGAATACGCCTGTCCTTTTGTGCCGGTGTCTCGCCCGCGAGCAAAGCCGTATCCGTGATGGACTGCACTCTTTTACAGTGTTCCTTCCACTGTTCGTATGCCTGTTTCTTTTCCGCTGCTGTTGCCATAGCCGTTTTATTTTATGCCCATCTGTTCGGTGATATACAGATCCTGGTACTTGTTGATTGCCCTGACCAGTTCCGGAGTCACTTCCGGGTCGATGGTTGAACGGTATTCAATCCATTTGGAGAATGCCATGAACACTTCAATGACATCCACTACGTTGGCCTTCTTGTCTAACTTTTCAATCACCGCCGAAAGTTTGGCCAGTTTGTCCCCGAGACCAGCTACAAGTGCAGGGTCGTTCGATTCGTTGACTTGAGTAATGAGTGTATCAATGGTGAGCAGGAGTTTGTTCACCAGTTCCGGCCGGGTGACGTTCTTTGCCGCCCTTGCCTCTTTCCATCCGTCAGCCGTGCACCATTTTGAGATGGTGACGCGTGACACGTCCACTTTCTCCGCAATTTCAGTCTGTTCCATGCCGGAAAGGAACAGTGAGTGTGCAAGAGATTTTTTCTTTTCGATTTCTGCCTTTGTCATATAATAAAGAATATAGGGTTAAAGGCAGGCTTCGGAGTCCCTTGCACCTGCCCGATTTATTCGCAAAGTTGTCCGCTTATCAGCTTGCAGCCAAAATAATGTGCAACGGTTTTATAGAAGTGTGCAACCATTGCACACTTTTTTGGCTTCCCGGTAAGTGCTCTGTAATATTGCAGCGCCAATGCATAAAGGCGTGGCATGAGAAAATGAGTAAACGTGTAAGAATTTCAAACGACAGCCTGAACAGCTACGGAAGCCGTGTGTTGACATCGGGCATGAGTGTGGAGCAGTATTGCCGAAACCCGGTACTGCTGTACATGCACCAACGCGGAAACGTGATTGGTTATGTGAAGGACCTTCGGGTAGAGGATGGTGAAGTAACCGGGGAACTGGTGTTTGACGAAGCGACCGACCTCAGTAAAAGATGCAAGAAACAGTTTGAATTCGGCAGTCTGAGAATGGTGAGTGCCGGAATAGACATTCTGGAACTGAGTGACCAGCCCGAACATTTGCTGCAGGGGCAGACCAGCCCGACAATAACCAAAAGCAAGCTGTATGAGGTATCACTGGTGGATGTAGGTTCCAATGATGATGCCATCGTACTGATGAAGGATGGAAAACAAATCACATTGGGAAAGGATGGTGATTGTCCTTTGCCACTAATCAATAACCAAAAAACAACAGAAGAAATGGAACTGAAACTTTTGGCCCTTCAATTGGGGCTGCCGGAAACGGCAACGGAGGCTGATGTTAATCAAGCCTTAAATGAACTGAAAGCAGCCAAGGCAGAGAATGATTCCCTGAAGCAAGAAAACGGGAAGCTGACTTTGGCCCGTATCACTGGTCTTGTAGAAAAGGCAGTGGTGGAAAAGCGTCTGGGAGAAGACAAGAAGATACAGTTTATCGAACTTGGCAAGAAGGTTGGTGTCGATGAACTGAAGAATGTGCTTGATGCCATGCAACCACAGGTGAAGATTTCCACTGTATTGAGCTATCAGGGCGGCAAGCAGCAGGCACAGCCGTCCACCTATGCCAAACTGAGCGATGTCCCGAGTGATGCGCTGCTTGAAATGCGCGAGCATAACCCGGAGGAGTACAAGCGCCTGTACAAGGCTGAATACGGCATGACCTGTGAAATTTGAAAACCTTTAAAATGAAGAAAATGGGAAAAATTGTAATGCTTTTGACGGCACTTCTGTTCAATACGCTGACAGGTGTCGTGTGTGCTTCGGTATTGGGATTCTCTCCGGTGGCCGGAGCTGTGGGAATGAATGCGGTGGCAGCCTTTATGGGAATGGCCCCGCAAAGTACTTCAATACTCCGTGAAGGGGTTTATACGGAAATCTGGACAGGGGAACTTGTTAAGGTGCTCCGTGCCGGACTGGAAGGAACCTGGCTGTCAGGAATCCCCGACCAAAGCAGTATCGTGAATAACGATGTGATTCACCTGGTAGAAGTTGGTGTAGATCCGGATGTCTTGATAAACAATAAAACCTATCCGATTGATGTGCAGGCTTTGGAAGACAAGGATATTGCCATCAAGCTGGACAAATTCCAGACCAAGGCTACGCCGATTACAGACGATGAGCTTTATGCCATCAGCTATGACAAGACCGCCCGTGTGAAAGAGGGACATGCCAACAGTATCAATGATGCGAAGTTTACCAAGGCGGCCCATGCGCTTTGTGCGAACAAAAATACGGAAACTACTCCGGTGCTTAAGACTACCGGCGAGAAAGATCCGGCTACAAACCGTCTGCGCCTTACCGTGAATGACCTTGTGGAAATGAAGCGTGCCCTTGACAACCTGCGCGTACCGTCAGACGGCCGCAGACTGGTGCTTTGCCCCGACCATGTGAATGACCTGCTGCTGACCAGCCAGGCATTCCGTGAACAGTACAATATTGACCGCAACAGCGGCAAGGTAGGTAACCTTTACGGCTTTGAAATCTACGAGTATGGCAACAACCCGCTTTATACTACAGCCGGAGTGAAGAAGGCATTGGGTACAACGGCAGAAGCCGGTGAATTTCCGTGTTTCATTTGCCTTCTACAAACAGAGGGTTTTTCAAGGGCAACAGGTTCTACCAAGATGTATTATTCCGAGTCAAAGAATGACCCGTTGAACCAGCGTAACCTGATTAACTTCCGCCATTACTTCATCTGCATGCCCAAGAAAGAGGATGCCGGAGTGGTAATGATGAGCGGCTATCAAGCATGATGATTATGGCAAAGTTGAAATATCTGGTAATACACTGTACGGCAACCCCGGAGGGGCGTGAGGTATCATCGGCGGACATCCGCAAATGGCATACTTCTCCGGTTGCCCAGGGAGGAAGAGGATGGAAGCAGGTTGGCTATACCGACCTGTTCCACCTGAACGGAGGCGTGGAACGTCTGGTAGAAAACAATGAGGATGCACAGGTGGACCCTTGGGAAGTGACCAACGGAGCCAAAGGATATAACAGTGTAAGCCGTCACATCGTGTATGCCGGAGGCGTGGAAAAAGACGGTAAGACCCCGAAAGACACCCGCACTGGCTGCCAGAAAAAGGCACTGGAGAAGTATGTGAAGGATTTTCATCGGAAATTCCCTGATGTACGCATTATAGGACACAACGAACTGGCAGCGAAAGCCTGTCCGAGCTTCGATGTGCAGGAATGGTTGAAAGAAATAGGTATTAATCAATAATAAAACCGGGTGGTATGGACTTGAGCGAATTTATGAACATTATCCTTGGCGGCGGCCTGGTTGGTACGGTGGCGACCATTGGCTCCTTGCGGGCTACTGTGAGAAAAGCGAAAGCGGAAGCGATGAGGCCGAGGCCGGTGCAGAGGCCATGCGCATAGATAACGCCGAACATGCCACCCGCATTTTGATGGAAAATATTGTAAAACCTCTAAAAGATGAATTTTGTGAAACAAAGAAAGAACTGGCCCGCAATACGCGCGAGATGGCCCGTCTTAGAAAAGCTATTGATACAGCCGGAAACTGTCCTCATCGTGACGATTGCCCTGTGCTTGACAGGTTGCGCGAGTCACCGAAAGAGCATGAACCGGGAAGTCCGGACGGAATCGGCAAGCGCCGACAGCGCGAGCGGAAGCCGACGGGCGGGACTGGTGATGGCGGGTATACCGGCGAGTTCGGTGAAGCTGTCTATACCTGCGGACAGCCTCCGTAAACTTCCTGAAGGTGCCGTGTACCGTGGCAA
>ENA-OQDM01000453-OQDM01000453.1-human-gut-metagenome-genome-assembly--contig:-NODE-453-length-24064-cov-1.080587_pt1 | contig 24064 bp, 23 predicted proteins | sample MGYA00242772_ERZ504605 | MGnify/ENA primary metagenome ERZ504605 (study PRJEB26092, sample SAMD00036348) | human gut metagenome | host: Homo sapiens | study: EMG produced TPA metagenomics assembly of... | reverse complement strand
CCGGGAAACGAACCTCGCGCTGCCGACGGACAATACCCCCCCGCTATCGTCCCATTCCATCCGGACGGTCGAGAAACGCCCCTGTTCGTAACCGTAATTGTCGCCTCGTCCTCATACAGGGTGAAAACGGCATCCCTTCCGGGATAGACCACGATGGTAAGTTCTTTTCCCGGCAACTCTCCCGTATGCTGCACAACCGGCCCCATCGGAACGATGGAACCCTGGCGCACGAACAAGGGAATCTTGTCGATTGGCGCATCCGCCTTGACATCCCGTCCGCCCCGGTACTTCTTCCCGCTCCAGAAATCCACCCAGTCCGCACCCTTCGGCAAATATACGGCCCGCGCCTTTTCCACACCCTGCAAAGCCACGGAACCTTTATCATAGTACATCGGACGGGTCACGGGACACACCAGAAAAGCCGGACCGAACATGAACTCGTCTTTGATGTCGTGCACACGGGCGTCGTCCGCAAAATCGAAAGCCAACAACCGGCTCATGGTATAGCTTTCTTGCGTGACCTTCCCGGCCAAAGAATATATATAAGGTATCAGGCGGTAACGCAAACGAATCATGCGCAGGATACTGTCATAAAAAGGCTCGCCCGGCCGGCCGAACCGCCAAATCTCACGCGGAGTGTCCGTGCCATGGCTGCGGAACAGAGGCAAAAATGCCCCGTATTGCAGCATCCGCACGTAATATTCCCGGTAACCCATATCGTCCACGCCGGCATCGAAATCTCCCGCACGAAACCATTCGCGCCCTTTCCGCGTGAAAAACGAACCGATATCCACCGTCCAATAAGGACAGCCCGTAGCCATGAAATTCAACCCCTGCGGAATCTGCTGGGCGAACGACTTCCACGAAGCATGCGTATCGCCGTTCCACATGATGGTGGAATAACGCTGTTGTCCCGCATAACTGGAACGCGTCAGGTTCACCACTCGCTTGCGGTCGGTCGTGGCACGCTGGTTCTCGTACAACCCCTTGGAATGATACAACGAGAAAAGGCAGCTCCGCTCAGCCCCCAACACACCGTCCAGCAAAGCCAGATTCCCCTTCCATCGTTCTTCATGCTGTCCCAACCGTATCCTTCGGGCATCGGTCTCCAATCCGCATCCAATGGTTCCGTACAGTCGCACCACCAAGCATCAAAACCGTTGCCGAAGAATTCCTTGTCGGCATATTCCCAATAGCGCGCCCGGGCCAAGGGATTGAAAGCGTCATACACGGAACGGGGCAACATGAAGCCACGCCTCTCAAAGTCTTTCGTCTGAGGGCAGTTCGTCGGGTTGGGCCGAAATGGACACCCAAGTCAGCTTGGCATCCCACGCATGTATGGAATCAGCCAACGCACGCGGGTCGGGATAGTAGCGGCGGTCCATCTTCATGTACCCCACTGTCCGCCGGGCCAATAGTTCCAATCCTGCACGATGACATCCAAAGCACCTGCCGCTTGCGGTATTCCTGCACGACGTCCACAAGCTCCTTCGAATGAGTATAGCGTTCCTTAGACTGGATGTAACCGAAAATATACCGGGGCATCATCGGAGATTGTCCCGTCAACTTGCGGTACCGGGCCACGACTTGGTCCATCGTACATCCTTTCATGAAATAATAATCCACCTCCTTGGCGGCTTCCAATTCCATGAAACCGCCTTCCGGCCCGTCTTGGAACTTCATCCCGCAGCCCGCATCGAACAACAGGCCGTAGCCGGCCGTGGAGTTCAACACCGGTACCATCTCTTTCAGGTTATGCTGGCACAGGTACATCGTCTTGCCCCGCAAGTCGAGGGAAATCTTCCATGTGGCATCCCAAACCATAAAGTGCCTCGCCTTCCGACCAGCGGAAATGGTTCCTGAACTTCCAAGTCCACCCCACCGTGTCGCGGCGAAGCACGTCCATCACTTCCTTCTCTCCGTCGGCCGTTTTCTCGATTCGCCTGCTATCCGGGTCGTAAACGACATTTTCCATATACGTCTTCTCGGCCTCGCGCGGCATGTCCTGACGCTCGGAAAGCAACACCTTTCCCGTGCGGGCATCCTTATAAGTAAGGGCACAAGTGTTCAAATCCACCCGCACTTCCAGGCTGTCCGACTGCAAAGAAAGCCCCCCTGACACCGAAGCTACCTGAAAAGGAACCTTGTTTTCCGTCCGCTCCACGCATACTATCGTACCGTTCCCCAAAAAATCGGCTTCACGCGTATAACGTACCCTCACGATGTCCGGACTCACAAACTCCACACGCATGCGCCCGTCCGCCGTACGGCAATATACCCCATTCTTTAGCATGACATAACCGTCGTCCGCCGCCGTTACAGAAACAGAGCCGACAAATATAAAAAAACACAATGCGGCACCAAACTTGGAAAAGCCCGACTTCCAAAAACTTGGCCTCGGATTTGCTGCCGCCCTCATATCCATATATCTTTACTTTTTGCCATGTGGCAAATATACGGTTTTCCATTTTTCCTTTATAGGACAAAACCGTACAAAAGATAGGACTATATGCACAAGACTTTCGTCGGCAATAACTCACCCTGCCATTTTACGCAGGATTTTCGGGAATTGCCAAACAAAAATCAAAGTACAGCAAACGGCTGCGGCGGCATCGGAAACACCCTCGGCGGCGTACACGCCCATAACCCCCATCCAGCGCGGCAACAGCAGAGCCAACGGCACCAACAATATAACCTTGCGCAACAAGGCGATGAAAACGGACACCTTGGCCTGACCGAGCGCGACAAACATATTTTGGCAAGCCCGTTGCAGGCCGAAAATCGTCATACCGGCCAGGAACACGGGCAAGGTATGCTCCACGGTGGCTATCAGCCGTTCGTCGGACGTAAAAGCCGAAGCGACCAGTCCGGGAAACAAAATCATGAAAAGGACAAGCAGCAGGTTGAAGGAGAACATCACCCGGACCACGATTTTAAAGCAGTCCTTCACCCGCTCACGGTTCCCGTGGCCGTAGTTGTAACTCACGATGGGAATAAAACCTTGTGCGAACCCTGTCAGCGGCACGCTGACGGCCAACATCGCACTTTGCATGATGGCCAATGCGCTGATATAGATGTCGCCATACACTTTCAAACCGCTGTTCAGCACGAAACCCACCAGACTTTCCGTACTGGCCATGATGAACGGGGACACGCCCAAGGCCAACGTGGCGCCGATGATTCTCCTGTCGGGACGCATATACCTCCGCTCGATTCTCAACGTGGCCTTGCTCGAGGTCAGGAAATGCAACACCCACCAGGCACTGCAAGCCTGCGAGAGGATGGTGGCCAAAGCCGCCCCTTTCACGCCCATGCCGAACACGAAAATGAACAGCGGATCGAGACCGATGTTCAGCAGCGCGCCGATGACGACCGAGCACATGGCTATGCCCGGCCTTCCCTGCGTATTGATGAAAGTGTTCAGCCCCACCGAGACCTCCACGAACAACGTCCCCAACAAATACACCGACAAATAATCCATCGCATAGCCTATCGTATGTTCCGATGCCCCGATGGCCATCAGCAGGGGACGCATGGACAGGTATGCCGTGGCCGATGTCAGGACGGTGAAAAGCAGGAGCAATACCAGTCCGTTCCCCAATATCTTGCCGGCTCGCTCCCGGTCGCCCTGCCCCAACGCTATGGCAGCCAAAGGTGCACCTCCCGCCCCCACGATAGAGGAGAAAGCGGAAATCAGGATGATGACCGAACTGGTCACTCCGATACCGGCCAACGCGTCGGTACCGATACCGGGAATATGGCCGATGTAAATACGGTCCACGATGTTATAAAGCAAGTTGACGATTTGTGCGGCCACAGCCGGAAGGGCCATTCGGAACACCAACGGCAGCATGCGGTCCGTACCCAACCGCTCTTCGTATAGATTATTCATGTGTCTGCTCTCTCATATAACTTCGTGCAAAGTTACGAATTTTAAACGGAAGACAGGAGCAATGACAAAATGTTCCTTCTGACTTTTTGTATTCCGTAATGCCCCGAGAATCGGATATTCCGCCCCGAATCCGGTCGGGACGGAAAATATCGCAGCCATGCCGGTTCCTGTAAAATCAAAAAGTCGATCCGGTGCACCCTTTCCCGTCATTTTGCCACCGTCCGCCTCATTTGCTCCGCACAGTCCGCCGTCCGTGTTTCTTAAAAGCCCGTTTCTGCTTGCGCTTTGTGCTATTTTTCATGTCATCGGAAAATCTCCAAATAAATCCGTGAACGCTCCTTTCAGCACATTCCACTCCCGTTGAAGGCCGATTTTCCACACGAAAAAAAGGGACCGTAGCCATGACATGCGGACAACACGCCAATGACATGCTCGTATAAAAATCCCGTTCTCATGAGATTGATTTTTTATTCGGCTGTGAACGGTACGCCGATATGCAGCGTTTATGCAAAAAAACACTTGATATACGTATATTTATGCAAACCATCCTCACAGATTCGGGCTGAAGTTTCAACCTGTTTGTCAGCCCGAAGGCTTATCCGGCTACTTTTTAACAGCAAAAGAGGTGATTATCCCTATTTTTTGCCACTTACCATATCCTATATTCTCCACGTAAGACTGTAAAGGGAAGCAAAGAAGGGAATCAAGCTCCGAAACAAACGGTTGCTTGAAAATGTCCCATGATTTGTTACGAAACGTCCCATATTGTTCTTCAAATCTTTTATTACTTTGCTTAAACATACTAAGAACATGAAAAGAATTACCTTATTTTATGCACTTGTTTGCACCGTATGGAACATCTCGGCGCAAAAGCCATAAAGATATTGCATCCGTGGATTCCCTTGCTACCCGCGTGGAACGTTTCGGCACAGGCCTGCCGCAAGAGAAAGTGTACCTCCATATCGACAACACCTGCTACTTCGTGGGCGATACGATATGGTATAAAGCATACGTCACACGGAGCGACAAGGGGTGGCTCACAGACTTGAGCAAAATCATGTACGTGGAACTGCTCACACCGGACGGCTATCTCGTGGAACGGCAGCAACTGAAGATGGAAGACGGAACGGCACATGGGGCGTTCACCCTGACCGACTCGCTCTATGCCGGATACTACGAACTGCGGGCATACACCCGGTGGATGCTCAATTTCGGACGTTATGAGCATCCGCATTCAAAATATACGGAAAACATGTTCTACAACAAACAGATGGCCAAAGATTTCTTCCGGGATTATGACAAGCTGTATTCGCGCGTATTCCCTGTATTCGACCATCCCAAAGAAACCGGGCATTATGCCAAGGACATGACCCTGCGCCCCATGCGAAGGTACTACAAGGCGCGGAAAGGGAAGCCCGAAATAGACCTACGTTTCTATCCCGAGGGAGGGCATCTGATTGAAGGCACAGACGGACACGTGGCATTCGAAATCAACGATGAGGAAGGAAAACATTTAGAGGCAGAACTTTCCATCATCGATAGCGATGGAAAGGAAGTTGCCCGGACACGGACATTGAACCGGGGAAGAGGCGTGTTCACCCTAACAGACATGAAACCGGACGATAAATACAAAGCCAGACTGCATTACCAAGACTACGACTATGAAGTGAAGTTACCGGAAGTGGAAAAGGAAGGATATGCCCTGCATGTGGAGAGGAAAGACAGCGTACTGAGGATGATTATACAAGGTACTACCGAAAGCAAGGAGGAATTAGGGATACAGATACAGTGCAATGGCGTGAGCAAGGCTTTCAGGAAACTTTCACCCGCCGACATGAGAAAGGACACCGTGGACATCTTTTGGGCTTCGCTCCCCACGGGGGTGAACCAAATCACAGTCTTCAATGGCGAAGGACGGATTTATGCCGACCGCCTCTTTTTCGTCAACCACCACGATTATGACCAACCGCTCATCAACATAGAAGGCATAAACAGGAATATACCCCGTTCGAACTCATTGAACTACGGATGAAACTGTTCCGGCATCATGACGCGGACGTATCCCTCGCCATACGCGACCATGCCACGGACGAAACGACTTACGACAACGGTACGATGCTCACTGAAATGCTGTTGGCCAGCGAGATTAAAGGTTTCGTGGAAAACCCCGGATGGTACTTCGAGGCAGACGACAGCCTGCACCGCCATGCCCTCGACCTGCTCATGATGGTACAAGGATGGAGAAGGCATGACTGGCGTATGATGGCCGGACTGGAGCACACACAGTTTGAGTTCCTGCCGGAAAAGATTCAGACACTCAGCGGCAGCGTGCACCAGACTTATTCGCTCTTGGAGGAAACAGACTACGGTGATTTCGTATATATACCTCTCATTGCTGACACGACCCCCATTTACACCACGGCATCTGACTACCGCAAACAATCCATCATGGAAAAAAAGGTGGTAGACCCGGCCATGGCCAAAGTCCTGACCCTGCAAGACCTCTATGGCCCGCTCATTAAAAAAATGAAAAAGGAGGTGAACGTATCTGCCTCGTTCATACAAGACCGAGACATCGTGGATGTATTCCAAACCACCCAAAAGGGAAAGTTTTACATGCCTTCGGCTGTCGTAAACGACAACTACATTTTATTCTTAAGTGCTTCGGACAGCACAAAAAGCGAGAAATATAAAAGAAGAATAAAAAGGAAAGGCTTCATGGACGAACAAGCCTACCCGGAGTTCTATGTGAAGCTCGACCCGTTCTTCCCCGTATTTCCCAAGCCATACAGTTACTATCAGGATGCGACTTTCGAGGATAAAATTCCCTTAGATACTTCCTCCACCGATGCCTTCACCGGACGGGAACTGAATACCGTCACCGTAAGAAGCAAACGGGGAGGATTGAGAAAATTAGATCCCAGCAAACCGGCTTTGGTCGTGGATGCCTACGAAGCCTTCAACCTTGCTGCCGACTACGGATTGAACGGAGGCATGCACGACTGGCGAACATTCTCGCGGCAAGTGGCCACGGCCTTTTTCGGAGACATGGGGATGGACAGGCACTTTTACTTGCAAGAACGATACGACGGGAAAGTGCTGGACTTCAAACCGGAACACCGCAGACAGTCCGAGGTCAGCATGTCTATGTCGAATGTCCAAATGGGAAAGTACCGCCGTCTGCGCCATTTGAACAAGCTATACATCTACACCGATTACGTCCCGCGAGAACAAGGAAGCTGGAAATACAGTCAAACCCACCAACCGGATGTGGTCATCGACTACCGGCTCCTGCCCAACGACGGAGTACGTCCCTCTTATCGGGACCGAAGATATGCGGCCAAGGGATTTTCCCTTTGCACGGAGTTCTATAGTCCGGATTACAGCAAGAAGCCGCTGCCCGATGCCAAAGACTACCGCCGCACGCTTCACTGGACCCCAAAAGTGATTTTCGACGATAAAGGAGAAGCTGTCATCCACCTATATAATAATAGTAAAAAGACGGTGATAGCCGTGGAGGCCGAAGGCATTACACCCGACGGCAAGCCCGTAGTCTGGAAAACGGACTTCAAAGCACCGTAATAAACCACTTCTTTTCTCATCCAATCGCCGTTATAATGTTTTTTTATCGTATCTTTGCGATATGTGAAACCTCATCAAACTTAACGTCATGCGCTACCTCAATCCCAAAGCCGACCTGACCTTTAAAAAGGTATTCGGAGAACATCCCGATTTGGTCGCCAGTTTTCTGAACGCACTGCTTCCTTTCGACAGCCCGGAAGAAAGAATCGAGCACGTGGAGTACTTGCCTTCCGAACTGGTTCCGCAAACGCCTTTACGCAAGAACAGCATTGTGGATGTACGCTGCAAAGACAAGCGAGGACGGCAGTTCATCGTAGAAATGCAAATGGTATGGTCATCGGAATTCAAACAACGGGTTCTGTTCAACGCATCAAAAGCCTACGTACGCCAAATCGCCGGAGGAGAAGACTATGAACTTCTGCAACCCGTTTATTCACTCAATCTGGTGAATGATATTTTCGAGCCGGAACTGGAAGGCTACTACCACAACTACCGTATCGTGCATGTGGAACACTCTGACCGGATAATCGAAGGACTGCACTTCGTATTCGTGGAACTGCCCAAGTTCACGCCCCATACCTATAAAGAAAAGAAGATGCACGTACTATGGCTGCGCTATCTGACCGAAATAGACGAAAAGACAAGGGAAGTGCCACCGGAGTTACTCGATAACCCGGACATAAAAAAAGCGGTTGCACAATTAGAAGAGTCGGCCTTCACCGATGCCCAGCTTCGTGGATACGAAAAGTTTTGGGATACGGTAAGCGTGGAGAAAACGCTTATCAATAGCGCAGAACGAAAAGGACGCGCTGAAGGACACGCTGAAGGACGTGCAGAAGGAATAAAACAAACCGCCCGACGTATGAAAGCCAAGGGGTATCCTTTAGCAGACATCTCTGATGTCACAGGACTCACGATTGCCGAAATCGACCTGCTTTAATAGAAAAAACTATCGCCGGGTATCGAAACTCAAAATATGGAAAGTAACACCTACTGCCACCAAAAGAAGCAGCAGGCGTAGCCAAAGCATTCCGTCAATCCCCCAAAAACTAATCAGAATGGTAGTCCACAGCATAGAAATACTGACTATTTTTATGCGTAAAGGAATACTACGGGCTTCACTGAATTGCCTGATATAAGTTCCAAACCATTTGTGAGACAACAACCATTCGTAGTATCTTCCGGAACTTTTGGAAAAAGATAAGCTGACAAAAGCAAAAGGGGGTTGTCGGCAATACAGGAAGAAACATGGCCGACAACCCCTAAACCTAATGACAAGAAGGCAAATGCCTTATACAGAACTTTCATACGAGAACATCATGTTTTGCATCATTCCGTAATCTCTATCTGGTTGCCTTCCGGTCCTAATATACAACTCTCATAAAAACCATCGCCTGTAAAACGCGGTCCACTTAACACGGCATATCCCTGAGCCTGTAGAGAGGAAGTCAACCTATCCACTTGCGCCTTACTTCCTACACTGAATGCCAAATGGATATATCCTGTCTGGCAAAGTTCTTTTGGTCTATCTGTCATATCCGGACGAGACATGATTTCCAACTTGGCTCCATCCTCGAAAGAAAGGAAATAACTCTTCAAGCCTGTCCGGGGATTATGATACATTTCATTAGAAACGGCACCGAAAAAACGCACAAAGAAATCCTTTACCACTTCCAAATCCCTCACATACATAGCCACATGGTCGATCTTCATCTTTTCACAAAACCTATCTTTAAGTTCAACTTCAAATAGTAAGCACGGTTTTCACGCTCCAGATAACCATACTTGTCTTTTTCCGGATGTCCTTTCTCTAAACGGGTATGCTTGAACAGAAAATCGGCAAAGACCTGACGCTCCGTCTTACGATAGGCCACCATACGTCCCTCCGCATCCACCATCACGAAACCGGCCACAGCCGAATCCGTCCCATTATACTGCTTGGCCGAACGCATGCCTAACGCCAAAGCCAACAGGAACTCTTTCATCTTGTAACGGTAATACCTGTGTTTGCGAATCAATTCTTCTTTTATTTTCAAAGGGTTCCGCTCCTCTATGAGTTCCATCAGTTCGTCCACCCGGCTTACGTTGTCCAAGTGCATCAAACGTACCATCTCGGCCAACACGCGGGGGAAGTTGAGGTCTATCATGCAAAGGTTACTGCGGAACACTTTATCGGCCACGTCATTGTATTTCAACACGCCGCCCATGCTCTCGATGTAAAGCATGCGGCGCGCCACTTCGTTCGGATTGTCCGGGTCATCCGTATAATTGATTTTGTTGACCGCCGGTTGAGAGAAACGGATACCTCCCTGCTCGAATTTCAAATTGGCCGTCCGCCCACCGTCTAACAAGGGCATCATGGCGCAAAGACGGGAATAAATGCGGAATCCCACGGGTGGGAAACTATCGTCGTGAAAAGTAATGTAGAAATCGGTACGGTCGTCCGTCCGGGCTTCCATATCATAAATCTTCAGTGCATCGAGAAAGCCCTCCACCCCTTCGGGTGCCTCCACCTCTTCGTTCCGTTCCCGTTTCAGCGTATCGAGAATCATAGCCGCCACTGTGCCGAAGTCTTCACGCGGAAAACGTTCGTCCATCTGTTCCCCTTCGACATGGATGTCGGCCTCTTCTACCGTGTAACGACGCTCTCCGTCATGCTCCTGCCGCGTTACCTGAAAAATAGGCAACACACGACCGGAAGGTAGCCCCTCTTCGTTGCCCAAGACTATCCCTCCTTGAGCCAAGAGGTTGAAAAACACATATAATTCGTTCCATTCTCTACGTGTAGCTAGTCAACATATCCAATTCCATTTTAAAATACAGGCAAAAGTAATAAATAATATGGGATTTTCCCTACCTTTGCAGACAAAAACAACGCTTACAATGATAACCCTGAAAGAACTATACCGTATCGGCTACGGCCCGTCGAGCAGTCATACCATGGCTCCGCGCAAAGCCGCCACCCTCTTTTTGGAACGCAATCCGAAGGCCGTACGTTTTGAAGTAACCCTTTACGGCAGTCTGGCCGCTACAGGAAAAGGACACATGACAGACAAAGCGATTCTCGACGTATTGGACGAACCACGCACCACAATCATTTGGAAACCTAAGACTTTCCTTCCCTACCATCCGAACGGCATGAAGTTTCAAGGATTCGACGCAGAAGGACACATCACAGAGAATTGGACTGTGTTCAGTATCGGCGGAGGAGCACTGGGTGAAGAGGGAAAACAGAACCTGACGTTTGAAGAAATATACCCGATGAACTCTGCCACAGAAATCCTGGCTTGGTGCATGCACACCGGAAAGAGTTATTGGGAATATGTAGAAGAATGCGAAGGAAAAGACATCTGGGACTATCTGGAAGAAGTGTGGAACACCATGCAACAGGCCGTACGGAACGGACTGGAACATGAAGCGTGTTACCCGGCCCATTGGGATTGAGAAGGAAGGCCACGTCTTATTACGTCCGTGCCGACGGCTACCAACATTCCATGCGTACGCGCGGATTGCTTTTCGCATACGCCCTTGCCGTCAGCGAAGAGAATGCCGGAGGCGGAAAAATCGTCACGGCCCCCACTTGCGGCTCCTGCGGCGTACTGCCGTCTGTGTTATACCATCTCTCCGTATCGCGGCATATCAGCGACCAACGTATCCTCAGAGCTTTGGCCACAGCCGGCCTTTTCGGAAACATCGTGAAGAAAAATGCATCCATATCCGGTGCTGAAGTAGGATGCCAAGGAGAAGTGGGCGTAGCTTGTGCCATGGCGGCCGCTGCCGCAGCCCAGTTGTTCGGAGGCACACCGGCACAAATCGAATATGCAGCCGAAATGGGATTGGAACACCATTTGGGACTGACTTGCGACCCGGTTTGCGGTTTGGTGCAAATCCCCTGCATCGAACGCAATGCCTATGCTGCCGCCCGTGCCATGGATGCCAATTCGTATGCCATGCTGACTGACGGAGCACACCAAGTATCGTTCGACAAAGTGGTGGAGGTTATGAAAAAGACCGGCCATGACCTACCTTCCCTATACAAAGAAACAGGAGAAGGAGGACTGGCCGAAGATTACAAACGGATGTGGGACACGTTGCATACCCGTTAACGGACACCACGCAACGTATCCAACAAACCGGCACAAGCATCTTCCAGTATGTCGAGAACATTCTCGAATCCGCTGTCGCCTCCATAGTAAGGGTCGGGCACATGGTCTACTACCTTCAGCCGACAATAGTCCGTCATGCGTACGACTTTCTTTTCTTCCTCCAATCCGGGTGCCAAAGACTTCAACTTACTGATGTTACGGTCGTCCATTCCTACAATCCAATCGAAATCAAAGAAATCATCATACCGCACCGGACGTGAAATGTGGGTAATGTGGTACCCTCGGCGTGCCGCATGTACCCGCATACGGGCATCGGCGGGTTCTCCTTCATGATAGTCTATCAAACCGGCGGAATCCAAGAAGAACTCATGCTCCAAACCGACATCATTCACCAACCTCCGCATGACTTCTTCGGCAGCCGGAGACCGGCAGATATTTCCGAGGCAAACAAATAAAATCCTTTCCATCGCTATCTAAAATCAAATCCTCTCCACAGACTGTTACCAAGAAAGAGTATATGAACCACGCCCCGTCCCATAAAGTTGGCTGGCTGCCGTAGTCGTAATACTACCGTAAATACCTGATTGGCCGCTGTTGGAGCCACTCGGTGCCGATTGCGGAGCCGTAGCCGAATAACTATACTGAACGCTAAAGTTTATTTTGGCCATTCTACCGCGAAAATCGTCCGGAAGCCGGATACCGATATATGGATTGGATTTATCCGCATCATACACCACATTATAATCTTTAGTGAAAGTCGTATCCGTACATTCCACACTCCAATGGTATTCAGCCTTATACAATAAATCCCCCAGACTTTGCTGTACTGCCGTAATCGTAACCGAATCTCCCGCATTCACTACGTAGTCAATGCGGAAACCGACAACGACGGTAAAGTACAAATATGCTTGTCTTCTTCGCAAGCTACAAAGGCCATAGCCACCGCACCCAGACATGCCAGACGCATCAAAGATTCATTTCCATTCGTCTCTTTATCTTTATAATGTTTTTAATTCCTTATATAAACGTTGCACCGGCAATCCCATGACATTGAAATAAGAACCGCTGAGGGAAGATACTCCCACATAGCCTATCCACTCCTGAATGCCGTATGCCCCGGCTTTATCCAACGGACGGTAGTGCGCCACATAATACGCTATCTCTTCATCCGACAACTCGTCGAAAGTCACTTCACTGACCGTCGCAAAAGTCTTTTTCTTTCCGGCTGTTACCAGTGTCACTCCGGTTATCACCTGATGCGTACGTCCGGACAGGCGGCGTAACATGTTCCTTGGCTTCGGCCTCGTCTTTCGGCTTGCCAGAACCTTCCCATTCCGTCCAGACTATCGTGTCAGCCGTGATAATCAACTCGTCCGGTTGCATAATGGCTTCATACGCTTCCGCTTTCTTGCGGGAAATGTACTTCGGAATTTCTTCCCCCGACAACCCATCCGGATAAGACTCGTCGATGCCCGGCAACACTCTTACTTCATAATCCACATCCAACCCCGCCAAAAGTTCTTTCCGGCGCGGGGAATTGCTGGCCAAGACCAGACGGTATTTCTTCAAGTTCTCCAACATATTTTCCATTGTTTTACTACCAACCAAAAGCCTTTTCATCCTTCAACCACAAGCCTTGCGCCTTCAACACCTGTTCTATCACGTCGCGCCCGCATCCATATCCCCCTTTCAAATGGAGATATAAACCGCCAAAGCCTTGATTTCCGGAGCCGCATCGGCCGGTCGCACAAGGACAGCCGCAACGCTGCATGACCTCATAATCAGGGATGTCGTCGCCCATGTAAAGCACTTCCTCGTCCCGCAATCCATAACGTTCCAAAAAGGCTTCGTATGTCTTTATCTTCACGGCACATCCCAAATGCACGTCCGGAATGCCCAATCCCTCATACCGTTTACGCACCGATTCGGTACGTCCCCCGGTAATAATGGCCACATGTAAGCCCGACTTGACAGCCAATTGCAAGGCATACCCGTCTTTGATATTGACCGTACGCATCGGTTCCCCTCCGGGATGCAACGTAATGGTCTCGGCACTCAGCACACCGTCCACGTCGAAAGCCAACGCCTTTATCTTCCTTAAATCGTAATTAATCATTTGTTTCTTTCCTTTCCGCTTCATTCCTCAAAGCCAAAGCATGGATGCTCCGGCTCATCATTTCATAGAGTGCTTTCCGCTCCGGTTCGCCGTCCAGCATGGCGCACTGGCGATCCATCACATTCCGATCGTAACGCACAGCCGGTCCCGTCTGTGCCTCCACGGGGCGGAAGGCGATGGACCTTCCGTGCCGTCTCGTCTATCAAAGGCCACATCACATCGAACGGTATGCCGTCCCTGCCCAATACATCCGCAGCCAAAGCATAACAATGGTTCACAAAATTGCACGCAAATACCGCTGCCAGATGGAGACGGCGGCGTCTCTCCGTACTCATCTCCTCCACCCTGTCCGAGACAGAACGTGCCAACTGCTCCGTCTGTGCGAGCACATCAGGGGCGGATGCTTCCACAAAGACCGGAATCTCCTTGAAATCCACCGGACAATCTTTAGAGAACGTCTGCATGGGATACAACACCCCATAACGCCGGGCCTGACCACGGAAAACATCCATCGGCATGCTCCCTGCCGTATGCAGGCACAAAGCATCCCCTGTCCGGGGAGCGATACGGGATACCAAGCCCTCTAACACTCCATCTTTCACGGAGAAGATATACACATCCGCACCCGGCACCACGGCATCAAGGTCATCCGTTGCCGGACATCCCAAACGTCCGGCCAAAGCTTCGGCGGAGCATCGTACGGCTGAATACCTGCAACGTTTCATGGCCTGCACGGTGCAACGCCTCCCCCAACTGCGTGGCCAAATTACCAGCACCGATCCAGACAATTTTCATTCTTCCGGTGCGTCAAAGGTATTGATATGCACTTTCTCCCACTGCAACCGGTCTTCATTGAACGGCTTGCGTTCCATTCCCTTATGGCCCACAGCCACGATGGAAAGCACCCTTAGATGCGCCGGAATATGCAGAATGGCCCGCACCATCTCCTCCGCAGGTTTTCCATCCGCCATTGTACGGTTCCGGATTTGTACCCAACAAGCACCCAGACCCAAATCCTCAGCCTGCAACAGCATCATGGTCGTAGCCACCGAAGCGTCTTCCACCCACACGTCGCTCTGCGTCGGGTCGGCCAAGACGACTACCGCCAAGGGAGCACCTTCCACCAGTTCGGCTCCGTGCTCCTTGCAATGCGCCAGTTGTTGCAACAATTCCTTATTGTCCACGACCACGAACTCCCAAGGACGCACTCCCTTGGAAGAAGGGGATATCAGCGCCGCACGCAACAAAGCCACCACTTCGTCTTGGTTCAACTCTTCTTCCGTAAACTTCCGCATGCTACGACGGATGCGAATCAGCTCGCTAAACTTTTCCATTTCCTTATCCTTATATTTATTGTCACATTGCGCAAAGATACATGATTTCCCTATTACGGAGAAAAGAAATCCGGACGGAATCGACAGTTTCACCAAATAAATCGACGGTTCTTTATACAAAAAAGCGTATTTTTGCGTTATTTAAAAAGCGTAAGTAGACAAACAACGAAGTGAAGACAAGACTTTTCAAATCCATATCCTGCCTTTTCCTGCTGACCCTTATGGCCTTGCACGTCGCCGCCCAAGACAAAGTAAAACTGTCGGGAAGGGTCATCGACGATGAACAAAACCCAGTACTTTTTGCCGTAGTAAAAGTCGATGGCCAGGCCGCAGGTACTACCACAGACCTGCAAGGGCGTTACCAACTGGAATTCTCCACTGCCGACACCGTGACCGTGTCGTTCAGCATGATAGTACGTACAACGAGAAAAAACACTGGTCCGCCCCAAAGGCAGTTTACGGCTCAACATCACCATGCAAACCCAAAGCATCGACATGGGTGAAGTAACGGTAAAGGAAGTACGGCGTCAAATGAATTCCACGCAACATCTGAATGCCGAAAACCTGAAACGGCTGCCCTCCACTACCGGAAATGCCGTAGAGGAACTGGTGGCCACACAAGCGGGAGTCAGCACACACAATGAGTTGAGTTCGCAATATAACGTAAGGGGCGGAAGCTTCGATGAAAACAGTGTGTATATCAACGGAGTGGAAGTTTACCGCCCCATGCTTATCAGTTCCGGACAACAGGAAGGCTGAGCGTCATCAACAGCGACATGGTGGAAAGCATTAACTTCTCGGCCGGAGGTTTCGACGCCAAATACGGGGACAAAATGTCATCCGTATTGGACATTACTTATAAGAAGCCCAAGAAATTCGAGGCTTCGGTTTCGGCCAGCCTTCTGGGGGCCGGCCTCTATGTAGGTTATGCCAAAAAGAACTTCAGCATGACCCACGGCGTACGTTACAAGACCAACCAGTATATGTTGGGGTCGTTGGAAACCAAAGGAGAATACAGCCCGCGTTTCCTCGACTACCAGACTTATATCAGTTGGTCGCCCAACAAACGTTGGAGCCTGGATTTCATCGGGAACATCTCACAGAATCAATATGACTTCCTGCCGACGAACCGGCAAACCAATTTCGGCACGATGCAGGATGTCAAGTCGTTCCGTGTATATTTCGACGGAAAGGAAGAGGACCTCTTCCGTACGCTGTTCGGCACATTGAGCCTGTCGCACAGCTTCACCGACCGTACGAAGCTTTCCCTTTTGGCTTCGGCATTCGCCACCAAGGAACGGGAAACATACGACATCCAAGGACAATATTGGCTCGACGAGACCAACACGACCGAACAATTAGGCGTAGGCACCTACATGGAGCACGCCCGCAACTATTTGGATGCCAACATGAAGAGCCTGAGGTCTTGTTCTCCCACAAACCGAAGGGGCACGACATACAGACCGGACTCACGTGGAAACACGAAATCATCGACGAGAACTCACGCGAATGGGAAATGCGCGACTCTGCCGGATATTCCATTCCCCACACGGGCAACCGTCTGGACCTGATTTATAACCTGAAGTCTTCCAACCGCATCAGCAGCGACCGCCTCGAACTTTTCGGACAGGACACTTGGCGATTTACTAACAGCCACGGTATCTTTTCCCTGAATTACGGGGCACGGTTGAGCTATTGGAGCTGGAACAAGGAATGGCTGTTCAGTCCGCGTGTTTCGCTCGGCATCATCCCTTCTTTCAACGAAGATTTCACATTCCGCATTGCCACGGGACTGTATTATCAGGCTCCTTTCTACAAGGAGCTACGAGACACCGTGACAACCGGAGTCTCCACCAAAGTACACCTGAACCGGAACATCAAGTCACAGCGTTCGTTCCAAGTCGTATTGGGTGGCGACTACAAATTCAAGCTCATGAACCGTCCGTTCAAATTCACCACGGAAGTCTATTACAAAGCCCTGAGCAACCTGATTCCCTACAATGTGGACAACGTGAAAATCGTATACTACGGAGGTAACATCGCCTCGGGATACACCACAGGCATCGACTTCAAAATCTTCGGGGAGTTTGTAGAGGGTACGGACTCCTGGATCAGCTTCAGCCTGATGAAAGCCCAGCAGAAAGTAGACGGTAAGAGTTTCCCGCAAGCCACCGACCAACGTTACAACCTGAACTTCTTCTTCAGCGACTTCTTCCCCGGTACGACGCGGTGGAAGATGACACTGAAAGCCAGCATTGCCGACGGACTTCCCTTCGGTCCGCCCCATACGGGATTGGAACGCATGGTATTCCGCGCCCCGGCCTACAAACGCGTGGACATCGGCATGAGCTACCGGCTGTTGGACAACGAGGACGGACGCAACCAAAAGAAGTTCATCCGCCACCTGCGTAACGTATGGCTGGGTGTGGACTGCTTCAACCTGTTCGACATCAGCAACGTAAGCTCATACTATTGGGTAACGGACGTGACCAACCAACAATACGCCGTACCCAATTACCTGACCGGACGGCAAATCAACGCACGTATCCTGATTGAATTGTAACCACGAGAACGGCTACTGCCAAAAAAACATGAATTTATTTCCTGTTTCACCGCAAAATGCGTACTTTTGCATCATGATAAAAGCACGCCTGCGTGCAAACAACTAAAATTTATATGTCATGAAGATATCACATATCGAACATTTGGGTATCGCAGTGGAAAGCATCGAAGCCGCACTGCCTTATTATGAAAACGTATTGGGTCTGAAGTGCTACAACATCGAAGAGGTGGCCGACCAAAAGGTGAAGACCGCTTTCTTGAAAGTAGGCGAAGTGAAAATCGAACTCTTGGAGCCGACAAGCCCGGACAGTCCCATCGCCAAATTCCTCGAAAAAGGAGGCCGTGGCGTACATCATGTGGCATTCTGCATCGAAGACGGTGTGGCCAATGCTTTGGCTGAATGTGAAGAAAAAGGCATCCGCCTGATAGACAAGGCTCCGCGTCTCGGAGCAGAGAAGTTGCAAATCGCATTCCTGCATCCCAAATCGACTTGCGGCGTACTGACCGAACTTTGTGAACATTAACACAACTCCAAGTGAATTTCAATCCGATCTTTGAACTTCATATAAAGGCTCGTCCTTGAACCTGATACCACCGGCGGAACCGCTTTCCACGAAAGCCTTCCGCTGGTGGCTTGTTTTTAGGGGATAGGAAAATCAAAGCCTTCTTTTTGAAACAGAAAATAAAACAGATTATGAGTGTCCAAACAGAAAAAATCAAGGAATTAGTAGAACTGCGTGCCAAAGCCCGTATGGGAGGCGGCGAAAAAGCCATTGAGAAACAGCATGCCAAAGGCAAATACACGGCCCGCGAACGCATCGACATGCTGCTCGACCCGGGCAGCTTCGAGGAAATGGATATGTTCAAGCTGCACCGTTGTACGAACTTCGGCATGGAGAAGAAACAGTACTTGGGCGACGGCGTGGTAACCGGCAGCGGCACGATAGACGGCCGTCTGGTTTATGTCTTCGCACAAGACTTCACCGTGAACGGCGGTTCGCTGTCGGAAACGATGGCTGAAAAAATCTGCAAGGTCATGGACCAAGCCATGAAAATGGGCGCACCTTGCATAGGCCTGAACGACTCCGGCGGCGCACGTATCCAGGAAGGCATCAACGCTTTGGGCGGATTCGCCGAGATATTCCAACGTAACATCATGGCCTCCGGCGTAGTGCCCCAAATTTCGGGCATCTTCGGCCCGTGCGCCGGCGGTGCGGTCTATTCTCCCGCCCTGACGGACTTCACGTTGATGATGGAGGGCACTTCTTATATGTTCCTCACCGGTCCGAAAGTGGTGAAGACGGTGACGGGCGAAGACGTATCGCAAGAAGACTTGGGCGGCGCAAGCGTACACTCCACCAAGTCTGGTGTGACGCATTTCACGGCCCAGACGGAAGAAGAGGGCTTGGCCACCATCCGCACGCTGTTGAGCTACATCCCGCAGAACAACATGGAGGAAGCTCCGCGCATGGAATGCACCGACCCCGTCGACCGCATGGAAGACGCGTTGAACGAAATCATCCCGGACAATCCGAACAAAGCATACGACATGTATGAGGTCATCGGGGCCATCGTGGACAACGGCGAGTTCTTTGAAGTGCAAAAAGACTATGCCCGCAACATCATCGTAGGCTTTGCCCGTTTCAACGGCCAGAGCGTGGGCATCGTGGCCAACCAACCGAACTGCTATGCAGGCGTACTCGACTGCAATGCCAGCCGCAAGGGCGCACGTTTCGTACGTTTCTGCGACGCCTTCAACATACCTTTGGTCACGTTGGTAGACGTGCCGGGCTTCTTGCCGGGTACAGGACAAGAATACAACGCCGTCATCCTGCACGGTGCCAAGCTGCTATATGCTTACGGCGAAGCCACCGTACCCAAAGTGACGGTAACCTTGCGCAAGAGCTACGGCGGTTCGCACATCGTCATGAGCTGCAAACAGTTGCGCGGCGACTTGAACTACGCTTGGCCGTCGGCCGAGATTGCCGTGATGGGAGCAGAAGGTGCCGTGGCCGTACTTTATGCCAAAGGCGCGAAGGAAGCTGAAGACCCGAAAGCTTTCCTGGCCGAAAAAGAAGCCGAATACAACAAGCTCTTCACAAACCCGTACCAGGCTGCCAAATACGGTTATATCGACGACGTAATCGAACCGCGCAACACGCGTTTCCGTGTCATCCGTGCCTTGGCCCAACTGAAGACCAAGAGTTTGACCAACCCGGCCAAAAAGCACGGTAATATTCCTTTGTAATCCCTGTCATCCGAAACATCATGGAACAGAACCAAATTAAAAACAATGAAGTGTTGGCCGCCATCACGTTGGCTCTGCACGAATATCAGGGCTACACGATGCACGTGTCGGAAAGCGGCATCCTGACTTTGGGAAACGCGGATACGGAGTGGAATTCCAAATTACGCACGCAACGCCAACAGCCTGAACATAAATTTTAAAGCAAACAAGCAGATGAAGACTTACAAATACAATATCAACGGCAACGATTATGAGGTGGCCGTGGAAGGGATAGAAAATTACGTGGCTACCGTGACGGTAAACGGTGAGAGCTATACCGTGAAGATGCCCGAACCGGAAAAGCCGGCACATCATCCCGTAGTAGTAAAACCTGCCGGAGTGCCCGCCGTAATCGACAAACCCAAGAAGTATGGAGTGAAAGCTCCGCTTCCGGGCGTGATCGTGGACGTGAAAGTGAAACCGGGCGACGAAATCAAGCGCGGCGATACGGTGGTCATCTTGGATGCCATGAAGATGGAAAACAACATCACGTCCGACCGTGCCGGAAAGATTGCGGAAATCTGCGTCGTACCGGGCGAATCGGTCATGGAAGGCAAGGACTTGGTGATTCTGGAATAATCCGGCCCCAAGAGCTGAAACCAACAAAAAGGGCCTTTGCTTTTGTAAAGGCCCTTTTTGTCAAACCATCTCTTTCATCAACCGGAAAAACCCGGTGAACATCTTTCACCTAAACTCTCCCTTTTCATCCGGTTAAGCAGGCTGCCCGCTTCGCGCCCTGTCTTCCATAATGGCATCCATTTGTTCCTTGGCCCAATCAATCAGCGCGTTCAACCGGGGTAACAAAGACTGCCCACGCGATGTCAACGAATACTCCACCTTCGGAGGAATCTGGCATAGGCCCGGCGGTTTACAATACCATCTTGCTCCAACGTCCTCAAAGTCACCGTCAACATCTTTTGCGAAATATCGGGAATAGCCCTTTGGAGTTCGCCAAATCTCATGACCGCCGTCTGCTCCAACGTAAATATCACCAATATCGACCATTTGTCGCTGATACGGGACAGGATGTTCCTTATCGGGCAATCCCGGACAAAGATTTCATCTTTCTGCTTATCTGCTTCCATAACCCATTATGTTTGAATCACGCTACAAAAAGTAACTAAAAACCCATAATGGTACAAACAGTCTTATTCTTCCGCGTTAAAACAAGTTAAATCACCCAAAGATAATCCCCTCATACACAACATTGGTTTCCGACCGGTAAGTATCTGAGAATTCGGTGCCTACTTGTATATACGGCTGTAAAGGACGAACTTTGCAGCATCAACCGAACAAACAGTATAAACCCTAAAAAAGAACAAGTCATGAAACATGTAACATTGATTGGTGCAAGCGGATTTGTAGGAAGCGCCATTTTGGAAGAACTCTTGAATCGTGGGCATCATGTCACGGCCATCGTACGTACACCCAACAAACTTACGCAGTCCCACACGAATCTGAAGGTTGAAGTCATGGACGTGGAAGACCGGAATGCCCTCGTCCAAGTATGCCACGGACAGGATGCCGTGATAAGCGCGTATAATCCGGGATGGGGCAACCCGGAAATATACGAAGACACCTTACGCGTCTATCCCCTGATATTGGAAGCCGTGAAAGCCTCCGGCGTGAAACGCTTTCTGGTCGTGGGCGGCGCAGGTAGCTTGTTCGTCAAACCGGGGTTACGTCTGGTGGATACCGGCACCCTGCCGGAAGCATGGCTCCCGGGCGTGAAATCCCTGTCCAAGTTCTTTTTGGAAACATTAACCGCAGAGCAAGAACTCGATTGGGTGTTCTTCTCCCCTGCCGCCAACCTCGGCAATTTGCAGAAAGGCGTGCGCACGGGCAAGTTCCGCCTCGGGAAGGACGACCTGATTGTGGACGAGAAGGGGGACAGTTTCATCTCCGTAGAAGACTATGCCATGGCCATGGTGGATGAATTGGAACAGGAAAACCACCATCGGGAACGCTTCACGATAGGATATTGAAAAGCTATGTCCGAAATCATCCGGAGGGCATAAAACGTAAAATATCCGGAACAGCTATTCAAATTCTATAAACTATTAAAATTCAAATACTTATCATTTTAGAATTGTTCTGCGCCAAACGAAAAATCATTTGCCGCAGAACGATTTTCCGTTGTGCTGAGAACGATTTTCCAATCTCAGCACAACGATTTCAGGCTTTCTGCCGTAAATAACATTTACCTACCGAAAGCCTCATCCCACTCAGAAGAGCACCCATTTACAACAGTCTGAAAACTCCTGTCCGCCCCCGCTGCCCCGAAAGCCTCCACTTGGTTCTCCCCGTACTTCAAACCTACCTTCCTCCAGATGCAAATGCTTCCGTTGCGCTCCGGACTTCCGCAATCTTTCCCGTTCATTTTCAGGCGGACGGTCTCGCAATTCGTATATACCTTGACATCCGTCAATGAATCCCGACGGGCCACATCCCTCCGGCTGACGATATGAACCACCGGCTCTTCCGACCATTCCGACTGATAAAAGTAGAAAGCATCCTTCCGTATCTTACGGTCGTAAGAGACCAGCCCCTTGTCGTTCATCCCCGGCATATCCCCCTCGTTGCGCGACGCGCTGGCAAAATCGAACATGTTCCAGACGAAAGAGCCCCACGCGAAACCGCTGCGCTTGATGGCATCGTAAGTCTGTTCGTGCACCGTGGCCTGCCATTCTTCGGGATGGAACACCCCGTCGGCCTTCGGTGTCTTCTTTCCCGTCTGCCATGATGCCACACCGTTTGCGCCGGCTCCATACTCGCTCACGGCGATACCCTTGTTTCCGCACTGGCGGTTCCACCGCTCCAATGTGGATTCATTTCCGAAGCTCCGCCCAATACCATCCGGGATAGGTGTTGAACGCCATGATATCGGGCACGGAGTTTTCCGGACGTTTCTCTACATTTGCGGCCAACACCGTCAGCCGTCCCGGGTCTTCGCGGTGCGACACGTCATTGAGTTCCGAAATCAATCCTTTCACATCCCCTTTGGACAACTCGTTGCACAGGCTCCAACAGAAAATGGAAGGGTGATTGAAATTCTGCCGGATGAGTTCCGTCAATTCCGTTTTCATGTTCTCCGTGAATTCCGGGGTGTCCAAGGCTTTGCCGACCAAAGGAATCTCGGCCCAGACCAACATGCCCTCGCGGTCGCACAGGGTGTAAAACTCGTCCGAATGCGGATAATGTGCCAGCCGGATGCCGTTGGCACCGATTTCCTTGATGAGTGACATGTCCTCCCGGTGGTCGGCCGAAGAGATGGCCCACCCCTTGTCCGGACGGTCCTGATGGCGGTTCACTCCTTTTATCTTATAAGGCTTCCCGTTCAGGATGAAACCTTTTTCAGCGTCCACACGGAAAGATCTCAGACCGACATACTGCGACAGGGTGTCCAACACTTCCTTGCCCCGCTTCAGCTCCACGAAAACACGATACAGGTAAGGTGATTTACGCCCGTCCCACAACATGGGGTTGTCCACCGTCAACCGGTTCGTAAAATCGAGCCGTGCCTGTCCTTCCGCAGCTTGGGAGGTCGTGGTCGTCGCCACCAGTTTACCGGCGGCATCGAACACGTCCGTCTTCACGGACAATTCTTTCACCCGTTTCAGTCCGTTGTCCACTTTGGTGACTACCGACAAGTCCGCACGTCGCTCGCCGACCTGTTGGCTGACATATACCCCGGAAGAAGCATAATCCAAAGGCGTGATGCAAGCCTTAGGCAACAACAGGAGCGAGACAGGCCGGTAGATGCCGCCAAAGACGGTGAAGTCCCCCTCCAAAGGGGCGATGTTCAACTCCTTACGGTTGGACACGGCTACCTCCAACAGGTTCTCGCCGGAATGCACGTAGGGCGTGATTTCAAAACAAAAGGCATTGAAACCTCCCACATGTTCTCCCACCTCCTGTCCGTTGAGTTTCACTTCCGCCTTTTGGCTCGCCGCCTCGAAACGCAAAAAGATACGTTTTTTCATCATCGCGGGCGAAACGGACAAGGTGTAACGGTACGTGCCGTCGCCCCTGTAATAATCGGGCGACGTGCCGTCTTTCGCATTCCACGTGTGAGGCACGTCCACTTGCTCCCATACGTCCTCCCTTCCGTCCTTATCCAGACGGAAATCCCATTTCTCACTCAAAACACTTTGCTGCCTGAGCTGCCGCCAGCCGGAACGGAGC
>ENA-OQDM01000451-OQDM01000451.1-human-gut-metagenome-genome-assembly--contig:-NODE-451-length-24170-cov-3.861373_pt1 | contig 24170 bp, 19 predicted proteins | sample MGYA00242772_ERZ504605 | MGnify/ENA primary metagenome ERZ504605 (study PRJEB26092, sample SAMD00036348) | human gut metagenome | host: Homo sapiens | study: EMG produced TPA metagenomics assembly of... | reverse complement strand
CTTACTTTCTGCATGGACGGGTGTAGTCGGTAAAGCAGTAACGACAGTTGCAAGAGCTAAGAAGCCCGTACACAATCGTTTTAACATCTTTTTCATAAAATCTAATGCTCCTTTCATTTTGGGTATAAAAATAGACGCTCATTTCTGAACGTCTACATTATTGAAAGGCTTGTCCTCTCACACATATTCTATTTTAATAGGTACAACAGTTGCCTTTCTCCTTGTATTTTCGTTGTTTTCATCACTTGCGTTATCTACAACCTCCATGTCCGGCATCAATTACGATAGTATAGGGCATAAGATCAAAGCTCCTGAAAATACGGTTCTACTTACGATATGAAGAAAGGACGAAAAAGGTTATACTTTTTTTAGTTTTATTTCATTGTATCGTATACGGGCGGTGTGTTAGAATAGGAGATAACATTAGGAAAGTGTGTCAAAAAATCTGCGGAGGATACAAAAGACACACAGATGAGAGTGAGGATTTCATGAGAATTACAATATTCAGTCTGGGGGGACTGCTAGGGCAGTATGTGACCAACACGGCGCTTCTTCACGGCGCACAGGTGACCGCCTACGTGCCGGATGCAAAAGTGATCTGGCCGAGAAAAAATCTGACTGTGATTGAGGGAAGCCTTCAGAACCGGGAACGCGTGCTGGAGGCACTGCTGGAAGCGGATGCAGTCATCAGCGTGCTGACTCCGATGCGTGTGAAACATGTAAAAGAAGAGGAGACACCGCTGGCTGACGGAAACGCAATGATTCTCTCGGCCATGAAGCAGCTTGGAAAAACGCGGTTTGTGACGGTAGGCCATGTCTGCATTCATGCGTTTGGAGACTGCGAGGACAAATACCAGAGAATGAGTACGAAATTCATGCAGATTTTCTGGCCAGGTGTCTATAAAGATATGCAGAAGATGGGACAGGTTCTGGCACGGAGCGATCTGAACTGGACACTGGTGCGGACGTGTCCGGGAAGAGACGGGAAAGTGAAAAAGGTAGGGCAGAACTGCAGTATTTCGCTGGACGGCAGCCAGTTCCGGCCTGGATACTCGAGAGAGGCCCTGGCGGAATTTCTGTACGAGGCGGCCGCCGATCAGCAGATGTACAGCAGAAAAATGCCCATTTTTTACAGAGAGGGGTAAGAATGGATTTTTCAATTTTATATGCACTGCAGCATCTTCACAATGCAGTGCTCGATCGGGTGATGGTGGGAATTACTTCACTTGGAAATGCGGGATGGATCTGGATTGCGCTGACTGCCGTTTTCTTAATCCTTCCGAAATACCGGAAATGCGGTGTAAGAATGGCGATCGCGCTGATTTTAGATTTGATTTTATGTAATCTGGTGTTAAAGCCGCTGGCAGCGCGCCCGCGTCCGTGCTGGATTGACGAGCAGGTAAAGCTGCTGGTTGCCGCTCCGAAGGACTATTCCTTCCCATCGGGCCATTCGGCAGCCTCGTTTGCGGCGGCAGTCTCTATTTTTGTGATGCACAAAAAAGAAGGAGCTGCCGCACTGATTCTGGCCTGCCTGATTGCATTTTCCAGATTGTATCTGTTTGTGCATTTCCCGACCGATGTCCTGGCGGGAATTGCGGTTGGTTTTATCTGTGCTTTTCTGGCTGCGAAGATCCAGAACGGTTTTCTTCTTCATTCTCGAGGTCGATAAAACGGAACGAAAGCATCAGATACAGAATTTCATCCGGGCTGGAAAGATCAGATTCTAAAATTTCCTTGATCTTTTCCAGGCGGTAGAGCAGGGTACTGCGGTGGACAAAAAGCTCACGCGCTGTCTGGACGACATTGCAGTGGTTGTCCAGATAGCAGCGGAGCGTTCGCATATAGTCACTGCCGGAGCTGTCGTCGTGCTCCTGCAGAAAGAGAAGTCTCTCATGGCACAGCATGTAGCCTGGGAGCTTTTTTGTTGCCTGATCGAGGATGTAGTCAAACGAGATATCGTTGAACGGATGCATCCGCTTGTCCGGGTATTTTCGCGTGCCGAACTGCAGGGCGATTTTTGCCTGGATATACTGGCGGCGCAGATTCATGTGGCCGTTCATGCAGCGCGAAAAGCCGGCATTTAAGGAGCTGTCCTCCACAAAGTGCACCATGCGTTCCATCAGATCGGTCATGGAAAAATCGGACAGCGTGAGGTTAAAGAACGCAACGATACCGCCGCCGTGCGGAAACGCGGAGCAGCCGGTCAGAATATTTTCCAGATAGGCGCAGACCGAGTTTGCCGTCAGGTTTTTCTGATCCATATCGGAGAGCTGCAGATAGAGGCAGCAGTAGGTGTGGCGGGAATGCCAGCCGAGCGCATCGAGAGCCTGGCTGACCGCAATATAGTCGGCCATCCGGTCGTCGAGGGCACGGAGCAGCACGGTGTGAAGCGACTGCGCCGGCGAGGTTTTCTGCATCACATTGTGCAGGAAGGCGTGATGGATCATTTCTGCAAGAAATTCAAGAAGAAAGCCTTCGGAATCAGAAAGATCCTTTTTCGTGTCGAGGAGCAGCAGGCGGTAGGCGCTCTGACCATGCTGCGTGATGTTGACGCAGAGGGAACCAAGTCCCGTTACGTGATCCGGAAAGCGGAACCATCCATTGAGATCGCGGACGGACGCGTATTCGCTGCTTTCTGTCAAGGAGAGCAGAAGCGGGCGCGTTGCATCGAGGGAGCCAAACACCTTCTCGGGAAAAAAGGAAGGTTCTTCGGACGCTGCGGCGATGATGGAAAAATCCATGCCGACCACCATCAGGGGGTGGGCAAAAACAGGCAGGGAGAGATTTAAAAGATGCTGGATCGATTTTCCGTCGAGCCGTGCCTGCATCAGCTCCTTCTGCCAGGAATCGTACGTCCAGAAAAGCTCCTGCAGGAACGAAAAAACAGCGGATACGCTGCTCTTAACGGCGATCGAAACCGGAGCCGGAAGTTCCTCCGGCAGTTCTTCGGTACAGAGAAGAAAAAGGGAGCTGCTTTCTTCCGGGAGGGAGGAAAGAGAGCCGATCTGTTCTTCTGTGCAGAGAAAGACACGGTGCGCAGTGGCTGCGGAGCCTGTCTGGTAAAGAACAGGCAGCTCCAGTGTGCCGGAGAGCGGCAGGTTTTCCGGTGCAAGAACCGAAAAAGCGCTGCTTAGTTTATAAGCGAGAAATGCGGGGGAGAGCTTCATCTTATCATCCTCCCTGCGCGTGTCATATCGTAAAAATTCATAAAAACCTCCTCAGAAATGAGTGACGTTCTGCGGACGAAACCGCGGTACTTTTTATTTTAGCAGAACAAAAAGGTCTGTCAAGAAAGAAAAGACAGGGGTGCGGGAATTTTTACGGCGGCAACAAGTTAAGATTTTGTGAAGATAGTTGTGGTTTGCGGGGAAAACTGCTACAATATGGCTGATTTGGTTACTGTTCACTCAGCAGTGAAACACTTGCTGTTTCGCTGCGTAAGAACATGATTCAGGTGATTTGAAGTGGTTTTTTGCAGAAGAAAAAGGAAGGTATGACTTTGATGTATCATATTATAGTAAATAAAAAATCGCGGTCGGGGCGCGGCGAGAAGCTGTGGCCGGTGATTGAGGGCGAGCTTGAGCGGCGCAGGACGGAATTTCGTGTATATCCGACAAAGTATCACGGAAGCGCACGGGAGACGGCAGCACGGCTGACCGCGAAAGGGGTATGGAATCCCGATGATGTCCTTCTGGCGATCGGCGGAGACGGTACGGCGAATGAGGCGGTCGATGGAATCACCAGCCTGTCGGATGTAAAGTTCGGTTATATTCCAACGGGAAGCGGCAACGATTTTGCGCGCGGTGCCGGAATTCCCTCCGATCCGCTGCAGGCGCTGGAAGCTGTGCTGAAAGGGGAGGAAAAGGAGATCAACATTGGAACGGCGCTTCTTGGCAGCCAAAAGCGGAGATTTCTCGTCAGCACTGGCATCGGTTTTGATGCAGGCATCTGCCACGAGGCGCTGGCATCAAAAATCAAGAATACGCTGAACCGGCTGCATCTGGGAAAACTTACGTATGTGATGATTGCACTGCGGCAGCTCTTTTATCTCGAACCGTTCACGCTGGATGCAGCGCTGGAAAACGGAGAACACCGTTCGTTTGAAAATGTTCTTTTTGCAGTGGCAATGAATTTTCCGTACGAGGGCGGCGGCTTCTGCTTCTGCCCGGAGGCGGACGGGACAGATGATCTGCTCGACGTGATGGTGGTTTCCAATCTTGCCAAATGGAAAGTCAGCTATCTTCTGCCGATGGCGCTGTTTGGACGCCACACGGGATTTCCTGAGGTACATATGGAGCGGTGCAGCAGCCTTTCCTTTCAGACAGACCGCGCGGAACCGGTCCACCTGGACGGAGAATCGGGCGGACACCGCACGGAGGAAAGGATCGGACTGGAAACGGAGCGTCTCCGCCTTTTGGGCGACTGGGTGAAAGAAGGGATGGAAAGATGATGTTCTGGATCATATTTTTTGCAGTGCTTGCCGTCCTGGCAGCAGGTTATTTCTTTTCCATTCTGCCGGCTACATCGAGACGGCAGGAATGTCTGCAATTTGCGGAATGGAATTATGCGCACCGCGGTCTGTGGAACACGGCGGAGGGAGTTCCGGAGAATTCTCTTCCGGCTTTTGCCCGCGCGGCGGAGCAGGGATATGCCATCGAGCTGGATATTCAGATCACAAAGGATGGCCGGATTGTGGTGTTCCACGACGACACGATGAAGCGGATGTGTGGAAACGAGGGAAAAATCAGCGATTATACGTATGAGGAACTCCAGCAGTTCCATCTGGGCGACAGCACGGAAAAGATTCCGCTGCTTCGTGAGGTACTGCAGACGGTAGACGGCCGCGTGCCGCTTTTAATCGAAATCAAGATGCCGGGACTTTCCACGGCGGTCTGTGCGGGATTTCAGAAGGAGATGGAGGGGTACACCGGTATGTTCTGCATGGAATCCTTCAACAGCCTGGCCCTCCGCTGGTGCCGCCGCCACATGCCGCAGACGCTGCGCGGCCAGCTTTCCGGCCGTTTTTCAAAGGATGATAAGGTGCATCTGATCCTGCGGATAATGGCGCGTCATCTGATGCTGAATTTTATCGGGAAACCGGATTTTATCGCCTACGACCACCGCTATGCCGACTGCCGGCTTCCTGATCGACCGTATGCTGTTTCGGACACCGGCATTTGCATGGACGGTAAAAGATGAGCATGTATATAACCGGACACGGAAAAAATTCGACGCGGCGATCTTTGAACATTTCCATCCCAAGGACGGTTTTCAGAAACCGATGAATTGTTTCTTAAAAAATAATAAAGCTTATTGACTTCGGTTTTCGGTGTGCTATAATTTCAGCAGGTTGAAGAGAAAAACCTCGTCAGAAAAGTGGAGGGAAACTATGAAGACAATAAAAAAATATAAGCATTTTCTTCCGGTAGTGGTTTATGGTATTTTCTATCTGAAATGTTTTCAATATCTGGAAACTCACATTACGAAAGGTTATCATCTGATTCATACTCCGTTTGATGATATGATTCCGTTCTGTGAGTTTTTTGTGATTCCTTATTTTATGTGGTTTGGATATATTGCATGGTCTGTCCTTTATTTCGGCTTCTGCAACAAGAACCGCAGAGAATATTATCAGCTGATTATCAACCTGGGAATCGGAATGACGGCGTTCCTCGTGATCTCCTATCTGTACCCGAACGGCCAGAACCTGCGCCCGACGGTATTCCCACGGGAGAACATTTTCACGGATCTGGTCAGAGGCCTTTACCTGACAGACACACCGACCAACGTATTCCCAAGTATTCACGTATATAATTCCGTAGCCGTAGCTGTTGCCGTAGAACACAGCGAGCAGCTCAAAAACCGCCCGGTATTCCGAAACGTCTGCCTGGGCCTGACGGTGCTGATTGTGTTTTCGACCATGTTTTTAAAACAGCACTCCGTATCGGATGTGTGCTGTGCGCTTGTTATGAATGCGGGAACCTGTATGCTGCTGTACCGGCCGGCAAAGGCGGGGAATGCACTGCGGACACGGGAGAAAAAAGCGAAATATAGAATGTAAAAACGGAAACGGACGGCCCGCGCACCAGAAAGTGCGCGGGCCTGACGGTTTAGGACGGGAGAGAATGGGTGATGAGTGGGATGGTAGTGCAGGAAAAATGGAATGCGTCCGTCTATTAAGAAATAAAACTTATAAAACATATAAGATATATTAATTTCATTTATAAAGATAAATATGCTATTCTGTAAGTAACGAAAGATTGTCCCGTTTTTTGGGGACTATGATTCAGACAAATGGAGGATAAAAATGAGTACAGTCAGACGCGTTTATGTGGAGAAAAAGCCGGAATTTGCGATTAAGGCGAAAGATCTGAAGCATGAAATCAAGCACTATCTGAACATCCAGACCGTAACCAACGTACGGGAGCTGATCCGGTACGATGTAGAAAATATCAGTGATGAGACATATGAGAAAGCATGTAAAGTAGTCTTTGCAGAGCCGCCGGTTGATATCTGCTATCAGGAAGATTTCCCGCGTGCAGAAGGTGCGAGAGTATTTTCCGTAGAATTCCTTCCGGGACAGTTTGATCAGAGAGCCGATTCTGCCGTACAGTGCGTGCAGTTCTTAAAAGAAGACGAGCAGCCGATCATCCGCTCCGCCGTTACGTATGTTATCGAAGGAGAGATGACTGATGAGCAGTTTGACGCAGTCAAAGCACACTGCATCAATCCGGTAGACTCCAGAGAGACAGGAATTGAAAAACCGGAAACCCTCGTGACAAAATTTGAAGAGCCGGCAGACGTCAAAATCTTCGACGGATTCATCGACATGCCGGAGGCAGAATTAAAAGCCCTGTACGATTCCCTCGGCCTTGCCATGACCTTCAAAGACTTCCTGCATATCCAGAACTACTTCCGCGGCGAAGAAAAACGCAATCCATCCATGACCGAGATCCGCGTACTCGATACCTACTGGTCCGATCACTGTCGCCATACCACCTTCTCCACCGAGCTTACCAACGTGACCTTCGGCGAAGGCGACTACTACGAGCCGATGAAAAAAAGCTACGACCGCTACTTAAGCGACCGTGAGGTACTCTACAAAGGCCGTGACGACAAATTCATCTGCCTTATGGACCTTGCCCTTCTGGCAATGAAAAAACTGAAATCCGAAGGAAAACTCGCAGATCAGGAAGAGTCTGATGAAATCAACGCATGCTCCATCGTCGTACCGGTAGATGTAGACGGAAAAGACGAAGAGTGGCTGATCAACTTCAAAAACGAGACCCACAACCACCCGACCGAGATCGAGCCGTTCGGTGGTGCAGCAACCTGCCTTGGCGGTGCAATCCGTGACCCGCTTTCTGGCAGAACCTATGTATATCAGGCAATGCGTGTGACCGGAGCCGCAGATCCGACCCGTCCGCAGAGCGAGACACTCGAAGGAAAACTTCCGCAGAAAAAACTCGTAAGAGAAGCAGCACACGGCTACAGCTCCTATGGAAACCAGATCGGTCTTGCAACCGGCTATGTCAAAGAAGTTTACCATCCGGACTACGTGGCAAAACGTATGGAGATCGGAGCTGTCCTTGGAGCAGCACCGCGCCGTGCCGTTGTCCGTGAAAATTCCGATCCGGGCGATATCATCATCCTGCTCGGCGGCCGTACTGGAAGAGACGGCTGCGGCGGTGCAACCGGTTCCTCCAAAGTACATACGACAGAATCCATCGAGACCTGCGGTGCAGAGGTACAGAAAGGAAACGCGCCGACTGAGCGTAAACTGCAGAGACTGTTCCGCCGCGAGGAAGTCAGCCTTCTGATTAAAAAATGCAACGACTTCGGTGCAGGCGGAGTTTCCGTTGCCATCGGCGAGCTGGCACCGGGCCTTAAGATCAATCTGGACAAAGTACCGAAAAAATATGCCGGCCTCGACGGAACCGAGATCGCCATCTCCGAGTCCCAGGAGCGTATGGCCGTTGTCATCGACCCGAAAGACCGTGAGCAGTTCCTGAAATATGCCGCAGAAGAGAACCTGGAGGCAACCGAAGTTGCAGTCGTAACCGAGGACCCGCGTCTGGTACTCTCCTGGAGAGGAAAAGAGATTGTCAATATTTCCCGTGCATTCCTGGATACCAACGGAGCACATCAGGAGAATGATGTCTTCGTAGAGATTCCAAAAGCAGAGGACACCCCGTTAAAAAGAAGCGGTGACATTGCCGACGTGAAAGAAAAATGGCTGTCCACCCTGTCAGACCTCAACGCATGCTCCCAGAAAGGTCTTGTCGAGATGTTTGACTCCTCCATCGGAGCAGCCAGCGTGCTGATGCCGTACGGTGGAAAATATCAGCTGACTGAAACTCAGGCCATGGTTGCAAAAGTGCCGGTTCCGGATGGAAAAACCAACACCGTTACCATGATGAGCTACGGCTTTGATCCATACGTATCGAGCTGGAGCCCGTATCACGGAGCAGTCTATGCCGTAACCGAGTCCCTGTCCCGCATCGTGGCAGTCGGCGGCGATTACAGCAAAGTCCGCTTCACCTTCCAGGAATATTTCCGCAGAATGACTGAGGATCCGCACCGCTGGAGCCAGCCGTTCGCAGCACTTCTTGGTGCATACGACGCACAGATGGGCTACGGCCTGCCGTCTATCGGAGGAAAAGACAGTATGTCCGGTACCTTCAACCATATCGATGTACCGCCGACACTCGTATCCTTCGCGGTTGACGTTGCAAAATTAAAAGATGTAGTATCTCCGGAGCTGAAAAAACACAGGAGACAAACTCGTGTGGATCCACCTTCCAGTCGACGCACATCTGCTTCCAGAGTACGAAGGCGTCATGGAAACCTACAGAAAACTGCATGAGGATATGCAGAACGGCCGTGTGAAAGCCGCTTATGTCGTAGACCGTCAGGGTATCGCAGCAGCTGTATCCAAGATGGCATTCGGTAATGCTCTCGGCGTAACCATCGAGCACAATGTAGACGAGAGAGATCTCTTTACTCCATATATTGCAGATCTGATCTGCGAAGTTCCGGCTGAAAAAGTCGGAGAGCTGGCAAGCACCTACACCGTCATCGGTGAAGTGACAGACAAACCGGTTCTTTCCTATAAAGACACCGAAATCACCATCCGCGAGGCCGTTTCCGCATGGAACAAACCGCTGGAAAAAGTATTCAAGACCGTATCCGGTGCAGAGCTTCCGGATGTAGATGCCCTGAATGTGGCAGCAGCAGACGAAAACGGAATTGTTGCAGACAGCTGCTATCAGGCAAAGAACATCCACGTATGCTCCCACAAGCTGGCACAGCCGACCGTATTCATTCCGGTCTTCCCGGGAACGAACTGTGAGTATGACAGCACCAGAGCTTTCGAGCGTGCCGGTGCAAAAGTTATCACTCAGGTATTCAGCAACCTTTCCGCAGAAGACATCCGCGGTTCTGTCGATGCCTTTGAAAAAGCCATCAACCAGGCGCAGATCATCATGTTCCCTGGCGGATTCTCCGCAGGTGATGAGCCGGATGGATCAGCAAAATTCTTTGCAACCGCATTCCAGAATGCGAAGATCAAAGAAGCTGTTACCAAACTGCTGAATGAGAGAGACGGACTTGCCCTTGGTATCTGCAACGGATTCCAGGCACTGATCAAATTGGGACTCGTTCCGTACGGTGAGATTCTCGGACAGACGGAGGATTCCCCGACTCTGACCTTCAACACCATCGGACGCCATATTTCCAAGATGGTTTACACGAAGGTTGTGACCAACAAATCCCCATGGCTGGCAGGCGCCGAGCTTGGCGGTGTTTACACCAACCCGGCATCCCACGGCGAGGGACGTTTCGTAGCATCGAAAGAGTGGATCGACAAGCTGATGGCAAACGGCCAGATTGCAACCCGCTACTGCGATGTCAACGGAAACCTGACCAACGACGAGTACTGGAATGTCAACGGTTCCTACTGCGGAATCGAGGGTATCACCAGCCCGGACGGCCGTGTCTTTGGTAAGATGGCACACGCAGAGCGCCGCGACAACGGCGTAGCAGTCAACATCTACGGAGAGCAGGATCTGAAGATCTTTGAGTCCGGTGTTGCTTACTTTAAATAAAATAAAACCAAAATAGAAGATTCCCGCAGAGAGGAAGAAAGCTCCTTTCTGCGGGAATTTTTTTGTCAGAACAGTAATTTCTGGTTTCGAAAGAAAAAATTTGATTATGCGCCGCGGTGCAGTTATAACGCAATATTTTGCTTTATTAACAAAAGTAATAAGGTCAAGTAGTAGAAATATTCTGAAAAAACGAAAGATTTCGATAGTCTCAACACATTACATATATGACGGGCCCGGAAGAGAAGGACAGCGAAATAACAGGAGGGAGAAAGAAGTGTATGAGACAAGAGGAGGAACGATTTTTTCAGATCATATTCGAGAAAAACAGTCATGTGCTGTTCCGTTATATCTGCGGTCAGTTGAACAATGACCGGGAGACGGCGAAGGATGTGCTGAACGATGTATGGGAGGTATTGGTGGTAAAATTTGAAACCGTTGCCGATCTCGAAGGAGAAGAGATGACGAAATGGCTGTTCTGTGTGGCAAAAAACAAGATCAAGAATCAGCGCAGAAAACATTATTATCAGAATGAAGTTTCCTATACACAGTATCAGAAAGAGAACAGAAATGAAGGGGAGGCGGCCGCGACAGCCGAGATTGAGGAACGAATGGTGATGCAGAACTGCATCCAGAACCTGAATCCGATGGATCAGCGCATTTTCTGGGGGAGAGCATATGGATTCAGCTACAAAGAGCTCAGCGGATTCTGCAAGAAAAGCGAGCAGGCGCTGCAGTGCCAGTACAGCCGCGCAATCAAGAAACTGCAGGGAATGATGAGTCAGGAAATCAGTCTGACGAGAGCGTAGAAAATGGAAATGGTATGCAGCGGAAACCTCAACTCTTACAATCCAAAAACAATAGAAATATCTAAAAAATTCTCTGCAGGAGAATATCCTGTGTCTAAAAATAAAGTGTTACCGTTTACATATCAAAAATCCGTTTTCCTCGTTGTCGTGGCGCGGAAATTGTGTTAAAATATTTTTAGAAAATTCACACGATGTGCGAGAAGGCAGAAAGGATGAAAACAACATGAAGGATGAGTACGTAGCTATGTAGGCACTTATACCCATGGAAGCAGCATTGGTATTCATTTATATGATGTAAATGTAGAAGAAGGCACTCTGACAGAGCGAAAAGTCATACCGGTCAACAACTCTTCCCACATTGCCCGTTCCTTAAACGGCAAATACCTGTATTCGATTGCAGATGAAGGCGTTGCAGTGTTTGCAGTGGAGGATGACGGAGACCTGACCCCGATCAACAAAGTAGACATCGACGGCATGCGCGGCTGCTATCTGTCGGTGGACAAAACCGGAAGATACCTGTTCGTGGCAGGCTATCATGACGGAAAAGTAACCGTTGTACATACCCATAAGGACGGCCGCCTCGGAAGTCTGATGGACGGCGTGTTCCACAAGGGCCTTGGCAGTGTGGCAGAGCGTAACTTCCGCCCGCATGTCAGCTGTGTCGTTCCTACACCGGACAACAAATATGTCTGCGCAGTCGACAACGGCATTGACCAGATCAAAATGTACAAGCTGAACACACAGCGTGACCGCCTGAAACTGGTGGATATCCTGCGCTGTGAGCGTGAATCCGGTCCGAGAGAGATCGTTTTCAGTGAATCCGGAAAATACGCGTATGTCATTTACGAGCTGATGAACAAAGTCGATGTATTCAGCTACCGTGATACGGGAAACGGACCGGAATTTGAAAAACTGCAGTCGATCAGCACCACATCCGCGAACGTGGACCAGGCGCACGACGCTGCATCCGGCATGTGCCTTTCCCCGGATCACCACTACCTGTTTACTTCTACAGCCGGAGACAATACCGTAGCAATGTTCCATATCGACCCGGAGACCGGCTGCATGGAGAAGAAGTTTGCACTTCCGATCAGCGGCGAATATCCAAAGGATATTGCAATGTTCCCGGACGGAAAACATATCGCAGTGGCAAACCATGAGTCCAACACGATCACAACATTTACCGTTGATTATGAGAAAAACGTGCTGGTTCAGAAAGGCCGCCCGATGAAAGTGGAGACGCCGAACTGTATTCTGATTACGAAAAAAGGCGTTCACTAAAAAATAACGCAAAAATGCCTGCAGGAAGAACTGTATCCCGCAGGCATTTTTTGTGTTGAAGCCAGAAAGAAGCAGTCCGGCCTTTATTTCTCGTCCAGAGCCCAGACTTTCTTTACATTGTCCAGTTTGGCGCTCATGCCGACGAGCAGTGCGTCCGCCAGGACAAGAGCGGTCATGCATTCCACGACAACAACGGCGCGTGCAACGATGATCGGGTCGTGGCGGCCTTTGATTTCGATGGCAATATTTTCGCCGTCTTTGTTGATGGTCTGCTGGGAAGCAGCAACGGACGGGGTCGGTTTGAAACCAGCCCGGACAACGATATCGCTTCCGTCGCTGATACCGCCTAAAATACCGCCGGCGTGGTTGGTCAGCTTGACAATGGAGCCGTCCGCATTTACATGGAAGGCATCGTTATTGGTAAGCCCGGTAGCTGTGCAGACCGAGAAACCGTCTCCGATTTCCACGCCTTTTACGGCGCCGATGGAGACGAGTGCTTTTGCAAGGTTGGCATCGAGCTTTTCAAACACCGGATCGCCGACACCGGCCGGCATATGGTGAACGACACATTCGACCACACCGCCGACGGAATTTTTTTCCGCCATGGCTTTTGTTAAAAGCTCGGAAGCCTTTTCGGCAGCCTCTGCATCCGGCATATTCAGGGCGTTATTCGCGATTTCAGCGGCATCAAAAGACTGGATTTCCACGTCACCGATGGAGCGGGTGTAGGCGGAAACGGTGATGCCAAGCTCAGAGAGCATTTTTAAGGCAATGGCACCTGCAGCCACGCGTGCGATCGTCTCGCGTCCTGAGGAGCGTCCGCCGCCGCGGTAGTCGCGGAAACCGTATTTTGCATCAAACGTATAGTCGGCGTGGCCCGGTCTGTAATAGGAAGCAATGTCGCTGTAATCTTTGGAATGCTGATCCTCATTCCATACCACCATGGAAATCGGGGTACCGGTCGTTTTTCCTTCGAAAGTGCCGGATAAAATCTGAACGGTATCGGATTCTTTCCGTTTTGTGGTAAAGCGGTTCTGTCCCGGCTTCCTGCGGTCGAGGTAAACCTGAATATCCTCCTCGGAAAGCGAAAGGCCGGCCGGCACTCCGTCCACAACAACGCCCACGCCTTTTCCATGAGACTCTCCCCAGGTGGTCAGTCTGAAGATGGTACCAAATGATGATCCTGCCATATATAAAGTCCTCCTGAATTTTTTCGTATATTTATAAAATAACTGGAAAAGATTTCTAATAAATTATACCGGAAAGTAAAACATTCGTAAAGCTCTTTTTCGGAGACGAAATTCACCGTTATACCGTTTGACAAACGAAAAGGCAGCACGTATAATGAGAATGTATTTTCGGGCAGTGAAAGCCGGTAAAATAAAACAAACAAAAAGGAAGAGTGTGCATGAATTTTTTAGACAAAATGGAGCGAAAATATGGGAGATACGCGTTAAGCCATCTGACGATGTACATTATCGTAACGTACATTGCGGGATATATCATTGCGCTTGCGGCTCCCATCATGAGACAGTATCTGACGCTGGAACCATATTATATTCTGCACGGACAGATCTGGCGTCTGGTGAGCTGGATTCTGATTCCGCCGAGCAGCCTTGATATCTTTACGATCATCATGCTGTTTTTCTATTACTCAATCGGAACAAGCCTTGAGAGAGCCTGGGGAGATTTCAAGTATAATGTTTACATCTTTTCCGGCATTCTGATGACCATTATCGGTTCCTTCCTGCTGTATGGAATCTTATATGCAGTCAACGGATATCCGTCGCTGATGGGAACGGCATTCAGCACTTACTACATCAGCCTCTCGATTTTCCTTGGCTTTGCGATCAGCTTCCCGGATATGCAGGTACTGCTGTATTTCATTATTCCGATCAAAATCAAATGGCTGGCATACCTTGACGTAGCGCTTCTCGCCTACAGCATGATTACCAGCATCATGAGCGGAAACTGGGCAGGATGTGTTGTTATTCTTTGTTCCCTTGCAAACGTCCTTGTGTTCTTCCTGATGACAAGAAAAGGAAAACGCGGCTCTTTCCAGCAGAACAGACGCCGGAAGGAATTTAAAAAGGCCGTTTCAAGAGGCGAAGCCGAATACCGCAATCCGAACGGGATCACAAAACACAAATGTGCGATCTGTGGCCGGACCGAAAAAGATGATCCGAATCTGGAGTTCCGTTTCTGTTCCCGATGCAACGGAAACTATGAATACTGCCAGGATCACCTGTTTACGCATGAACATGTAAAATAAAGAAGGAGAGAAAGTATGAGAAGAACGAAAATTGTCTGCACCATGGGACCAAATACCAACTCCCGTGACCTGATGAAAAAACTGATTGAAACCGGAATGGATGTTGCTCGTTTTAATTTTTCTCATGGAGACCACGATGAGCAGAAAATGCGTATGGATATGCTGAAAGAGCTTCGAAAAGAGCTGAAAACTCCTGTGGCAATCCTTCTGGACACCAAAGGACCGGAAATTCGTACCGGCGTTTTAAAAGATGGAAAAAAAGTGAATCTGGTAACCGGACAGACTTTTACCCTGACAACCGTTCAGGAGACCGGAGATGAAAATCACTGTTCTGTCAGCTACACCGGCCTTACGGAAGATATCAAAGAGGGAGATACGATTTTGATCGATGATGGTCTGATCGGTCTGCGCGTAGAAAAAGTAAATGCACCGGAAATTGTCTGTACCGTAGTAAACGGCGGCGAGCTCGGAGAAAAAAAGGGCGTGAATGTACCAAACGTTTCGATCAATCTTCCGAACCTCACGGAGAAAGACAAAGGAGATCTTCTTTTTGGTATTGAACAGGATATTGATTTTGTTGCAGCTTCCTTTATCCGGAATGCAGAGGCAATTAACGAAATCCGTGAGTTCCTTGTGGCAAACGGAGGAGAGCATATTGATATCATTGCCAAGATCGAAAATGCGGAGGGTGTGCAGAACATCGACAGCATCATCGATGCGGCAGATGGTGTGATGGTTGCAAGGGGAGATCTTGGTGTAGAGATTCCGGCGTGCCAAGTACCGCATGTACAGAAAATCATCATTGAAAAATGCAATCATAAAATACAAACCGGTTATCACAGCAACCCAGATGCTGGATTCCATGATCCGGAACCCGCGTCCGACCCGTGCAGAGGTAGCCGATGTTGCGAATGCAATTTATGATGGAACGGATGCGATCATGCTCTCCGGCGAAACAGCAGCCGGAAAATATCCGATCGAGGCAGTTACCATGATGGGAGAGATTGCCGAGCAGACGGAGCGTTATCTGAAATTCGAAGACTACCGCGATGGAAAAGCGCTGGAAGGAAAGCTAAATGTTTCCGCAGCAGTCGGAAGTGCAGCCGTTTCTATGGTAGAACACATCAAAGCAGCCTGCATTGTGACTCCGACGATGTCCGGTCAGACTGCAAGACTGATTTCCAACCTTCGTCCGAGCGTACCGATTTACGGCGTTACCCCATATGAATGGGCAAGAAGAAAAATGCAGCTCTACTGGGGCGTTCGTCCGGTGACCGGATACGAGGAAGATTCTACGGAGAACATCATTTCCCATGCTATGTATATGGTGCGCCGTGAGGAGCTTGTAGAACGTGGCGATATGGTTATTTTTACGGCCGGAGACCCTGCTACTAACGAGGTGACGGGTGAAGGATATATGACAAACATGCTTCACATTATTCAGGCAAAATAAGCAGAAGAAGGAGACAAAAGAGAATGACGAAGAAGCCTTTTGTAACAAAAGAAAAACTGGAAGAAATCGCAGCAGCAGTACCAACTCCGTTTCACATTTACGATGAAAAAGGAATTCGTGAGAATGCGAAAGCGGTAAAGGAAGCTTTTTCCTGGAATCCGGGATTTCGTGAGTATTTTGCTGTAAAAGCGAACCCAAACCCGACACTGATCAAAATGCTGGGTGAATATGACTGCGGATGCGACTGCTCTTCTTACACGGAGCTGATGCTTTCCGATGCGATGGGATTTGAGAAAGATAAAATCATGTTTTCATCCAACGTAACACCGGCTGCAGAGTATCAACTGGCTGCAGAGCTTGGTGCGATCATTAACCTTGATGATATTACGCATATTGATTTTCTTGAGAAAACATTAGGCTACATTCCGAAGAAAATCTGTTGCCGTTATAACCCGGGCGGACTGTTTAAAATCAGCACCGATATTATGGACAATCCGGGAGATGCCAAATACGGTATGACAACCGAGCAGATTTTTGAGGCATTCCGCATTCTGAAGGCAAAAGGGGCAGAAGAGTTCGGCATCCATTCCTTCCTTGCAAGTAATACCGTAACCAATGATTACTACCCAGTTCTGGCAAAAACACTGTTTGAGCTGGCTGTAAAGCTGCAGAAAGAGACGGGCGTGAAGATTAAATTCATCAATCTTTCCGGCGGCGTCGGAATTCCGTACAAACCGGATCAGGAAGGCAATGACATCCGCGTGATTGGCGAGGGTGTACATAAAGTGTACGATGAAGTTCTCGTTCCGGCCGGCATGGGCGATGTTGCAATTTACACGGAAATGGGCCGTTTCATGATGGGACCGTACGGCGGACTCGTTACCCGCGCCATCCATCAGAAACACATCTACAAAGAGTACATCGGCTGTGATGCCTGCGCGGTCAACCTGATGAGACCGGCTATGTACGGCGCTTACCATCACATCACGGTGATGGGAAAAGAAGATCAGCCGTGCGACCACAAATATGACGTAACAGGCTCTCTGTGCGAGAACAACGATAAATTCGCGATCGACCGCATGCTTCCGGAAGTGGAAGTCGGAGACCTCCTCTTCATCCACGACACCGGCGCACATGGATTTTCCATGGGATACAACTACAACGGAAAATTAAAATCTGCAGAGGTTCTGTTAAAAGAGGACGGCAGCTTTGAAGTCATCCGCCGCGCAGAAACCCCGAAGGACTACTTCGCTACACTGGATGGAACACCGGAGTATGAGAAGATGTTTGGAAATAAATAAGAAATAACAACAGTAAAACCCCTTTCAAAAAGAACCATGCGGCAGATGGCCGGTTCTTCGAAAGGGGTTTTCTTTCTTTCAAAAGCTGTTTTTTTGAAGGGAAGACAATAAAAAAGATCTGCATCAACGTTCGTTTTTGCAGATCTTTTTTAGCTATGCCGCTGGCCGGACTCGAACCGGCACGGTTATTCACCGCTTGATTTTGAGTCAAGTGCGTCTACCAATTACGCCACAGCGGCAGTGTTCGTAATCAGAACAAGATATATTTTACCATAAAAACAAGAAGGACGCAAGAGAAAAAAATGGAATAATTATCATAAAAACTTTCTAAAAAAGATTGACGAAAGGAAAAAATAGAAGTATAGTGTAGATAGTTTAGTACCATACTAAATTTTACATCATAAGTTCAAATAACGATTTATCGAAAACGCCATCGTTAGATGGTCCACAGTGTGTGGAACGAAAACTGTTGTCTTCATAGACAGCAGTTTTTTTGTTGTCTAAAATTAGAAATGAAACATGGTTATGATTCAGTACTGTGAGAACAGCAAGAACCAGGAAGTAGAATTGTTGAAAATAGGAAAGAAAAGATGTAAAAAATCAAAATATATGGTAAAATTAGATAAAATGTAGAAAATGGAGGAAAGAACAGATGAAAGGGGAATATTATCTCGGACTTGATATGGGAAGCAGTTCGGTTGGATGGGCTGTGACAAATGAGAAGTACGAAATTTTGCGCGCACATGGAAAAACACTTTGGGGTGTACGGCTATTTGACAGTGCACAGACTGCAGAAGAGAGAAGAGGGTTTCGGACAGCAAAACGAAGATTGGATCGTCGTAATTGGAGAATAGAATTGCTGCAGAAAATTTTTGCGGAAGAAGTAGAAAAGATAGATGATGGATTTTTTCGCAGAATGAAAGAGAGTCGTTACTGGCCAGAGGATAAGCGTGACAGGCAGGGAAAGTGTCCGGAACTTCCCTATGCATTGTTTGCGGATGATGATTACACAGACAAAGAATATCATAAACAGTTTCCAACCATCTATCATCTGAGAAAATGGTTAATGGAAACTGACGAAACGCCTGATATTCGCCTGATATATCTTGCTCTGCATCATATGATGAAACACAGAGGCCATTTTCTATTAAACGGAAATATCGAACAGGTAAGAGAATTTCAGACAACATTTGAACAGTTCCTTGAAGCAGTGCGGGCAGAAGAACTTGGCTTTTCTTCCGAGATTGGAGTGGAAAGAAGCAAGGAAATAGAGGCAATTTTAAAAGACCGAACATTGACCAAATCTGCGAAAAAGACAAAAGCAGTAAAAGCAATGCGGGCAGAAACATCCTGTGAAAAAGAGTGGCTGGGATTGATTACCGGTGGAACAGCAAAACTGGGAAATCTGTTTGGGGAAAAACAGATGGATACACTGGAACGGCCAAAACTTTGCTTCGCAGATGCAGGTTATGAAGAATACGCTGGAGAGATCGAAGCAGAGCTGGGAGAAAAATATGTATTAATTGAACACGCAAAAGCAGTGTACGATTGGGCTGTTCTGGCTGATATTTTGCAGAACTATTCTTCTCTTTCAGAGGCAAAAGTGGCACTTTATGAAAAGCATAAAAAAGATCTGAAAGATCTGAAAAAGCTGGTCAGAGAGAATCTTTCAAGGGAAGAATATCAGAGACTGTTTGCAAAAAAGGATGAAAAAGCTAATTATTATGCGTATATCAAGGCACCAAAACAATGTAGTCAGGAAGACTTTTACGGTTATCTGAAAAAGAATATTCTGGGCAAGATATCAGATGTGACGAAAGCATCCTGCATGCAGAAGGAAATGGAAATGGGAACGTTTCTTCCGAAACAGACTGTAAAAGACAACAGTGTCATTCCATATCAGATTCATTTATATGAATTAAATGCAATCCTGAAAAATCTGGAAGATAAAGTTCCGCTACTGAAAGAGAATGGAGAGAAGATTCAAAAGATTTTCACATTCCGCATTCCGTACTACGTAGGACCCTTAAACGGAATTCGAAAAAAAGGGGAGAAGAGTAACTGGGCGGTACGAAAAGAAGGCAAAATATATCCATGGAACTTCGATGAGATGGTAGATTTGGAAGCAAGTGCAGAGCAGTTTATTCGAAGAATGACGAATAAATGTACTTATCTGCCAAGTGAAGATGTTTTACCAAAGTATTCTCTGCTGTACAGCAAATACGAAGTTTTAAATGAATTAAATAATCTGCGTTTGGATGGAGAAAAGATATCTGTAGAGCAGAAACAGAAAATATATGAAGAAGTATTCCAGAAAAGCAGAAAGGTTACACAGAAAAAACTGAAAAACTATTTAGTGAAAGAAGGAATTACCGGAAAAGAAGTTGAAATTACCGGAATTGATGGTGATTTCAAGAGTTCTCTTACGGCATACCATGACTTTAAAGAGAAATTAACAAATCTGTCACTGAACCAGGCGGAAAAAGAATGCATCATCCTGAACGTAACGCTGTTTGGAGATGATAAAGCGATACTGAAACAGAGATTAAAGAAACTGTTTCCGGAGTTGACAGAAAAACAAAGAGACAGCATAAGTAAACTGCCGTATCGTGGTTGGGGAAGACTCTCAAAAGTGTTTTTGGAAGAGATGGAAGCACCGGCACCGGAAACGGGAGAGGCATGGTCTATTATTCGGGCTTTGTGGGAGACGAATGACAATCTGATGCAACTGCTTAGCGAAAAATATTTGTTTGCATCGGCAATCGAAGAAAAGAATGGAAACGAACAGAAAAAACGGGATATTTCGTATGAATTAGTCGAGGAGCTTTACGTATCACCGGCAGTGAAGCGGCAGATTTGGCAGAGCCTTTTGATTGTAAAGGAAATCTGTAAAGTGATGGGAAACCCACCGAAACGTGTTTTTATAGAAATGGCAAGAGAAAAAACCGATCAGGGAAGAACCTCTTCAAGAAAAAAGAAACTGCTGGAACTTTATAAAAAATGTAAAGCGGAAGAAAAAGACTGGATAGATGAGATTGAAAAGCGTTCCGATGCGGAAATGAGAAGAGACAAGCTGTATTTGTATTATACGCAAAAAGGAAAATGCATGTATTCCGGTGAAACAATTGAACTGGAGGAATTGTGGGATAATCAGAAGTATGACATTGATCATATTTTTCCACAGTCCAAAGTGATGGATGATAGCCTGGATAACCGGGTACTTGTAAAGAAAAAGTGTAATCAGATGAAAGAGGATAAATATCCGATCGATGAAACAGTTCGGAAAAAAATGCAGCCATTCTGGAAATCTTTAGTGGATGCCGGATTGATCAGTGAAGAAAAATATAAACGGCTGATAAGAGGAAATGGATTTGAACCGTCTGAATTGGCTGGATTTATTTCCAGGCAGCTGGTGGAAACTCGTCAGAGTACAAAAGCGGCAGCAAGTATTCTGCAGCAGGTGATCCCGGATACACAGATTGTTTATGTAAAAGCGCCAACCGTTTCAAAGTTCCGTAAGGATTTTAAATTTCTGAAGGTACGGGAGATGAATGATTATCATCATGCGAAGGATGCTTATTTGAATATTGTCGTTGGCAACGCATATTTTGTAAAATTCACATCAAATCCGATTCACTTCATTAAGGAAAATCCGGGAAGAAGTTATAATCTGAAGAAGATGTTTGAACAGGAAAGAATTGAACGAAACGGAGAAATTGCCTGGGAAGGCGGGAACGGAACCATTGTGACAGTCCGAAAGTTTATGGAAAAGAACAACATTCTTGTGACGCGAAGATCGTATGAGGCAACAGGTGCATTGTTTGACCAGCAGATTGTCAAAAAAGGAAAAGGTCAGGTTCCGATCAAGAGCAGTGATGAACGGCTTTGTGATATACAGAAGTATGGAGGATATAACAAAGAGGCGGGAGCTTACTTTGTACTGGCAGAATCGGAGGGCAAAAAGGGAAAGAAAATACGAACAATCGAGTATGTGCCGATTCGTCTGAAAAAGGAAATTCAGAAGTCAGAAGAAAATATAATTCGGTATCTGGAAGAGGAAAGACAGTTAAAGAATCCGCGAGTGCTGGTGCCGGAAATCAAAATAGATACTCTGTTTTGTGTGGACGGATTTTATATGTGGGTTTCCGGAAGATCAGGGGATCAGCTATTGATGCAAGGTGCAAATCAGCTGGTACTTTCCCAGGAAGAAACAGAAATACTGAAAAAAATAGTACAGTACGTGGAACGTAAAAAACAGAATAAAGAACTGAAAATTTACGATTCCGACCATTTAGAAGAAAAGAAGGTGGTGATGCTGTATGAAACCTTTTTAAATAAATTAACAAATACGGTATATGCAAAAAAACTTGGAGCACAGGCAAAGACATTAACGGAAAAAAGAGAAAAATTTAAAGAATTATGCATAGAAGAAAAGTGTATCGTTTTGTATGAAGTTTTACATTTTTTCCAGTGCCAGAGTGCTGCCGCTGATTTGAAATTAATTGGAGGATCTGGAAGAGCAGGAATTTTGTGTCTCAACAAAAATATAACCGATTGCAGTCGAATCGAAATGATTCATCAATCGCCAACCGGTATCTACGAGCAGACAGTAGACCTGAATGCATTATGAGCTGGCGGATTGTGGTTATTTCCAAACGGGCAAAGCTGGACTATCAGCTTGGTTACCTTGTGGTGCGAAATGAGGAAGTAACAAAAATACATTTAAGTGAAATATCAACCATTCTGATTGAGTCAACAGCAGCAACAGTCACAACAAGTCTGCTGGCAGAGCTGACAAAAAAGAAAATAAAAGTGATTTTTTGCGATGAAAAGAGAAATCCATCGTCGGAACTGGTTGGGTATTACGGAAGTCATGATACCAGCAATAAAATCAGAAAGCAGATTCAGTGGAGCCGGCACAGTAAAGAAGCGATCTGGACAGAAATTGTGACGGAAAAAATACGAAAACAGAAGGAACTGTTAAAAAATATGGGAAAGGAAGAAGCGGGTCTGTTAGAATCATATTTACAGGAGATTGGCTGGAACGATGAGACAAACCGGGAAGGGCATGCGGCAAAGGTATATTTTAATGCATTGTTCGGTATGACATTTACCAGAACTGCGGATTGTCCGGAAAATGCAGCGCTGAATTACGGATATAGCATTTTGTTGTCTGCGTTTGCGAGAGAAATTGTAGCGAGCGGTTATATTACACAGCTCGGACTCTTTCATGATAATATGTTTAATCAGTTTAATCTGGCGTCCGATTTGATGGAACCGTTCCGTGTTCTGATTGACCGGGAAGTAATCCAAATGCAGAGGAAAGAATTTACGCATGAGGAAAAAATACAGTTGGTCAATGTATTAAACAACGAAGTCATGATAGACGGGAAAACACAGTATGTGAATAATGCCATAAAAATTTACTGTAAAAGTGTATTTGATGCCTTAAATGAGAATGACAGTGCATTGATCCGGTTTTATGGCCTATGAGTTATCGTTTTATGAGAGTATTGGTACTGTTTGATCTTCCGGTGCTGACGGGCGATCAGAGAAGAGAATATGCGAGATTTCGAAAGTTTTTATTGAAAAGCGGATTCCTGATGCTCCAGGAATCCGTATACTGTAAGCTTGCGTTAAATACAACTGTAGTGAATGGAATCGTGGATCAGATTCATAAAAATAAGCCGGAAGAAGGTCTGATACAGCTTTTAACGGTGACTGAGAAGCAGTATGCGAAAATGGATCTGATTGTTGGGAACGTAAAGAGTGAAGTGTTGAATACGGATGAAAGGCTGGTGATTTTATGAAACTGGTACATGTGGACTTGGAAAAACCTATTGCGATTCATCGGAACTGTCCCACGGAATGGATTATAGAATCACCGGAGCTGTTTTTAAAATATGTGGAGCAGCTGCAAAAACAAAATCAGGGAGAGAAGGGAAATTTCGTACTTTCTAAAGCTGACACAGAGCTGAATATGAAAAGAGATGTGGAATTGGTATTAACGCCCTTTTCTCTTGATTTTGCGGATCACAGAATACAAAAACGGTTATTTACAGAGCTGGTCAAAAGTGCGCAAAATGAAGAAATGTTTCTGGAAACGCAGAGAATTATTGCGGAACTGAAGAAATACATCTATCAATTGGAAGCTGTCAGTGGGTACGAATTGGAACAAAATGAGGAAATCGATTTGAGCGCACTCCTAAAATTGATGGGAGTTCAGACAGAAACCGAAAAAGAGATGGGGCTTCTGGAAAAATTAACGCAATATATCAAAGTTATGGCCGAACTTCTCCAAAAAGAACTGGTGATTTTGGTCAATATTCGATCCTATCTGAACGAAACACAAATAAACAAACTCTCCCAAATGGCATGCTACTATGAAATATCCTTGCTTTTCATAGAAAATATACAAAGGGACTTTTCGAATCAGAGAGAATATTATATAATTGACAAAGATGGATGTGATGTCTATTAATATCCATCGGATGTTTGAGTACCTGTTTTGTGCAGATGAAAGCAGTTCATTTTTAAATTTGAGGTTTGAGAATGATGTAAAAATGTATGGTACTCAAACTGATAGATTGCCATACCTAATACCTCCATGGTTTGAGAATGATGTAAAAATGTATGGTACTCAAACAGGTTCTAATATTATTCCACTTGCAGGAAAGTTTGAGAATGATGTAAAAATGTATGGTACTCAAACTGAGGACGATTTCTATTCTGCAGGCATGAAGTTTGAGAATGATGTAAAAATGTATGGTACTCAAACACCCTGTCCAGAAAAGCCTTCATCGACGATGTTTGAGAATGATGTAAAAATGTATGGTACTCAAACATCAGGAACAAACGTGAAAGTCGAAAACCAGTTTGAGAATGATGTAAAAATGTATGGTACTCAAACTACTGTATGATGGTAGTGATGTATTGTTAGTTTGAGAATGA
>ENA-OQDM01000448-OQDM01000448.1-human-gut-metagenome-genome-assembly--contig:-NODE-448-length-24291-cov-2.946739_pt1 | contig 24291 bp, 16 predicted proteins | sample MGYA00242772_ERZ504605 | MGnify/ENA primary metagenome ERZ504605 (study PRJEB26092, sample SAMD00036348) | human gut metagenome | host: Homo sapiens | study: EMG produced TPA metagenomics assembly of... | reverse complement strand
GGTTACTGTTCACTGGTAATATTCCGCGAGGTGTTTTTTGTGAGCGAAAGGTCACAGAAAACCCGAGACATATCCGCGCGGATTTATGCGATTAGCATAAATCCTGTGCATCGCGAAGCGTGTTGCCGAGAACGGAGTGAACAGTAACTTTTATTTATAAGCAGTGAATCCCAGATCATTCATTGTCAGGTTTAAATTCTTTTTCAGATAAGCATTTGCTGCTATCATTGTCGCCTTCATCATAATGTTGGAAGTATCCTGCAGATCTGTCATCGCTTTTTTTCCGTTTGTATACAGGAAAGTCAGATTCTGACCTTTATAAGCAGATGCTTTTGTGGAAGAAGTCAGCAGCACAAAGACTCCATCCGAAGACAGGGCGGACTTCACGCTGACCGTATCAGATTTCACACAGTTTCCGATAATATCCAGTCCGGCAAGGACTCCATCTGAAGGCACAGAAATCAGCATTCCAATATCTATCTTATCTTCTTTCTTCAGATAACCGATCATCAGAGTACTTTCTTCATTTACTTTGACATTTATAAACTGACTTCCGTCTTCGGTATATCTGCCTTTCTGACTGATATATTTTTTCAGTTTGGCATAATTCTGCGTCATTTTTGCGTTAGCCGATGCAGGATTCTTTACAGTAATCTTACAGGTGAATTTTCTGCCGCCAAGGATCGCTGTGATATTCGCTGTTCCTGTTTTTACTGCGGTGACCTTTCCGGCTGAAGTTACACTGACAACCTTTGTGTTGCTGCTCTTCCATGACGGTTTCAGACTGGTGCCGTTAATCTTCAGTGTATAAGTTTTTTTCGGTGTCAGTGTCAGGCTGGTCTTATTCAGGGTAAGAGAATTCAGCCCTGCGATCGCTGTCAGGCCTTTTTTATTATAACCGCTCCAGATTATATTTTTTCCGGATTTCCAGTAAGCTTTTACCGTATAAGTATAACGTGCTCCGGTGCTTACTTTTGTGTCGGTAAATGTAACATTCTTACTTCCTGTGATGGTTTTTACTGCTTTCCATCCGCTGTTTCCGGTCTTGCGGTATACACGGTATCCGGCTGCTCCTTTTACCTGTTTCCAGCTGAAAATGATCTTATTCTTTCCGACGATCTTAATAGAAGACATGGCCGGCGCTGCTACAGTTACTGCCGCCTGTACTTCTGCCACGCTGATCAGCTCCGGAACCGCAGCTGGTGCCGCCGTCGCAAGCATAAAACCTGTCAAAATGCCACATAAAGCTTTTTTCCAATTTCTTTTCATACGCTTTTTTCCTTTCTGCTTTGTGGTGTATCTGGATTTCCTAACAAATATAGTATACATTATAAAAAATATTCCTGCTATGATATTTTTCGCCAAATCGGAGCTTTCGGTGAAATTCGGCAGTTTTTACAATGGCATAAAAAAATGCCGCTCCCGCGGCCGCATCATATGATATTCGCAATCCGCTAACGCTACTTGCTCATAAAAAAATGCCGCTCCGTGCATTTTATATCACAAGCCAATCCTCAACCATAGCTGTATTATGTAGCAGCACTGCCTCATTTCCCTTCGTTACAAAAATCCTCTGCACAAACACATCCACAACTTCACCTTCCAGGACAGGTTCTTCGTCAAGGCTTCTTCTGGCGCTGAGTATGGTGTTTCCTACACGGACTTTCAGTTCCAGGCTGCTGCCGCGGAATGATACTCGTTCTACGACGCCCTCTGTTGCAGAGCTTTTATATTTCTGTTCCTCGTTCTTCTTTGTCACTTTTACAAACTCCGGACGGACGATGGCTTTTTCGCCTCCCGGAACTTCCTCGAAATGATTGAACACCTGGTAATCATCGATCACGGAAGTCTGCCCAAAAAATCCCGCCGTAAACGCAGTATCCGGATTCTGGTAAACCTCCAGTGGAGTTCCCTTCTGTTCAATGCGACCACGATTGGTGATGATGATCTCATCTGCCACCTCAATAGCCTCATCCTGATCATGGGTAACAAAAATGCTGGTGATCCCCAGCTTCTCGATCATATCCTTCAGCCAGCTTCGAAGCTCCGTACGGATCTTCGCATCAATAGCCGCAAAAGGCTCATCCAAAAGAAGCAGCTGTGGATTGGGAGCCAGCGCCCGGGCAAAAGCAACTCGCTGTCTCTGACCGCCGGACAGCTGACTTGGATATCTTTTTTCCAGGCCTTTCAGCCCGATCAGCTCTACCAGCTCCATAACCCTCTGTCTGATATACTTCTTATCCGCCTTCTGTACCTTCAGTCCAAATGCAATATTATCATACACCGTCATATACCGGAAAAGAGCATAATTCTGGAACACAAATCCAATGCCTCGCTCGCTGGCAGGCACATCATTGACCACTCTTCCGTCGATGATGATCTCTCCGCTGTCCGGCTGCTCCAGACCGGCGATCATACGGAGAATCGTAGTCTTTCCGCTTCCACTGGGACCCAGAAGACCGATCAGCTTTCCCTTTTCGATACCAAAGCTTACATTATCAGATGCCTTGTAATCCCCATATGTTTTATTGATATTTTTTAACTCAACGTACATCGCCTTTTTCCCCCTTTCCTTTATGCTCCAGAACATTTCTTGCGATCAGAAGGATCACCGCCAAGATCACCAGGATCGAAGAAACCGCAAATGCCGGAACATACTGGAATTCGTTATAAAGAATTTCCACATGAAGCGGAAGTGTATTTGTTTTTCCACGGAGATGTCCGGACAGTACGGACACAGCTCCAAACTCTCCCATGGCTCTGGCTGTACACAGCACAACGCCATAGAGGAATGCCCACTTGATATGCGGAAATGTCACTCTGGTAAAAATCGTCCAGCCTTTTGCTCCCATCAGTGCTGCCGCCTCTTCCTCATCGGACCCTATGGATTCCAGAACCGGTATGATCTCTCTGGACACAAATGGAAACGTGACAAAAATCGTTGCCAGGATAATTCCCGGAACTGCAAATACAATCTGGATTCCTGCACTTTCAAGAACAGAATAAAGAGGACTCTGCTTTCCAAAAACCAGGATATAGATAAGACCTGCGATAACCGGCGATACCGTAACCGGAACATCGATCAAAGTGGTAAGGAGTTTTTTTCCCCGAAAATGAAATCTGGTCATTGCCCATGCCGCACACAGACCAAAGATCGTGTTGCATACAACAGCCGCAGCCGTCGCCTCAATGGTCAGCTTCAGCGCTTTCAGCGTGTACTCATCGGCCACCGCCTGCACGTAGCACTGCCATCCCTTGCTCAGCGCCTGGGTTACAACAACCACCAGAGGCAGTACCAGCATCACAAAAAGAAAGATCACGGAAATCCCGATAAGGATCCATTTCACCGGCCCGGAAGCCTGCTTCTTTTTTTCATCCATTATGCATCCCTCCCTCTGATACGTTTCGTATTTCTTGCCTGCACCAGATTCACACCAAACAGGATCAGGAATGATACTGCCAGTGTAACCAGTGCGATAGCTGTTGCGCTTTCGTAGTCAAACTCCTGAAGCTTTGACATGATGATCAGCGGCGTGATCTCTGTATAGTAAGGTTTGTTTCCTGCGATAAAAACAACGCTTCCGTATTCTCCCAGGCAACGTCCGAAGGCAAGTCCCGCCCCGGAAAGCATTGCCGGCAGAAGCTCCTGAAGAATAACTCTGCGAAAAACGGTGAATGACTTTGCACCCATGACACGAGCCGCCTCCTCATAAGAACCGTCCAGCTTCTCCAGAACCGGCTGAATGGCCCTGACTACAAAAGGGATTCCCACAAAGATCAATGCCACCGTGATACCGATCCTGGTATATGCGATCTTAATACCGAAATTTGCAAAAAAGCTTCCCACCAGACCTTTATCGGATGTCAGGGATGTCAGTGAGATACCGGCAACTGCAGTCGGCAGTGCGAAAGGCAGCTCGATCATTCCATCCATGATCCTTTTTCCCGGAAAATCATATCTTACCAGCACCCACGCAAGGACCAGGCCCATAATAGCATTGATCACTGTGGCCGCAAATGCGGTGATAAAGCTACATAGAATCCGGACAAAACCCTCGGCCGTGTGATCACCTCAATAAATTCCCGAAGCCCCAGCCGTGCCGAGTATACTGCCAGAGACGCAAGAGGGATCAGAACTACGATACTCAGCATCGCCAAAGTCACTCCCATTGTCAGTCCAAAGCCTGGTATCACACGTTTACTCTGTTGTTTCTTCATTTCTGTCTCCCCTCTTTTATATTCTAAGTCTCTGATCTGTTACAAAATCTCAGGCTCTTCTACTCTTCATAGATCTCATCAAACACTCCGCCGTCTGCGAAATGCTTTTTCTGAACTGCATCCCAGCCGCCGAAATCTTTGATCGTGGTCAGCTTCACCTTCAGGTTAAAAGTATCTGCATGCTTTTTCAGGATCGTCTGATCAACCGGTCTGTAGTAATTCTCAGCGATCAGCTCCTGAGCTTCATCGGAATACAGATATTTCAGATATGCTTTCGCAGCTTCTGCATTATCATGCTTTTTCACATTTTCATCTACAACAGCAACGGATGGCTGTGCCAGGATACTGATGCCCGGCGTTACGATCTCGTAATCATCCGGATTATCCCTTACAGAAAGAAACGCTTCATTTTCCCAGGCGATCAGCACATCCCCCTGCCCGTTTTCCACGAAAGAGGTTGTGGCACCTCTTGCACCGGAATCCAGAACCAGGACATTTTTATAAAGCTTCTTGATAAAGGCTTTCATCTCTGTCTCATTGCCGTTATATTTCTCATTGGCATAAGCCCATGCTGCCATGTAATTCCAGCGGGCGCCACCGGATGTTTTCGGATTGGGAGTAATCACCCCCACACCATCCTTTGTCAGATCATCCCAGTCTTGGATATTCTTCGGATTTCCCTTCCGAACAAGAAATACAATGGTGGAAGTATAAGGAGCACTGTCATCCGGATATTCATCAATCCATCCCTTGTCGATCAGACCGGCATTCCGGATCGCATCGATATCATATTCCAGCGCAAGTGTCGCCACATCTGCAGGAAGTCCATTGGAAATCTCTAGAGCCTGCTTTCCGGAACCGCCATGAGACTGGATCACATCCACACTCTGACCTGTTTTCTCTTTCCAATATTTTGAAAAAATCTTATTATATGCTTCATAAAATTCTCTGGTCGGATCATAGGATACATTGATGATCTCCACGTGATTTTTATCCTTTGTATTGTTTCCCGATACTGCAAAAGTTCCTGCCAGTACCACTGCTGCCAGTGTGATGCAGACACCTGCGATGCGTTTTCTTTTCATGATCTGTGTACTCCTTTACAACCACATTTTTATTTAGAAATCTTTTTCCCAACAATGTAAATGCTTCATTTCACTGTCAAATCATACCTGTTCTTTCCGTTTACTGTGGTTCTGTAATTTTTTTATTTGAATTGAATACATTAAACCATATTATTCCCATTAATTAAATATGAATATTTGAAAACGTTTTCACAGAAAATATTCTGGCCATAGCGCAACCGCATCCTGTCTGTCATTATATCTGCGTATCCGCAATCCTCATATACAATAATCGCTCCACATACTGTCCTCCACACTGCTGCAGCTGTTCCGTATCATCAGTCTGCCTTCCAGCTCCATTCGCACAATACCGGAATGCCCGCCCTTCAGCCGGTCCAGCAGCAGGTATAATGCAAATTTTCCCATATCTTCCTTAGGCAGGCTCACCGTTGTCAGCATCGGCCTGGTAAACTGTGCCTCCTGGATATCATCACTGGATATGATTGAAGGCATATAATACCGGTTCCGAAATTTATTCAGGCACTTCAGCATTCCGATCGCTGAAATATCATTGGCACAGTAAATTCCGGTCGGCATGTCGTCCGACTGAAAGAACTTTTCCATAGCTTCATAACCCTCGGCCTCAGTCTGCTTTGTTTCGATAACATATTCAGGTATCACATCCAGATCATGTTTTTTCAGTGTTTCCAGATATCCGTTATACCGGTCTTCGCTGTGGCACTGGCCAACATATCCGATATTTTTGTGACCCAGGGAGATCAGATATTCCACTGCCGCTGCTGCGATCTTTTTCCCATCACAAAGGACCTCATCCACTTCATAATTGGTAGAATTCCGGTTCACCGATACCACACTCTTATACTTCTTATTCAGCTTCTTCAAAGCCTCTTTATTACATCTGCCGATGATGATCAGTCCGTCCCTTTTCCCTTCCACCTCATCATACATTCCGTCGATCAGCCGGTCCAGATTCTCCCTTCGGCACTTCCGGTCATCGGAAAACACAGACATATACCATACTTTGGAAAGAATGCAGTTTTTATCATGGATCTCACTTTCGATCACCCGAAGGAGCTCCGCAAAAAACGGATCCGTTGTGGAAGAATCGGTTCTTGTCATCAGGATATTGATGTACCAGGTTTTCTCCTGCTTTGCGGAAACGCCTTTTTTCAGATTCCGGGCCGCCTCGTTGGGCACATAATTCATCTCGATAGCTGTTTTCCATATCTTGTCCCTGAGTCCGGAAACAGAACATTTATAATTGGGATTATTTAAAACTCTGGAAACCGTCGCCGGTGAAACCCCTGCCTTTTCTGCGATCTTCTTGATGGACATGTACCCGTCCCCTCCCTCTGAAAAAAAGTCTGCCCGCTGCCAGTCCTGTAAGCTGCTCAACGTCATCTATGTAACTCAGCATCATCAGTGTAACAAAACTTTTTATCATTCTTTATTTCATAGTAATTAAATATGTTTTATATGATAATAAGAGTTTTTAAAAAAGTCAATCTTATTTTGTGAAAACGTATTTCTTTTTTTTGCCTGCAATATATAAAAACAGACTGAGAACCTGATATATATTCTTATCAAGCTCCAGTCTGTTTTGCGTGCTCAAACATATAAGATATAACTATGAGTAAATAACAAATGCTGATCACTAATATCCTTTGAATTATTTAACCGTTACCTTACAGGTCAGTTTTTTGGAACCACTCTGAACGGTAATGGTTGCAGTTCCTTTTTTGATGCCTTTTACAACACCTTTGGATGTGACCGTTGCGATCTTTTTGTTAGATGATCTGTAAGTGACCTTCTCATCGGTATTTCTTGGTGTTGCAACGGCTTTGATGGTGAAGGTTTTTCCTCTGTTCACGGTCTTTGTTTTTGGTACACCGGTGAGTTTTGTTGTTTTGACTTTTGGCATTACCTTGATGGTAACAACTGATTTTTTGCTTCCGGCTTTTACTGTGATCTTTGCAGTTCCAACCTGTTTTCCTGTGACAACACCTTTGGAATTTACAGTTGCGATATTCTTGTTGGAAGTGCTGTATGTACCTTATCCTGACTTGTGATCGGGTCAAGAACTGGTTTCAGAGTTACTATTTTTCCTTTGTAGATGCGGGTGGATTTCAGGTTTGTGATGTAGCGGGTGGATACCTTGCCTTTCTGAACAGTTATCATTACAGCAACTGATACTCCACTTTTTAAATTAATATCCACATACGTTTTTCCGGATCTGTTTTTTGCAGTAAGTTTGAATGTACCATTTTTGCTGACATTGGACACTGTTACAAGATTCTTATTTCTTGCTGTTACACTCTTTACATAATCTCCTTTTGTAAAACCAGAAGCACGGACTGCAGTTGTGGACTGACCATATTTCAGGGTGATCTGATCTACATTAACATGGACCGTATAAGTCAGAATTTCTCCAAATTCTATCTGTCCGCACCGCTTACAAGTTCTCTCATTCTGATAAGCCTCTGATGCATCTATCGGGTAGCTTTTTCCAATCTGGTATCCATGAGCACCTGTTGCAATCTCCCGCAATTTCCATTCTGACCATTCATGCCCCAGTATAGGAGTAATCAACTCATCATTCGGATCAGAAATCTCCTTTTTTGCCTCTTTGTCCAAAAAACACTTTCCGCATTTCATGCACTGATAGTATTCACGTCTGCCTGAGTTCCAGCAATTGGCAGCTAATCCCGGAACTAATTCCAGTTCATGGCCTGTTGCAGGATATACTACAGATTCTAATTCATTTCCATTGTATGTATCATCATAATTTTTTCCGCAGGATTCACAATGCCAGTAACCTCTGTTTCCATCTTCCGTACAGGTTGCTTCTTTCCAGTCAACCCAGGTAAATTTATGTTCAAGCTTCTCGATTTTTGTCTCACCGGAAACTACAGTTCCTGCCTCATTGCTGAAATCTTTTCCGCATACATTGCAATGCCAGTATTCGATGTTTCCCTCGTTTATACAAGTCGGCTCAACACTTGCATAATGAGTTAACGGATCTGCGACATTATGGAATGCAAAGCTTTCTCCTGCTGCATAGGTTTCGGCTGTGGAACCTTTATGGCCTATGATCACAAGTGTACTGTTCTTCTCAGTATCTGAATTGTAGCCGATCGCACGTTTCTCGATTTTTACAGAATTTCCTGGAATGTAAACACTTCTGAGCGCCTGACAACCTTTAAATGCATCGGTATCAATCTTGGTTACATTTTCTGGAATGGTGATGTCTTTAAGTTTACTGCAGTCTACAAATGTACCATATACAACATTTGTCAGTCCTTTTGGCAAATGAATTGTTTCGAGACCATAACAGGCTGAAAATGCATATTCCCCAATTTCTGTTACACTATCTGGAAGTTCTAGACTCTTAATGCTACGACACCAGGTAAATGCATGCTCTCCAATTGTTTTCAGATTCTTCGGGAATTTTATGCTTTCAAGATTGTCATCATCATCAAATGTACCGTCTTTGATTTCGGTGATACTGTCCGGAAGTTCAACTGTTTTTAAATTGTCATTACTTGCAAATGCATATTTTCCTATATCTGTTACGGATCCCGGAACTATCATCGTACTGTATTGACCACTTGAAAATGCACTGTCTCCGATTGTTTTCAGACCATTTGGTAATTTGAACTCTGTTACCCCAGTGTTCCTAAATGCGCCAGCTTCAATCGTTGTCATTCCAGCTGGCAGATTAATTTCCGTCAGTCTTCCACAGCCTGAAAAAGCCGCTTCTCCAATTTCTGTGACACCGTCTGGAATTACAATACTGTTCAATCTTCCGCACCCTGAAAACATAGAATTATTTATACGTTTAAGTCCGTATGGAAGTTTAACACTTCTCAAATCTGAACAACCGGAAAATACTCCTGTTCCTATATCTGTCAGATTATCCGGAATTTCAATAGCTGTTAGGCTACTGCAATTATAAAAAGTATTCGCTTCTATACTTTTCAGATTTTTGGAAAGTGTTACATTGCTGAGCTTCTCACAATTTCCAAATGCGTTCTCTCCTAAAGTTGTCAGGCTATCCGGCAAAACAATATTGCTTAAGCTGCTGCAGTTCTCAAACGCAGCCTTTCCAATTGATGTCACACTGTTGGGAATATTAATACTGCTCAGACTATTGCAATTATAGAACGTACTTTCTTCAATAGTTGTAAGTCCCTCCGGTAATACAATATTATTCAGCTTTCCACATTGGCTAAATGCTCTCTGTTTTATTGATGTTACACTTTTAGGAATATTAATATTGCTCAGACTGCTGCAATACTGAAATGCACCTTCACCTATAGTCGTTACTCCATCCTTTAATACAACATCTTTCAGATTGCTGCATCCATAAAATGTCTCTCTTTCTATTGTTGACACACTCTTAGGAATATTAATACTGCTTAAACTATCGCAATTGCTGAATGCGCATTCTCCAATACTTGTCAGGTTTTCCGACAATATAATTGTACTTAAATTACTACAACCTGAAAATGTATAATTTCCCAAACTTGTTAAACTTTTTGGTAATGTAACACTGGTTAAATTCTTACAATCCTGAAATATACCATCCCATGACCCACAATTAAGAGAAGTAATTCCTTCTCCAATTTCTATGCTTTTAATCCTTTCATCATTTCTAAACTGCCAGGAAAATGCCACACCACTACCTTCAATCACAAGCCGTCCATCCCCATACAGCTTATAAGTAGCATTACTTCCACAGCTTCCACTGTCAACAACTTCCGAACTGTCGCCCGCACCAGCTATCACAGCTTCTCCATCTGAAAAACCATTTTCCACTTCTGCTTCTGTCTCTACATTCAGTTCCTCTGCACTGTCGTCAAACATCTCCAGATTACTGGCATCGTCAGCCTGCGCATTCTCCTCGGATCCTTCACTTTCAGTTTCTTCCTCGCCTTCTGCGTCTGACGCTGCAGCGACAGTTTCCTCACTTTCATCCGCTCCTGCAGTTTCATTTTCCGCTGCATCTACTGCAATTTCCGCTGTTGTCTCTGTCGCTGTATCTCCGTTTTCTGCTCCTGCTATTTTTGTTTCATCCGCCTGAAATTCCTCAGCCGCATACACAGACACTGTCTCCACCGGAGCCACCGCTGTTGTCAGGATCATAGCCGCAGACAGCAGCCATGCAATGTTCTTTTTCTTCATAGATTTCCCCCATTTTCCAATTCACATTTATAATAAAATTATAAATTTCCCATCACATTTAATCAAGCTTTGTTTAGAATATTTTTGTCATATTTTGTCTGTTTACAGACATTTTTTAACATTTTTTCTACTATAAAAACCCGGCAGCTGCACATGTGAAAACTCTCCATGTTTCATCTGCCGGGCTTCTGTTTTTATTTTCTTTTGTATTCTTTCACTGTTATGGCGATTTTACGTACGCCTGCTTCATCGTTACTTCACCGTTATCTTACAATTCAGTTTTTTCGCTCCGCTCTGCACGGTGATCACGGCCGTCCCTTTTCGGATTCCCTTTACAACACCTTTGGAATTTACCGTAGCGATCCTGCGATCCGAGGAACGGAAAAGAATCTTTTCGTCGCTGTAATACGGCACGGTCACTGCCTGGATCGTATATGTTTTTCCACGAAGTATGGTTTTTGTTTTGGGCACGCCGGTCATCTTTGCGGTCCTTACTGCGGCAGTATTGTTCAAAAAACGGAACCCATTTTTCTTTGCGTAAGTCTGAGCAGTAGAACCCTTTTTTCCGGCAATGACAAAAGTTTTATTTTTTCCACTATTGAAATTATAGCCGATCGCTTCTTTTTCTATCACTGTTTTACTGTTGAGGATCGTAATCTTTTTCATTGCCAGGCAATCATAAAAAGCATGGCTTCTGATCTTTTTCACACTGGCAGGTACTGTAATATTCCCCAGTTTTCGACAATTACTGAATACACCGTTCCCGATCTCTGTAAGCTTCTTCGGCAACGACACCTTTCTGAGATCTGTACAAAAAGAAAACGCACCTTCACCAATAACCGTAACACTGTCCGGAAAGCTTACTCCTGTCAAACCGCAATGCCGAAAGGCCGCTCTTTCTATCCTGGAAACGCCCTGTCCAAGCGTAACCTTTTTCAGCTTCATATCCGCCTCAAATAACGATTCCGGTAATATTTTCACACTTCCCGGAATGCTGACAGATTCCAGATTGTTACAGTAACTGAAAGCATATTCATCAATTTTTGTCACAGTTTTCGGTACATCCAGGCTCATAAGCTTACTCTGGTAAAAAGCATATGCACCAATGCTTTTCAGTCCAGCAGGAAGCTTGATCCTGGTGATCGCAGTATCTCCAAATGCTCTTACTCCAATACTCCGCAGAGTTCCCGGCAACGAAATCCTCTTCATATTTCTGCAGTCTGAAAAGGTTCTGTCACCGATTCCCGTGATCCCAGATGCAACGGTTACTGTTTTATCATTGCTGATCTGTATGAAAAATCATCGGTAACCTTAACCTCCCCTTTTCCCTGTATCTGCAGGTTTCCATTGGAGTACAACCGGTAAACAGCTTTACTTCCACAGGAGCCCTTCGCAACAAGCTTTGCAGTGCTCTGCACACCTGCTGCCGATGCTTCCTGTGCATATTCAGCCGCATAACCAGTCTGTGCATGTACAGCCACAGAAGATACACAGGACCCTGTCAGGATCATTGCCGTTGATAACAGTATTGCGATTTTTTTCCCAAACATAAAAGCTCCCTCCCTGAGAATCGATCGGATATCCACGATCTTCTCCCATGTAGCAACAAAAGGACCGACATACATCCGGTCCTCCTGTTCATCATTTAGAATCTGTTGGTTAATCCAACCACATACATATCTTCTTTATATTCCGGGATCTTCACAAGAAGTCCTTCTGCAGTATCTTCAGTTTCTACCTTCACTGCCGGATCAAATGGTCTCAGCGCCCCGTGATAGCCCTTGATCAGGAATTCATTGGCACCTTCCTTTAGATGATCTGCAAACACATTCAGATTTCCGTCTTTCTGTGTATAATGGAGCTCGATTCCACTCTCAAGCAGCTCAGATTCACGGTCACTGCAGCGTGTTCCGTAAATACCGTCATGGTTTACCTTCAGCCATGCACCCAGGATCTTCAGTCTTCTTACCTGCTCCTCCGGGATAGTTCCATCTGCCTTTGGGCCGATGTTCAGGAGAAGATTTCCGTTATTTGCCACTGTTCCGACAAGAAGTGAGATCAGATCCGGAACAGAGATCAGCTTGTCATCGCCTTCGTTGGCATTATAACCGAAGGATAAGCCCATTCCACGGCACATCTCCCATTTCTCATTTCTGTTTACAGAACCGGCTTTATATTCCTTAGTAAGGAAATCATGATAACGTCCGTTGAAACGGTCATTTACCACACCCTCCGGAACCTTATTGTAATAATGTGCAAAGAAATACGGCATCATTTCTTCACTCTGTGTCGGCCACCCGATATCATTCCAAAACACACTCGGTGCATAATCATCTACAAGCTCTTTCATCTGATTATAGGAATAATCTGCATATGCAAATGTCGGACTGGCTGTTCCAAACAGATCATCATCCTCAAAAATAGGATCGTTTGCATACTGCCAGTCGATCAGTCCGGAATAATACAGGCCCATGCGGATTCCTGCGTCACGGACAGCTTCTGTCAGCTCACCGGTGATATTTCTCTTCGGTCCCATTTCTACGGAATTGAAATGTGTATATTTACTTGGGAACAGGCAAAATCCGTCATGATGCTTGGTTGTCAGAACAACATACTCCGCACCTGCTTCTTTGAAGATCTCTGCCCACTGCTTCGGATCCCAGTTTTCAGCTTTCCACATAGGAATAAAATCTTCGTATTTGAAATCTTTTCCGTATTTTTCTATATGATGCTTATATGTAGGGCCTTTTCCAATGTTCAGAGAATTGTAATACCATTCTGCATACGGATTATCCGCAAACCATTCCTTGGAATCAACCTCTCCCAGCTCCCATGTATGCGGTGCAAATGCCGGCACGGAATAAATTCCCCAGTGGATAAAAATTCCAAATTTACAGTCCTCATACCATTTTGGAACTGTGTGTGCATTTACAGAGTTCCAGTTTCCTGTGAATCTTACATCTCCCATAATTAAAATACCTTATCCTTTCTGTCCTTTCAAAAAGACATTATAATTTACTCGCTTCCCCCAACAGCTATTCTACTGTGATCTTCAATACCACCGGCATATCACCCGCCTCAATAACCCCTCTTCCGCAGGAATATCCAGTTCTTTATTTCTCGCAAATGCCGGATGCAGATCTGTTCCGAGAATCTCAATATCCCGGATCGTGGATTTCAAAAGCTTCATATCATTGCCAAGAGCTTTGATATGGATCTCTCCATCCTCCGGCCAGTGCAGAACAGTCGCATAAATATGATTGCTCTTACTTGTAAAACGGATATCCTCAGAAGTAAAGTGCTTATCATAGGTATCCGTGAAATGTCCCTCCGGAACCACCGTCGGTCCCTCTCCGAATATCTTCCAGTATCTGGTTCCGTATATCGCCTCTCCGTTTACCTTCAGCCATTTTCCCATTTCTCTCAGGATATGTGCATCCTCTTCCGGAATTGTTCCATCCGGCTTCGGTCCAATATTAAGAAGAAGTGCACCATTTTTGCTGACTACATCGATCAGATCCAGCACTACATCGGAAGGCTTCTTATAATCATTTCCAATGGTATAGCCCCAGGAGTTCTTAGCTACAGACGTATCATTCTGCCACAGATCCGGTGTGATATGATCTAACTGACCTCTTTCCAGATCATTCACTGCGCTGCCATAAACATATGCGTCAAATTTGGCATCAATAGCTGTTTCTTTTCCCCACTGTGCAGAACGGTTGTAATAATATGCTGCAAATTTACGAAGATACGGTTTCCATGCATACTGCTGGATCCACCAGTCAAAATACACGATAGATGGCTGATATTTATCCACGATCTCGCAGGTGCGGACAAGCCAGTCCTGCATATGCTCCTCTGTCGGAGGATTGTCATAAATATCACTCATATCTCTGGTGATTCCTGCTGCCGGCCCATAAAGATCCGCATATTCCGGATCATTGACATCAGCCTCCGGGATCTGACGACCTCCATTAAAGAACCAGTAATGCTCTGCTCTGTGAGAAGAAGCACCGAGAACCATTCCCTCTTTCTCAACCTCTGTCTTCAGCTCTCCGAGAATATCTCTTTTCGGTCCCATCTCAGCAGCGTTCCAGCGACAAAGGTCACTGGCATACATCTGAAATCCATCGTGATGCTCCGCTACCGGAACTACGAACTTCGCCCCCGCCTCTTTAAATAAGGCCGCCCATTCCTTCGGATCAAACTTCTCAGCCTTAAACTGAGGAATAAAATCCTTGTAGCCGAATTTATCCAGAGTTCCGTATTTCTCTGTATGATGCAGGTTCTCCTTAGAGCCTTTCACATACATATTTCTGGGATACCATTCGTTTCCGAAAGCCGGAACACTGTAAACACCCCAGTGGATAAAAATTCCGAATTTATCTCTTGCATACCACTTCGGCGTCGGATGCTCACAGAGAGAATCCCAGGTATCCGTGTATGGTCCCTGTGCGATCACCTCATCAATCAGAGAAAGGTATTCTTCTTTTTTCATCTGTTCGTCCTCTTTACATCTTTTATTTATATTGTATGGATGTCTCTATGTTATCATCAAACCTTTTGGTTGTATATGCCCAACAATCAACAAATAAAACGTTTCGTTTTTATACAAAACATACAACAAAAAAAAGACCTTGATGATGTTTTTGTTCCAACTTCATCAAAGTCTTTTCTTTTTTACATAATATTCTCTTCGATCACCTTTTCGATCCGTCTCTTCACTTCTTCTGCGAGCTCTGTGGTATGCATATCTTTGTATTCCTCATAATACATCGGAGGAAGGATATGCACCTGTACGGTGATCCTCTCTGTAGAGCCGGTATCAAAAGCCTTAAAGGAATCGATCAGTGCAACCGGAACGATCGGGCATTTCGTCTTGGTGGCAGTCTTGAAGCTGCCGCCCTTGAACGGCCCCGGATGATTTCCGTTTTTACTTCTGGTTCCCTCCGGAAAGATCAGATAATTACGACCAGCCTTCACTTCCCGTATTACATTGACAATGACCTGCATGGACTGCTTCAGGTCTTCCCTGTCAATGATAAAGGCCTTCATACAGGCAAAAACCTGCTTCAGAAAAGGAATCTCTCCAACTTCCTTCTTGGCAACTACCGAAAAAGGAACCGGGCATGCCCGGATGATCGCCAGCACATCAAACAGTCCCTGGTGATTCGGAAAAAACATAAACCCCTTTTCTTTTGGGATATTTTCAGCTCCATGCACATCAATATGGATATTTCCGCCTTCGATGGCATGCTCATCTACCAGTCTCAGGAATGCGTATTTCTTCTCTTCCGGATAATCATCTGTATGCGCTGCATACCAGCAAAGCTTGATCCACCAGTAAGGAACAAAGACTATATTTCTGAGCACCATCAGCAAAATCCGCTTCATTCTTACATCCTCCCGCCTCTGCTTTATCCGTTCAGTTTCCCTGCGATCTTATCCTCGTATCCCGGATTCTTTTTCAAAAAAACCTCATAAGCCTTTGTATAATCTGTATAGATTTTCGTAGTCATAAATTTCTGATAATCCTTGGCAGCCTGCTGGCTGATCTTATCTGAAATCTCAGAAGGCGCATACAGATAATACTTTTTGTCCTGGACCTTTACAAGATAGGTACTGATACATGGATATTCCTGCTCGTTCTCCAGAACAAGATTATAGCGGATATAAACATAAGAATAATTTTTGTTTTCAGAAATGGAGCCACAGCTGTCGATATTTACATCCTTTACTCCATGGGCCTGAAAATATTTTATCGTGGAGGAAATCTCTGTTTTCGCCTCATCCGATAACTTATCCGCACTGTAACAGCTCTGCATCTTTTTATTCTTGCCTGCTGCTGCCGCTTTGATGTAGCCTTCCACAACCCCCTCCGGAGTTCTGTGGCTGATCTTTCCGCAACCCCTGGCCGCCAGAACGATCACCAGCAGGATCAGAATGATCCCCGCCAGTGTCGCAATGTGGATAAAATTCAGTTTTTTATTAGAGTATTTCAGCTTCTTTACTGATTTTTTTCTGCGTTTTTTCTTTGTCGTCGTCATGACTTATCCTCGACCTTATTCCTCTTCACTGCCTGTGACAGCTTCCTCTGCAGAGCCTTCTTCGTTATCGCCGGTTTCTCCGTCAGCTTTTTCGGTAGTTGTATCTGCTTCCGGATCTTTATCTCTTACCTTGGCGATACTTGCAACGGTTACACCCTCTGTAAGATTGATCATCTTCACACCGGAGGTGATCCTTCCAAGAACAGAGATATCCGCACACTGCAGACGGATAATGATACCCTCTGTAGTGATCATCATGATCTCGTTCTCTTCGTTGACAGCCTTGGCGCCAACAACATTTCCGGTCTTCTCGGTGATCTTGTAGCACTTCACACCCTTACCGCCACGGTTCTGGACAACGAACTCACTCATAGCTGTACGTTTGCCCATTCCGTTCTCGGAAACTACAAGCAGATAATCTCCCTGAGTGTTCAGCTGCATGGCAACAACTTCATCACCGTCAGTAAGATTCATACCTCTTACTCCCATGGACGCACGGCCTGTGCTGCGGACATCCGTTTCCTTAAAGCGGATACACTGTCCGTCCCTGGTCACAAGAATAATATCTTTATTATTATCAGTAGCCTTAACCTCGATCAGCTCGTCATCATCACGAAGAACGATTGCTGTAAGACCTGTCTTACGGACATTCTCGTAATCCTTGATCGGAGTTTTCTTCACAAGGCCTTTCTTGGTGGCCATCATCAGATAATGACCCTCTTCATATTTACGAAGCGGGATCACAGCTGTGATCTTTTCTCCCGGTGCAAGCTGCAGAAGATTGATGATCGCAGTTCCTCTAGCTGTACGACCGGCCTCCGGGATCTCATATGCCTTCAGTCTGTATACACGTCCTGTATTAGTAAAGAACATGAGATAATGGTGCGTCGTCGTCATCAGAAGCTCTTCGATATAGTCATCCTCAATCGTCTGCATACCCTTGATTCCTCTGCCACCACGGTTCTGGCTGCGGAAGTTGTCAACGGTCATACGCTTGATATAACCAAGCTTTGTCATTGCGATCACTGTATTTTCTCTCGGGATCAGATCCTCTGTAGAGATATCATATACATCGTATCCGATGGAAGTCTTTCTGTCATCGCCGTATTTCTCTGCAATGGCAAGGATCTCCTCACGGATCACCCGGAGAAGGAGCTTGCGGTCAGCAAGGATTGCCTGGAACTTGCGGATCTTCTCCTTAAGTTCTGCATACTCAGCCTCCAGCTTCTCTCTTTCCAGACCTGTCAATGCACGGAGACGCATATCCACGATCGCCTGTGCCTGCACATCTGTCAGCTCAAAACGGTCGATCAGCTCCTGCTTGGCGATCTGTACGTTGCGGGAACCACGGATGATGCGGATCACTTCGTCAATATTATCAAGTGCCTTCAGAAGACCCTCCAAAATATGGGCTCTCTCCTGTGCCTTATTAAGATCATACTGTGTTCTTCTGCGAACTACATTCTCCTGATGCTCCAGATAGTACTCCAGCATCTCTTTCAGATTCAGAACCTTCGGTTCCATACTTCCATGATTTGGAACAAGAGAAAGCATGATCACACCAAAAGTATCCTGCAGCTGTGTATGCTTGTAAAGCAGATTCAGGATCACGTTGGCATTGGCATCCTTACGAAGATCAATACAGATTCGCATACCCTCACGGCTGGAATGGTCGTTCAGGTCTGTGATCCCGTCGATCTTTTTGTCACGGACAAGCTCTGCGATCTTCTCGATCAGACGTGCCTTGTTTACAAGGTACGGGAGCTCGGTAACCACGATACGGGATTTACCGTTTGGCAAAGTCTCGATATTTGTCACCGCACGGACACGGATCTTGCCACGTCCGGTACGGTAAGCTTCCTCGATCCCTCTCGTTCCGAGGATGGTCGCTCCTGTAGGGAAGTCCGGTCCCTTTACGATCTCAAGAAGCTCCTCCATAGCTGTTTCTCTGTCTTCTTCTACAATGTTGTCAATGATCTTAACAACTGCATTGATAGTTTCACGAAGGTTATGCGGCGGAATATTGGTTGCCATACCTACCGCAATACCTGTAGTACCGTTTACCAAAAGGTTCGGAAAACGTGCCGGAAGCACAACCGGCTCACGCTCTGTTTCATCAAAGTTCGGCTGAAAATCAACCGTATCCTTGTTGATGTCAGCAAGCATCTCCATGGATATCTTGCTGAGACGTGCCTCTGTATATCGCATGGCAGCCGCACCGTCACCATCCACAGAACCAAAATTTCCATGTCCGTCAACCAGCGGATATCTTGTGGACCATTCCTGAGCCATATTGACCAGCGCACCATAGATGGAGCTGTCACCGTGCGGATGATATTTACCCATGGTATCACCGACAATACGCGCACATTTTCTGTGTGGCTTGTCAGGACCATTATTCAGCTCGATCATAGAGTACAGAACTCGGCGCTGTACCGGCTTCAGACCGTCTCTTACATCAGGCAAGGCTCGTGAGGCGATAACACTCATGGCATAGTCGATGTAAGATTCCTTCATCGTTTTTTCCAGATCCACTTCGTGGACTTTGTCAAAAATATTATCTTCCATTCTTCTTTATTCTCCTAGATATCAAGATTCTTAACGAATCTTGCATTTTCTTCGATAAATTCACGTCTTGGCTCTACCTTGTCTCCCATAAGAGTGGTAAATGTCAGATCGATCTCAGATGTGGCAGCTTCGTCCATGGTCACACGGAGAAGGATTCTCTTCTCAGGGTCCATAGTAGTCTCCCAGAGCTGCTCGGCATCCATCTCACCCAGACCTTTATAACGCTGGATCTTATTGTTTCCGTCACGTCCGATCTCGGTAAGGATATTGTTCAGCTCATCATCGTCATATGCATACCATACCTTTTTGTTCTTCTCCACTTTATAGAGAGGAGGCTGCGCCAGGTATACATATCCCTGCTTAATCAGCTCCGGCATGAAACGATACAGGAAGGTCAGAAGCAGTGTTGCGATATGCGCACCGTCAACATCGGCATCGGTCATAATGATGATCTTGTGATAACGAAGCTTGGAAATATCAAAATCCTCATGGATTCCGGTTCCGAAGGCAGTGATCATTGCCTTGATCTCTTTGTTTCCGTAAATCTTATCCAGACGTGCCTTCTCAACATTCAGGATCTTACCACGCAGTGGAAGAATCGCCTGTGTGGCACGGTTTCTCGCTGTCTTGGCAGAACCGCCCGCGGAATCTCCCTCTACGATATAGATCTCACAGTTCTCCGGATTCTTGTCAGAACAGTCTGCAAGCTTTCCCGGAAGCGACATGCTGTCCAGTGCAGATTTTCTTCTTGTAAGGTCACGTGCCTTTCTGGCTGCCTCTCTGGCTCTCTGTGCAAGAACAGATTTCTCAACGGTAGCCTTGGCAACTGCAGGATTCTGCTCCAGGAAAATCTCCAGCTGTTTACTTACAACACTGTCTACCGCACCTCTTGCCTCACTGTTTCCAAGCTTCTGCTTGGTCTGACCCTCAAACTGCGGATTCTCGATCTTAACACTGACGATCGCAGTCAGGCCCTCACGGATATCATCACCGCTTAAGTTCGGCTCACTGTCCTTGAGAAGTTTGTTCTTACGTGCATAATCATTAAATGTATTGGTGATTGCATTACGGAAACCGGTAATGTGTGTACCGCCCTCCGGTGTATTGATATTGTTTACAAAGCCATAGGTGTTCTCTGTATAGGAGTCATTATGCTGCAGCGCAACCTCTACAGACACGCCGTCCTTCTCACCCTCACAGTAAATGATCTCCGGATAAAGAGCCTCCTTGCTTCTGTTCAGGTAGCTTACAAACTCACGGATACCACCCTCATAGTGGAATACCTTCTCGCGCTCCTGTCCCTCTCTCTTATCCTCCAGAACGATACGAAGGCCCTTAGTCAGGAAAGCCATCTCACGAAGTCTCTGTTTCAGGATATCATAATCATAAACAGTCTCCTCAAAGATCTCCTTGTCCGGAAGGAAATAAACCTTCGTACCGGAAAGCCCCGGATCACAGTCACCTACCACCTTCAGCGGGTACATAGTTTTGCCACGCTCATATCTCTGTTTGTATTCCTTACCCTCTCGGTAGATGGTAACCTCCAGCCATTCGGAAAGTGCATTTACAACAGATGCACCAACACCGTGAAGACCACCGGAAACCTTATATCCTCCACCGCCGAACTTACCGCCTGCGTGAAGAATGGTAAATACAACCTCAACTGCCGGAATACCAGCCTTATGATTGATACCAACCGGAATACCACGACCATTATCTGTAACTGTAATGGAATTATCCGGATTGATATCTACATGGATCTCCGTACAAAAACCAGCCAGTGCTTCATCGACTGCGTTATCCACGATCTCATATACGAGATGATGAAGTCCACGGCTGGAGGTACTTCCGATATACATTCCAGGCCTCTTACGTACGGCTTCCAGTCCTTCCAGGATCTGGATCTGATCCGCGCCGTATTCTGTATTCTCTGCGCCCATGTCATTCCTCCTGTTCTTGTCGTCCGGACGTGTTTGAAAATTCATTTCTGCAGAACCATAGCAGCTTCAGAAATCATTACATCAAATCCTGAACAAGATAAACTGATCTTTTAATTTCAGGAAATACTGTATTTTCATTTTGCAGAAAGCAATTCTCAAACCCGCTCCGGAAGTGTCATTTATACCTGTAAAATAAATATTTTTTACATACGAATACAGAGTTTATTATAGCACAAAAAAGCCTGTATTTCCACGCAAAATCATAGGAAATACAGGCAAAAAAGTATCTTATTAAATGCAATCTCAAAATACAGCACAATATGCTCTTAAAACATATGGAATATTCAGCTACTCCGGCAAAAGCCCAAATTCCTTTAACAATTTCTTCTGGTATTCCGGATCTGATGCCGATCTTATAATATCAGACGTCCTCCCCAGCTCAGCAAGGCAGAGGATCAAACTGTTAATACTATGTTCTCCCTGTTGCATTCCCTGCTGTACCCTTCCCTGCTGCATCCCCTGTTGCATCCCCTGCTGCATTCCCTGCTGCATCCCATCCTTTATTCCATCCTGCATTCCAATTCCATAACCTTCATCATAGCCAGCCTGTAAACTTTTTCTTATCTTTTCCTCGATCTGATCCTGTATGATCCGATTTAATGCTTCACACATACAATCCGCCTCCCTGAATTTTTCTTCATTAGCCCTTACGATCATCTGCATAACTGATTCGTACAAAGGATTTTTCTGCTTTTCTCTGTATTCATTGAGAAGTCGTTTCATATCTTCCTTATCTTTTATTCTATCAGTCAGACTTCTCAGCCACAGATTTTTCTTCTTCGACAACTGTTCCGTTACAATAACCTGAATTGGGATCTTAGACCCTGTTACGTAATAAATTCCTTCTTCTATCTTTTTTATCCGGCATTTCCAAAACTCCCTCAAATGCCGGAGCATCTTCCGGGGATATGCCCTGCTTACCAAAGAGATCGTAATCTCCTCAATTGGGATTTCATCCTCAGTTACCGTATCCGCTTTATAAAAAAATGCATATCCACACACCTTATAAAAATCATTGATGCTTATATAATCCGTCGGACTCTTATACTCAATGATATTATATTTCCGGAAGATCCTTCCGATGTTTTTATTAATGGGGATATCGGTCTTCTTTTTGATCACAAGCGCATCGATCTCCATTGGTTTCGTCCCAAGCTGATGCTCATTCTCAAAAATCAGATTCTCCCTTTCTGACTCCAGTTCTATCTGGATATCAGCAAAAAATGCAGGATGCCACTGCCGCAGGTTAGAGCTATTTGTTCTGTTTTTGTTTACGATCATACACGACTCCTCTGTTTTGATCTCAAGGAGCCTCATCTGAAAACTCCTGCTGAAAAATGGAAAAAAGCATGAATTTTCTGAGATGACAGGCAATCTGCCTGATATATGAAATGTAATAGAAAAATAAGATTATTTTAGAAAAATATGCTTTTACAGCATTTCCGTAGAATCCCGGAACTGCTTTTTATTTTTGATAAGATCAGCTTACCACAATATGGTCTATACTGCAAGCAAATCATTTCGACAAAATCCGCACAGTACTTTTTATATTACTGTTCACTCCGTTCTCAGCAACACGCTTCGCGATGCCGGTGAACAGTAACCTTTTTATTACTACAAAAAAAGCCACATACGCTCCCAAAAAAATCCTTGGTCACAGTATGCAGCTTATTCAATCATCCACGATCACGTTATTACGATCCGTACCGCAATTTACACCTGATCATTCAGCAGAACCTTCTCCATCCAGAAGCGCCTTATAAATATCCCGCTTGGAAACACCACGATCCTTGGCAGCAAGCTTCATGGCATCCTTCCTGGAATTCCCCTGCTGCTCATACATCGCCACATGCTCCGCAATGGAAATCTCCTCCCAGGAAGCACGCTTCTCCGCCTCCATCTCACTGCGGCTCCTGCCCTCGATTACGAGAACACACTCACCCAGCGGCTTCTCATCTTTATAAAAATCCATCAGATCATCAATCGTAGTCCGGAATGCCGTCTCATGCTTCTTGGTCAGCTCTCTGCAAAGAGTCATCCGGCGGTTGCCAAGCGCCTCTCTGAGCTCGCCAAGGGTCCGTACAAGCCTGTGAGGTGCCTCATACAGGATAATAGTCCTGGTTTCACAGGAAAGCTCCTCCAGGATCGTTTTTCGTTCTTTCTTATCCGCCGGAAGAAAAGCCTCGAAAGCAAAACGCCTGGTATGCAGGCCTGACAAAGTCAGAGCAGTGATGCAGGCAGCAGGACCCGGAAGTGAAGTCACTTCAATTCCGGCTTCATAGCACATGGCGGCAAGCTCCTCCCCGGGATCTGAGATACCCGGAGTACCTGCATCTGTGATCAACGCAATGTTTGTACCTGCCAGCAGCTTTTCCACGAGGACATGACCCTTATCGATCTTATTGTATTCGTGATAGCTGGTCATGGGGGTTTTTATATCAAAATGATTCAGCAGTTTTATGCTGTTGCGGGTATCTTCCGCGGCGATTAAGTCCACTTCCCGAAGGGTTCTTAGTACTCGAAGGGTGATGTCTTCGAGGTTTCCTATGGGGGTGGCACATAAGTATAGTTTTCCGTTTTGTTTCATATTTGCCTCTTTTCTCGCTTGACCGCGGGGAGTTTTTTTCCACTTGGCCGTGGGGGAGTTGTTTCGCTTGACCGCGGGGGATATTCCGCTTAACCGCGGGGGATATTTCGCTTAACCGCGGGGGTTTGTTTAAGTTTGGAAACTTTGAAAACCGCAAAGGGGCCGCAAAGCCGCGCCCCCTCTGCACACCCCTTGGGCTTTTTTTAAGTAGTGCAAGGGATTCGCTGTTCTTATTTGTTGACTTGTGTCTGTATGCTTCGGTATTCAGCGCGCTACGCTGTGCCGATGTTGTTTTATTTCTTCACTTTCTCTGTGGTTCACTTCCGGCAAGGCGTCTGTATGCTTCGCTACTCAGCGCGCTACGCTGTGCCGATGTTGTTTTATTTCTTCACTTTCTCAGTGATTCACTTCTGGCAAAGTGCCCGTATTCTTCGATACTCAGTGCGCTACGCGTTGCGATCTCTCGCTTTGAATCTCAGGCGAGGGGAGGCAGGCTGCTGGTGGTGACATTAGCGGAGCCCCCCGTCAGCGAGGTGAGGATAGCTGCTGCCATTCGCGCAAACTCGCTTCGCTCAAACAGTGCGCTCGGTGGCAGCAGC
>ENA-OQDM01000447-OQDM01000447.1-human-gut-metagenome-genome-assembly--contig:-NODE-447-length-24342-cov-1.692835_pt1 | contig 24342 bp, 31 predicted proteins | sample MGYA00242772_ERZ504605 | MGnify/ENA primary metagenome ERZ504605 (study PRJEB26092, sample SAMD00036348) | human gut metagenome | host: Homo sapiens | study: EMG produced TPA metagenomics assembly of... | reverse complement strand
CCTGTCTTTTCGCAATGTCCATTAATGGAATATACTCTCCATTATTATGTTCTGCAAGATCCAGCATAACGCGGATCGCATAACGTCCTCTCGTTGATATCTTCATGAAATTCCCTCCATAAACCTATTATACCACAAGGTTATAGGGAAAACAAGTGTCAATCATCAGATTACAAGATAATCTTCTCTTGCAGAGCTGTTCTCCAGTGCATATACTTTGTTTTCTTTTATTACAAAAAGCCGCTGTACAAACACATCCACTTTTTCTCCCTGACGGACCAGGGGTTCATCCAGTCCTCTTCTTGCAGACAGCACAACTTCTCCAAGTTTCAGCTGAAGTTCAAAATAACTGCCTCTGAAGGCCACACGTTCAACATCTGCTTCCGATGCAGAACTTTTGTATTTCTGTACTTCATTTTTTCTGGTCACCTTTACAAACTCAGGACGTACAATTGCATATTCTGCACCCGGAATATCTTCAAAGTAATTGAAGACATGATAATCCCTGACTGTAGCCGCCTGTCCAAAAAAAGACGCACTAAAAGCAGTTTCAGGACTCTGATATACCTCTACCGGGCTGCCTTTCTGTTCAATATGTCCCCGGTTTGTAATAATGATCTCATCTGCCACTTCAATTGCCTCATCCTGGTCATGCGTAACAAAAATACTGGTGATCCCAAGTTTTTCAATCATATCCTTCAACCATGTACGAAGTTCCTGTCGGATTTTTTGCATCAATCGCTGCAAACGGCTCATCCAACAGAAGAAGCTGCGGATTTGGTGCAAGAGCTCTCGCAAAAGCCACTCTCTGTCTCTGACCACCGGAAAGTTGACTTGGATATCTTTTTTCAAGTCCTTTCAGTCCGATCAGTTCAATCAATTCCGTTACTCTTTTTTTAATATAGGTTTTATCCGCTTTCTGTACTTTCAGACCAAATGCAATATTGTCATAAACTGTCATGTAACGAAATAACGCATAACTTTGAAATACAAATCCTATTCCACGTTCACTTGCCGGTATATCATTCACTACTTTTCCGTCAATAATGATCTCCCCGCTGTCTGGCTGTTCCAGTCCCGCAATCATACGTAGCATTGTCGTTTTTCCACTTCCACTTGGTCCAAGCAGACCGATCAGTTTTCCTTTCTCAATCCCGAAGGAAACATGATCTGAAGCTTTATAGTCCCCAAAGGTTTTATTGATATCTTTTAATTCCACGTACATTATGCTTCCTCCTCTTTTTTGCCTTTATACTCCATGATGCTTCGAATGACCAGAAGAATAATTGCCATGATTACCAGAATTGATGATACAGCAAATGCCGGAACATACTGGAATTCATTAAATAAAATTTCTACATGCAGCGGCAATGTATTCGTCAGTCCCCTGAGATGACCTGACAGTACAGATACTGCGCCAAATTCCCCCATGGCTCTTGCAGTACAGAGTACGATTCCATACAACAGCGCCCATTTAATATGTGGAAATGTTATTTTTGAAAAAATCGTCCATCCTTTTGCTCCCATAAGTGCTGCTGCTTCTTCCTCATCCGTTCCAATCGACTCCAGTACTGGAAGCAGTTCACGAAAAACAAATGGAAATGTTACAAATACAGTAGCCAGAATGATTCCCGGAACAGCAAATACAATCTGGATATTTGCTTTTTGCAGATACGGGTAAAGAATGCTCTGTTTTCCAAATACAAGAAGATAGATCAGACCTGCAATGATTGGCGAAACCGTGACTGGTACATCGATCAGAGTCGTCAGAAATTTTTTCCCTTTAAACTGAAATCGCGTCACTGCCCAGGCTGCACATAAGCCCAAAACAGTGTTACATAATACCGCAATGACTGTTGCTTTTAACGTCAGCATCAGTGCAGCGATCGTAAAAGAATCTGTCACCGCTTCCACATAAACCTGCCATCCTTTTTTCAATGCCTCCGTTACAACTACAAACAAAGGAAGCACCAGCATAACAAAAAGAAAGAGAATGCTGATTCCGATCAGCAGATATTTGACCAGCTTTGATTCTTTTTTCTTACCCATCACGCATTGCCTCCTCTCAGTCTTTTTGAATTGCGTGCCTGCATCAGATTCATCAGAAACAGAATCAGGAATGAAGCCACCAGCATAACCAGTGCAATGGATGTGGCACTTTTATAATCAAATTCCTGTAATTCAGACATAATGATCAATGGTGTGATCTCTGTTTCATACGGTCTGTTTCCTGCAATAAATACTACGCTTCCATATTCTCCCAGGCATCGTCCAAATGCAAGTCCGGTTCCAGTCAAAAGTGGCGGTAAAAGTTCCGGAAGAATCACTCTTCGAAAAATATAGGCTGGCTTTGCGCCCATAACTCTTGCCGCTTCTTCATAAGAACCATCCAGTTTCTCAAGAACCGGCTGAACAGCTCTCGCTACAAAAGGAATCCCCACAAAGATCAGTGCAAATGTAATTCCAAGCTTTGTATAGGCAATCTTAATTCCAAACTTTGCAAAAAAACTTCCAATCAATCCCTGATCCGAAGTAAGGGAAGTCAGAGAAATGCCTGCTACTGCTGTTGGAAGCGCAAATGGAAGCTCAATCATTCCATCCATGATCCTTTTTCCCGGAAATTCATAACGTACCAGCACCCATGCCAGGATCAGCCCCATCACTGCATTTACAAAAGAAGCTCCAAGAGCCGTAATAAAACTCACATAAAAGCTGGATAAAATTCTTTTACGGGTTATAACCTCAATAAATTCATTAAACCCAAGTTGGGAAGAATAGATTACAAGTGACGCCAGTGGAATCAGAACAACAATGCTCAGCATAGTGATTGTCACACCCATCGTCAGTCCAAATCCCGGTATCACTCTTTTTTTGCTTTTTTTCATAATATCCACTCCTCATCTTCTAGTTTCCATAGATTCTGTCAAAAACTCCTCCATCTGCAAAATGTTTCCGCTGCACTTCCTGCCAGCCGTCAAAATCATCAATCGTCTTCAGTTCCATATTCAGATCAAAAACATCACTGTATTCCTCCAAAATTTCCTGATTGACCGGACGATAATAATTCTCAGCTGCAATTCTCTGTGCGTCATCAGAATACAGATAATTCAGATATTCCCTGGAAACTTCTTCTGTACCACGATTCTCTGCGACCTCATCCACAACAGCTACCGACGGTTGAGCCAGAACACTGATACTCGGAGCAATGATCTCAAATTCATCCGGATCATCTTTTACAGAAAGAAATGCTTCATTTTCCCAGGCAATCAGCACATCTCCCTGCCCGTTTTCTACAAAAGAGGTCGTAGCACTTCTTGCTCCGGAATCCAGTACCAGAACATTCTGGTATAATTTCTTTATAAATGCTTCCATCTTCTCTTCATCATTATTATATATTTTCTGAGCATAAGCCCAGGCTGCCAGATAATTCCATCGTGCACCGCCGGATGTCTTCGGGTTTGGAGTGATCACATCGACATCGTCTCGGATGAGGTCATCCCAGTCCTGGATATTCTTTGGATTTCCTTTCCGTACCAGAAATACGATCGTAGATGTGTACGGAGCACTGTCATCAGGAAGTTCTTCCTTCCATCCACTCTGAATCATGCCGGCATTTTCGATTGCATCAATATCATAATCAAGTGCAAGTGTCACTACATCTGCCTGCAGGCCGTTGATCACTTCCAGTGCCTGTTTGCCGGAGCCTCCATGTGACTGGATCACATCAACATCCTGTCCTGTTTTTTCTTTCCAGTGTTCCTTAAAAATCTCATTATAGGACTCGTAAAGTTCTCTTGTCGGATCATAAGAAACATTGATGATATGTATGTTTGAACCTGCACCGGCATCGTAGGAACAGACGCCGGCAAATACAGCTATTCCAAGTACTGATACCAGGCAGATGTTTCTGAATTTCTTTTTTATCATTTATTCCACTCCCGTTGGATGATTATTTCGTTAACATATGTGATTGGTATGTTTTACGTTAATGGCATTATATACCAATAAACATAGTTTTTAAATATGTTTATAAGAAAACGTTTGCACAGGCATATAAAAAAACAGCTGCCATCATTTATGATAACAGCTGCAATCCTGCCGGAAGCTATTTCACATCATCGTAAGTATCAAGGAAATTATGTCTCACACCATCCTGTTTATACCCAATGACTGTATTCAGATTTACATTCTCAACACTTCGGAAAATATTATACTCAATTACCGGATCTTTCTGAGCGAGTTCGTGAATCAATTCCTTGATCTCTGCACGCTTGGAACCTTTTTCCGTACCACCACAGGAAGCACAATGCTCCGTAAAACGACACGCACACTGAATAAAATGAAGGTCATTGTAGTTCGCCCAGTGAATGATATCCGCCTCACGGATCAGATACAGCGGGCGAATCAGTTCCATTCCCTCAAAGTTTGTACTGTGAAGCTTCGGCATCATCGTCTGTACCTGTGCACCGTAAAGCATTCCCATCAGGATCGTTTCAATAACATCGTCATAGTGATGCCCTAACGCAATCTTATTGCAGCCAAGTTCCTTTGCTTTGCTGTATAGATAACCTCTTCTCATACGAGCACAGAGATAACACGGTGACTGTTCCTCAGATGCTACAATATTAAAGATATCCGACTCAAATACTGTGATCGGAACATTCAGGATCTGTGCATTATCTTTGATCGTCTGATAGTTGATCTCATTGTATCCCGGATTCATTACAAGAAAGACAACTTCAAAATTCTTTTTTCCATGACGGGAAAGCTCCTGAAACAACTTTGCCATCAACATGGAATCTTTTCCACCAGAAATGCAGACTGCAATTTTATCACCATCCTGCACCAGTTCATATTCTCTGATTGCCTTCGTAAACCGTCTCCAGATAGGTTTGCGGAATTTCTTGATAATGCTTCGTTCAATGTCCTTTGTACGCTGTTCCGCTGCATTGTGGTCAGCCATCATTTTGCTGAGCTTCATCTTAAGCCATGCACGATAGCCATTTTTGATGCTGTAGATTTCATATCCCTGTTCTGTCAGCTCTTCTGCGATTTCTTCACTCTTCTGACCGGTATAACAAAGCAGGTAAACCGGACAGTCTTTACGTATTTCATCCATATGCGCTGCCAATTCCTCCCAGTAAATATTGACCGCACCAGGATAAGTCTCCTTCTCAAAATCCGCGGCATCACGGATATCTATGATCTGCTTTTCTCTTGTATCTTCCTGTAACTCTTCAATTGTTCTAATACACATATCAATCTTCCTTATACTTTTCTTATATACAGTAATCACTCCAGAAGCTCTCCGAAACATGAGAGCAGCTGTTTCTTACCAGCAGTTTCCCGGATAGTTCCATTCGGACTACTCCCGAATGGCCGCCTTTCATTCTGTCCAGAAGCAGATACAGGGCAAATCGTCCCATTTCTTCTTTTGGAAGACCAACTGTCGTCAGCATTGGTTTGGTAAATTGCGCTTCTTCAATATCGTCACTGGCTATAATGGATGGAGTAAAATACAGATTTCTGCACTTTCTGAGATATTTCAGTATACCCACAGCCGTGATATCATTTGCGCAGTAAATGCCAGTCGGGCAGTCCTCAGATTTCAAAAGCTTCTCCAATTGCCTCATAGCCTTCTCTCTCTGTCTGATCTGTTTCTACTACATACTCCGGTATGACATCCAGGTTTATTTTTCTTAACGTATCCAGAATAACCAACATAACGATCTTCATTTCTGCAGCCGCCTACATATCCGATGTTTCTATGACCAAGCGAGATCAAATGTTCAACTGCCATCTGTGCAATTTTCTTTCCATCGCACAAAACCTCATCAACTTCATAATTTGTAGAATTTCGATTAACAGATACAACACTTCTGTATTTCTGATTCAGTTTCTTCAAAGCAAGCGGATTACAGCGTCCAACGATGATCAGTCCGTCTTTATTTTCTTCTGTCTCAGTATACATTCGCTGAATGATCTGGTCAAGATTTTCTCTTCTGCATTTTCGATCATCAGAAAAAAGCGGCATATACCAGACTTTTGATAAAATACAGTTATGTTCATGTATCTCACTTTCTACAACCCTGAGCAATTCTGTAAAAAAAGGATCTGTTCTGGATTCATCTGTACGTGTCATAAGGACATTGATATACCAGATTTTGCTTTCTTTTGCCTGTGTTCCCTTTTTCAGGTTACGTGCCGCCTCATTTGGAACATAATTCATTTCCATGGCAATTGACCAGACTTTTTCTCTGAGGCCAGGCACTGAACATTTGTAATCCGGCCGGTTCAGGATACGTGATACGGTTGATATAGATACTCCTGCTTTTTCTGCGATCTTTTTGATTGACATATGTATTTCCTCTCTCTGCCTTCCTTCGACAGATCTCAGTAAAAAAAGAACCGGAAGTCAGGACAGCCCTGTGTCTCTAACCCCCGGTAATATTCAGATATAATACATTTCCTGTTTATCATAGTGATCGGAATAATATCCGCTCATTTGTGCCAAAGTTAAATTTGACAGAATCTGATCGAGTTCCTGGTTGACGGAATCCACCACCAGTTTCTGAATCGTGTCAGAGATTCCTTTATAACTGTTTTCCGCCAGAACATCCTCATCTTCAAGGTGGTAACTGCCTTCCAGTGCTTCCACCACAGATGCAACCGTAATCTCGTCAGCAGCTTTTGCCAGATTATATCCTCCCTGGGAGCCTTTGACACTTTTTACTATGCCTGTTCTGCGGAACGAGGCAAATATGTGTTCCAGAAACTGGAGAGAAATGTCATTTCTCTCAGCAATGGTTTTCAGGGCTACCGGTGTGGTGGACGGCTGAGCAGCCAGATCCACCAACGCAGTGAGACCATATCTGGTTTTTTTACAGAATTTCAATTACTGGATTGCTTTGAAAGCTTCGTCCAGATCCTGAATGATATCATCGATGTTTTCTGTTCCGATGGAAAGACGGATTGTGTTCGGTTTGATACCCTGATCCAGAAGCTCTTCTTCTGTGCACTGGCTGTGTGTGGTGGTTGCAGGATGGATAACCAGTGATTTAACATCTGCTACGTTTGCAAGCAGAGAGAACAGTTCGAGGTTGTCGATGAAGTCTTTGGCTGTCTGTGCATCTCCCTTGATTTCGAATGTGAAGATAGATCCACCACCATTCGGGAAGTATTTTGCATACAGTGCCTCTGGCTTTCATCATCTGTTACAGACGGATGATGAACTTTTTCTACCTGCGGATGATTATTCAGATACTGAACAACTTTAAGAGCATTTTCTACGTGACGTTCTACACGAAGAGACAGTGTTTCAAGTCCCTGCAGGAAGATGAATGAGCTTACTGGAGAAATAGTTGCTCCTGTATCACGAAGAAGGATTGCACGGATCTTTGTAACAAATGCAGCCGGTCCGCATGCTTTTGTAAAGCTGATTCCATGATAACTCGGGTTTGGCTCTGTCAGAGACGGGAACTTACCGGAAGCTTCCCAGTCAAATTTACCACCTTCAACGATGACACCACCGATTGTTGTTCCATGTCCACCGATGAATTTTGTTGCAGAATGAACAACGATATCAGCACCGTATTCGATCGGTCTTACAAGGTATGGTGTTGCAAATGTATTATCTACAACAAGCGGAATCTGATGTCTGTGTGCGATCTCAGCGCATGCCTCAACGTCAACAACGTCAGAGTTCGGATTTCCAAGAGTCTCAATGTAAAGTGCTTTGGTGTTGTCCTGGATTGCATTCTCTACCTCTTCAAGATTGAAGATATCAACAAATGTTGTTGTGATTCCGTATGCCGGAAGTGTATGCTCCAGAAGGTTTGTTGTTCCACCGTAGATATTCTTTGCTGCTACGATATGATCTCCATTCTGTGCAAGGTTTTCGATTGTATATGTAATTGCTGCTGCACCGGAAGCTACTGCAAGTGCAGCTGTACCACCTTCAAGAGCTGCAATTCTTTTTTCAAAAACATCTTCTGTCGGGTTTGTCAGACGACCATAGATGTTACCTGCATCTGCCAGTCCGAAACGAGCTGCTGCATGATCGCAGTTACGGAATACATAAGAAGAAGTCTGGTAGATTGGAACGGCTCTTGCGTCAGTAACCGGATCCGGCTGTTCCTGTCCTACGTGAAGCTGAAGTGTTTCAAATTTTGAATTTTCTGTTTTCTCTTGTGATTTTTTCACCCATGAATTTGATCCTCTTTTCTGTTTTTTTGAATTTTTGTTGCTATATTATGTACCACGGAGTGTTCCGTAGCAAGCTACTCCCACACTCCTGCAAATATTCGAAATCCGCTGATTTACTATCGTAAATCGCTACTTTCTCATATTTGGCGGGTTCCAAACTCAAAAGCCTTATCGTGCAAGCACGAACGTCTTTTGCAGTTTTTAACCCTGGTGTTCCTTTATTCTGTAAATAACGCTGTTGAGTAATATCTGTCACCAGTATCCGGAAGAAGTGCTACGATTGTTTTTCCTTTGTTTTCCGGACGTTTAGCAAGTTCGATTGCTGCGTAGAGAGCTGCTCCTGAGGAAATGCCTACGAGAACGCCTTCTTTCTTGGCAAGAAGTTTTGCTGTTGTGAAGCATACTTCATTGTCGATTGGCATGATCTCGTCATAAATCTGTGTGTTCAGGACTTCCGGAACGAATCCTGCTCCGATACCCTGAATCTTATGCGGGCCGCCTTTTCCTTCGGAAAGAACCGGGGAAGTTGCAGGTTCTACTGCTACGATCTTAATATCCGGGTTCTGCTCTTTCAGGTATTCTCCTGTTCCTGTAAGTGTTCCGCCTGTGCCGACACCAGCTACGAAGATGTCTACCTTTCCGTCTGTATCCTTCCAAATCTCAGGACCTGTAGTAGCTTTATGTGCAGCCGGGTTTGCCGGATTTACAAACTGTCCCGGGATGTAGCTGTTTGGAATTTCTTTTGCAAGTTCATCTGCTTTTGCGATAGCACCCTTCATTCCTTTTGCACCTTCTGTCAGAACCAGTTCAGCACCATAAGCTTTCAGGATGTTTCTACGTTCAATGCTCATAGTCTCTGGCATGGTAAGAATGATTCTGTAGCCTTTGGCTGCCGCGATAGAAGCAAGACCAATACCTGTATTTCCAGATGTAGGCTCAATGATTACAGCTCCTTCTTTCAGAAGTCCCCTGGCTTCTGCATCTTCGATCATTGCTTTTGCAATTCTGTCTTTTACACTTCCTGCCGGATTGAAATATTCCAGTTTCACAAGTATTGTTGCTTCCAGTCCAAGTTCCTTCTCTACATTTGTTACTTCTACAAGTGGAGTGTTTCCGATCAGTCCAAGTGTTCCTTTATAAATGTTTGCCATGGTGTTTACCGCCTTTCTTTTTACTTATTTATTCGTGTCTGTTTTTTATTAACATACCTCTTTGATATGTTTAGTATGTTATTCCTTTTTACCCGAAATGTCAATAGGTTTTTGGAAAAAATTTGAACTTTTTTTCGCGGTATTGTATAATTCATTTATACGCGAAAAATAAATACTTAGGAGAATACTTTTTATGAATCAGCAGACAGATAAAGCGATTCTGGTCGTGAGCTTCGGAACCAGCTATGAAGCATCCCGAAAAGCCACTATAGAGAAGATTGAACAGGACATTAGAAACGCTTTTCAGGATCATCGGATCTATCGTGCATGGACCAGTAAATTTATCATCTCAATTCTGAAAAAAAGAGATAACTATACGGTTCCGACTGTAAAGGAAGCTCTTGAACAAATGATCACAGACGGAATCCGGGAGGTGGTTGTTCAGCCGACCCATATCCTGGACGGTATCGAGAATAATATTATGAAAGAAGAAATTCTTTCTTATAAAGAATCTTTTGACAAAATCGCATTTGGAACTCCTCTTCTTGCAGATTCGAAAGATGAATCACAGGCAATCAACGCAGTAACAACAGAATTTTCTGATCTGAAAGAAACAGAAGCTCTTGTATTCATGGGACATGGAACAACCCATCAGGTAAACACCGTGTATGCAGGACTTGATCAGAAATTCAAAGAGTCCGCCCACGCCAATGTTTTTATCGGAACCGTCGAAGTTGATCCAACCATCCATGATCTGGTAAAAGAAGTAACATCTTTCCAGCCATCCAAAATCTATGTAACACCTTTTATGATCGTAGCAGGCGATCATGCACACAATGATATGGCTGGTGATTCTCCGGATTCCTGGGTATGTCAGTTTGAAAATGCCGGATTTGAAGTCTGTCCGATCATCAAAGGACTGGGTGAATATCCTGGAATACGCAGGATGTATGTGGAGCATGCACAAAAAGCCATTGATTCCATGAAATAATATATCTATGCAGTAATGTCCTATAAAGCAAAAAGGTCTGTACCCATCGGGAATATTTACAGTTTTTCTCTGCCTGTTTACGCAGCATGGAACTGTATCATTCTCAAAGGTCCAGACCTTTTTCCATATTCATTTATAATGTACGCTTCTCTTTTATTCAGTTCTCCTGACTCTTTTTACATATCTAAATTCCCATAAGTAAAAGCACCGGGAATACGATTGCCGCAAGAATTCCCATTCTCAGATTATTCCCCACACTGCTGGATACAAAACCTGCAAGTGTCGGACCACCGGAGCAGCCAAGATCTCCTGCAAGAGCAAGCAATGCAAACATTGCCGTACCTCCACCTCTGATGGATGCCGATGCAATGCTGAATGTTCCCGGCCACATAATTCCAACAGAAAATCCACAGACTGCACAGGTCATCATCAGCATAACGACCCAGAATATCTTCATGGAGCAGAGTTCTTTAATAGAAAGTCCTTTCTCTCCTTCTTCATGCAGGGAATAGATCGGGGAAGTCAGAAATACGATTCCATTAAGTACCGGAATGACCGCCCAGATGCGTGCAATGATTTTCCAGTTTTCTATTCCAAAAGTGCTGAAGAAAATCGTAGAGATCAGTACCACTCCCACATGTCCCCAGCATTAAACGGTCTTGTTTTAAATCTAAATGCAATTGTAAACTTTTCTATTTTTTTAGTTGACATTATCTTTTCTTTCTTTTAAAATTGTAAACCATAAAGATTTTGGAGGTTTACAAATGTCAAAGACGAAAACTTTAATCTACTGCAGTCTTTTTACTGCGCTGATTGCGGCGGGGGCTTTTATCAAGATCCCGGTGCCGGTGGTTCCTTTTACTTTGCAGTATCTGTTTACGATGCTTGCAGGGCTGCTGCTTGGTTCTAAACGTGGAACAATCTCTGTCGTTGCCTACATGCTTCTGGGGCTTGCAGGGCTTCCGATCTTCTCTGAGGGCGGCGGTCTCTGGTATGTCTTTAAGCCGAGTTTTGGCTATATCATTGGATTCTGCCTCGGAACTTACGTGACAGGACGTATCGCAGAACATCTGAAGAAAAAGACGATCTTCCGCTACCTGCTCGCAAACCTGGCTGGACTTATGATCGTCTATGCCTGCGGCATGATCTACTACTATGTGATCTGCAATTATGTGATCGACACACCAATCGGAATCTGGCCGCTCATCCTCTACTGCTTCCTTCTTGCAGTACCTGGTGACATCGCTTTAAGCATCCTTGGGGCCATCATTGCCAGACGTGTTCGTCCGGTCGTGATCCAGTACCTTTCTGATTCCAATACAACTTTATTACATACGGAGGAGACAGCAAAATGAACCCACTTACTTTAGCCCAGGAAATTATTGACGGACGCAGGATCACAAGAGAGGATGATCTTTCCTTCTTTCTCACCTGCGATCTGGATGAATTATGTGAAGGTGCAGACCACATTCGAGAAGCCTGTATCGGAGACAAAGTAGACCTCTGCTCAATCATCAACGGACGCAGCGGCAGATGTCCGGAAGACTGTAAATACTGTGCACAGTCCGCACACCACCACACTTCCTGCGAAGTTTACAATTTTCTTCCGGAGGAAAAGATCCTTGAAGCCTGTAAGATGAATGAGTCCGAAGGTGTCGACCGTTTTTCCATCGTCACCGCCGGAAAAGCTCTGACAGGAAAAGAATTCGACCAGGCAATCCATGCTTACGAGACCATGCACAGAGAATGCAAGATTGACCTCTGCGCTTCCATGGGATTTATTTCTGCCGAACAACTTCACCGTCTTCACGAGGCAGGTGTGACCAGCTACCACCACAACATCGAAACCTCCCGTAGAAATTTCCCGAATATCTGTACCACACACACCTACGACATGAAGATCGAGACCCTCAAAAAAGTCAAAGCCGAAGGCATGTGTGCCTGCTCCGGCGGTATCATCGGCATGGGTGAGACCTGGGAAGACCGTCTGGATATGGCGATCAGCCTTGCTGAACTTGGCATCGATTCCATCCCGATCAATACTCTGATGCCGATCCCAGGAACACCTCTGGAACATCTACCGGAACTTTCTGAGCCGGATATCCTGCGTACGATCGCCTTCTTCCGCTATATCAACCCGGAGGCAAACATCCGTCTCGCTGCCGGACGCGCACTTCTCACCAACGACGGAGAAACTGCTTTCAAAGCCGGAGCTTCCGCTTCCATCACCGGAAACATGCTGACCACCGTTGCATGTGCGACGATCCGAAGCGACCGCAAGATGCTCACTGACATGGGACGTGACGTAACTCCTAAATACTGGAAGGAAGTGTAAAATAAAAATGAGCAAAGCAATTTTTCTCACCGGAACCGGAACAGATATCGGCAAAACCTTTATTGCCGGATTAATCGTAAAAAAACTTGCACAGGCAGGCAAAAATCCAGCTTACTACAAAGCAGCCATGAGCGGAAATGACCGCCGGTCAGACGAAAGCCTGATCCCGGGCGATGCACTTTTTGTGCGACAGATGTCCGGTATCTCACAGCCGCTTGACGAAATGTGCCCTTATGTATATGAAAATGCCTGGTCACCACACCTTGCATCCCGCGTGGAAGGAAATCCTGTTGACCTCGCTGTTGTCCGCGAAGGTTTTGCGAAAGTCGCTGAGAACTATGACTACATCACCATGGAAGGAAGCGGCGGGAATCCTCTGCCCTCTCTGTTTTTGATGAGCATAAGATCCAGCTTGAAGATGTGATCCGGGAATTTAATCTTTCCAGTATCCTTATCGCCAATGCCGGTCTTGGCACGATCAACAGTGTTGTCCTGACTTTCGAATATATGAAGGCACACAACCTTCCGCTTAAGGGCATCATTTTTAATCATTACCATCCGGGGAACATCATGGAAGAAGATAATATTTTTATGTGTGAACATATGACAGGGCTTCCTGTGCTTGCGAAGGTACAGGACAATGCCACAGAACTTGAAACAGATGCAGATGTGCTGAGTGCACTTTATGACGAGGTGAAGATCAGATGATATGGTATCCTTATGAACAGATGAAAACAATGAAAGAACCTTACAGGATTCTGGATGCAGAAGGCGTGCATCTCTACACCAAAGACCAGAAGCTGATCGATTCAATTTCTTCCTGGTGGTGCATGATCCACGGCTACAAACATCCGGAGCTGACCGCCGCCATCAAAGAACAGGCTGACCGTTTCTGCCATGTAATGCTCGGCGGTCTCACCCATGAACCGGTAGAAAAACTTTCTGATAAGCTTCAGGAATTTCTTCCGGGTGATCTGGACTACTGCTTCTTTTCTGACTCGGGAAGTGTCGCAGTAGAAGTCTCTCTTAAGATGGCACTCCAGTACAACACCAATCAGGGAAGGAAACGCCCTCTGGTGCTGGCTCTGGAACATGCCTACCACGGAGACACTTTCAAGGCAATGGAAGTCGGAGATGACGAAGATTATCATTTCGCTTTTGACAAAAAAGAAGGCGTCGTTCATATCCCGACAGAGATCCCGGCGCTTGAGGATGCATTTGAACTGTATCATGACCGGCTGAACTGCTTTATCGTAGAGCCGCTGCTCCAGGGCGCCGGCGGCATGCGGATGTATGATATTTCTTTCCTGAAACGTGCCAGAGAACTGTGCAATCAATATGATGTGCTTCTGATTTTTGATGAGGTTGCAACAGGATTCGGACGTACCGGAAACCGCTTTGTATCCGACCTTGTCCTTCCGGACATCCTGGTTCTCGGAAAAGCCCTGACCGGCGGTTATATCGGACATGCTGTCACCGTTGCAAACCACAAAGTCTTTGACGCTTTTTATAGTGACGATGACCGCCTTGCCCTGATGCACGGTCCGACCTTTATGGGAAATCCACTTGCCTGTGCCGTTGCACTTAAGGGAATCGAGATCTTTGAACGTGACGATTATATGAGCAAGATCCGGCATATCGAACAGATTTCCCGTCAGGAAATGGAAAATTTCTCTGACCCGCGCATCAAAGAAGTCCGTATCATGGGCGGCTGTACCTGCGTCGAAGTCCATGATCCAAAGACCCTGGAAGGTTTCCAGCAGTTTGCCTATGAACGCGGGGTCTTCTGCAGACCTTTCTTAAACTATATGTATTCCATGGTTCCTTATGTGATCTCCGACGAGGAACTCATTCAGATTTTTGACGTAATGAAGGACTGGTTTCACTGAAACCAGCCCTTCTTCTCTTCAATTCTATTCAACATATCTAACAGCGATTTCTTTTATTAACAAAATAATTCAGGATTCCCCCACCAACAATGATCACAACGGCAACTGCCACGACTCTCTTGGCTGCTTCCTGTGGAAGCTGGCTCTTTGAACCAATAGAATCCGAATAAAAGGTCAGCGTATAGTCAATCTCGTGAGGTGCTCCCATTGCTGTTGTATCTGCGATCACCGGCATTCCTTCATCCATACTGAGCACCGGAATCTCAAAAACAGAATTCATACCTTCTTCATTGGTCGGAAGATATTTCTCTCCGTCTACGATCATATAATCATAATTTGAACTGCTCCACTGGATCTGTGCGTAAGCCTGACCATCCTTCACAGTCAGAATTGTCGGCGATGTCACACTTGCCTTTCCGCTTCCGCCCTCAAGATCCACCTGAATGGAATATTCTCCATCCTCTTTGTCAATATCCATGCCTGCCGCCTGACAGATGCAGGAAAAAGCTCCAATGCCGATAAATACAGCAGCAATCAGACTTGAAAGTTTTCTTTTCATTTCTCTACTCCATTTTTTCTTTTTAAACATTGCCAAATTTTATCTATAGAAACTATGATAACACAGCAAATCCTACATTGCAAACACTATACAATTCTAGTATAATTAAAAAGATATGTCTGTGAATGAGGCTTCACAGCATAATGTAAATTTAAGATCATTTCAAAAATAAATTCAGGAGGTTTTATCAATGAAAGGTACATTATATGGAGTTGGCGTCGGACCTGGGGATCCGGAATTAATGACATTAAAGGCAGTTCGCATGATCCGTGAAAATGAGATCATCGCTGTACCTGGTGCAGACGTTAAAGAAACCGTTGCCTATAAAATTGCAGTACAGGCAGTTCCGGAGCTGGAAGAAAAAGAACTTCTTCCAATCTACATGCCGATGACACATGATGCAAAGGAACTTGAAGAAAATCATGCAAAAGGCGCAAAAGCTCTGGAAGCCTGTCTTGATCAGGGAAAAAATGTTGTTTTCCTGACTCTTGGTGATCCATGTGTATATTCTACTTTTTCCTATCTGCAGCATCGCGTAGAGGCAGACGGATATCACACAGAACTAGTAAGCGGAATCACTTCTTTCTGTGCTGCAGCTGCACGACTGAACATTTCTCTGTCTGAATGGAACGAACAGCTTCATATCGTTCCTGCTGTCCATCGTCTTGACAGTGAACTGACAGAATCCGGAAACTACATTCTGATGAAATCAGGAAAGAAAATGAATCAGGTAAAGGAAATTCTCGCCAAAAGCGACCGTGATGTCCTCATGGTTGAAAACTGTGGCATGCCAGAGGAACATATCTATCATGGAGTGGAGGAAATTCCGGATGATGCCGGCTACTATTCTCTGATCATTGCGAAGGAGCACAAATGATCGAAACAAAGAATCTGACAAAAACATTTGATAATTTTACTGCTGTGGATTCTCTGGATCTCAAAATTGAGACCGGAGAATTCTTCGGTCTTCTTGGACCGAATGGTGCCGGAAAGACTACGACGATCAGTCTTCTTTCTACGCTTCTTCTTCCGACTAAAGGAGAAATCCTGATCGATGGACAGAAGCTGACACGAAACCGACCGGATCTCAAGCGTAAGATCAGTGTAATCACACAGGAGTACTCCATGCGCCAGGACATGAATATGGACGAGATCATGGAATATCAGGGACGTCTTTATTTCATGCCACGCAAAGAAATCAAACGTCGTACAGAAGAACTTCTGGAGTTCTGTGATCTGATCAAGTTTCGTAAACGAACAGTCCGTAAGCTTTCCGGCGGCATGAAGCGGAAACTGATGGTATGTCGGGCCCTCCTGACAGATCCTGAGATCCTGCTTCTGGATGAACCGACCGCCGGTATGGATGCGCTTTCCCGTCGTCAGATGTGGAATCTGCTCCGCAAATTAAACAGCAAAAACCTGACCATTCTTCTGACTACTCATTATATGGAGGAAGCCCAGAATCTCTGCAGCCCGTGTAGCTCTGATGGACCACGGTAAACTGGAGGAAGTCAATACTCCGGCCGGACTGATCGACAGTCTTGGAAATTACACCGTTGATGAATTTGCCGGAGACGAAACTCACAGTCATTATTTTCACAGTCGTGAAGAAGCAATTGCCTATCTCTCCGGTCTTTCCGGACAGGCTTCTCTACGCGAAACAACGCTGGAAGATGTGTTTGTTGAACGTGCCGGACGACATCTGATGCCGTCATAAGGGAGGAGCTAATTATGGGAATTATTACAATTTTATGGGAAAAATGGGTCGAATTTCGAAGGGATTTCTATAAGATCACGCTGGCGGCAATGATTGCCCCACTGATGTATCTGGTCGTATTTGGAATGGGAATCCAGACAATCTCACATGGAGAACCTTATCTGAACTTTCTGATCCCGGGTGTTGTTTCACTGACGACAATGAATGGAAGCTTTAATGCCATTGCACAGAATCTGAATGTGCAGCGACTTTATGAGAAGGCTTTCGATCAGGTACTGATCTCTCCTACACCGTTATGGCAGTTTATTGCCGGTCAGATCATCGGCGGAAGCCTCGTGGTTTTTATGCAGGTGGCGTTATTCTGGTTCTGACAATGCCGATCGACACCGGACTGATCTTTAACGGCTGGTCTTTCCTTGTCATGTTCCTGAATGGAGCTGTTTTTTCTGCAATCGGTGTTGTCGTTTCATTCCTTGCCAAAAACCATGCAGATGTACCGCGTTTTTCGAACTACATCATCATGCCAATGGCATATCTGTGCAATACATTTTTCTCTACAGAAAAGCTTCCTGGTTTTCTTGGAAAATTTGTCTCTGCACTGCCGCTTTCCCAGACAAGTCATATGATCCGAAGCATCTCTGCAGGAGAGGGATTTGCAATGTCGGGAATTGCGATACTTATGACATATCTGATCGTTTTTACAGCGATTGCATCATGGTTTATCTATAAGAAAAAAAATCTTTAAAAGATAACTGGGAATTCACACAGTAAATATTCCGAAGAAAGGACAGGTGAGGCCTCGCTGGCGGCGCCTCACCTGTCCTTTCTCTGAACTTACTGCTGAAATTACCATCTTTTAGGTAGATAGCAAAAATAACACTTGTCTGAGCCATCGGCGAGTTAGCAATTTTTGCGAATGCTTTTTGCAGGCAGGTTATATCTTAGTACTTCCGGACTCCGAAGCCTTGTGACTGAACAGATCAGGAAGCTTTTCGTGAATTATATAAATGTAATTCTAAAGTTCTAATTTTCAGCAGCTAATTCAGAAAGATATCTTTCAAAACAAATTCCTTCATTCCGGTCGGTGCCTTCAAGTACTGCATCGTGGATGCCTTTTGAAAGAAACTTCACAGCTTTTCGTACAGAATCCACTGTATCCATTCCTTTCACCATACCGGCACTTAAAACCGATGCAAACAGATCCCCAGTTCCGGAGTAGCTACCACCTTCTTTCACCGTACTCACCCAGGTCTGAACACCATCTTTACAGATCAGGTTTCCCATCTCCTGATGATTCTCTCTCGCAGGAAGATCAATTCCTGTAATAACCACTTCCGTATCAAACTCTTTTGAAAGTTCCTTTCCTGTACTTTCTGTGAATTTCAGCAATCTCTCCTCATCCATAAGTGATAGTTCCTTCCACAATACATGTGCACGCTGTGCGCCATATAATAACAATAGCGCTTCTGTCAGATTTGGTGTTATCACCGTCGCTCTTCTGACCAGAAAACGCATTTTTTCACAGAGTGCCTCCGTATAAATCGGGTACTCTTCTCCATTATCACCCATAACAGGATCTATAAGTATCTTTGTGTCTTCTTTTGCAAACTGTTCAATAAATTCAACTGCTTTATCGGCCTGACGTGCGTCTGCCAAAAATCCTGTATAGATTCCATCCGGATAAAAATCCATCTTCTTCCACTCTTCCATAATCGCATCCATACGATCCGTATAATCATCACAATAATAAGAAGGGAAACCCGTCTGCGCACTTAATACCGCTGTCGGAAGCGGACATGCCTGGATTCCCATAACGGAAATCACCGGAATTGCTGCAGTAAGAGAACATTTTCCCATTCCTGATAAATCATTTAATACCGCGATCTTTTTCAATCTGTTATCTCCTCGTCTTGCATTTTCTCATTATCTGATTTAGAATAGCATCTAAGTGTATTTATAAAAATAACCACTTTTATTCATTTTTCAGAGGACAGTTTATGAGTTTATCTTTTCATTCCAATAAAGAATGCCTGTATCTTCAGGTATATGAACATTACAAAAATCTGATCATGGAACGGCGAATTCCTGCCGGAAGCCGCATGCCATCTCTTCGCAAATGTTCTGCAGAACTGAAGCTCAGCCGTACAACTATTGAAAATGCCTATCTGCAATTGGCCGCAGACGGCTACATTGTTGCCCGTGCACAAAGCGGCTATTATGTAACTAATATTGCAGAGCAAAAGCCAGTCTCCACTACCTCCTGGCATGCGAATCTGCCTTCAATACAATATGACTTTGCTTCCAACGGTGTCGATCATGAAAGTTTCCGTTTTGACCTCTGGCAGCGTTATATCAAAAGCGCACTTCGTCAGAGTGACCGTCTTCTCTCCTATGGAGAACCCCAGGGTGAAGCCGATCTTCGTCAGGTACTTGCTGACTACATCCGTCAGCGAAGAAACGTCAACTGTTCTGCTGACGATATTGTGATCGGGGCCGGAGTTCAGAGCATTCTGAATCTTCTTTGTCCTCTGATCCATGACCGAAAAACCGTTTCTTTTCCAAACGCTTCTTTTGTGCAGGGAAGTACTATTTTTTCTGATTATGGTTTTGAAGTTCAATACCGCAACAAAGACTGTGACGTAATCTATGTTTCTCCTGCACATATGACGAAATGGGGAGAGATCATGCCCGTCAGCCGTCGTATGGAACTGGTACATTACGCTGCAGCGAAAGGCAGTCTGATCATCGAAGACGATTTTGAGAATGAATTCGTTTATTTTCAACGTCCAACACCTTCCCTCTTTAATCTTGCCGGAGGACATGGCGTTGTCTATATTGGTTCTTTTTCCCGTCTGCTGCTTCCATCGATTCGCTTAAGCTTCATGGTCTTGCCGCCTTCTCTTTCCAGAAAATATGCAGCTGTTGCAGAACGCTACAGCCAGACTGCTTCCAAAGCCGAACAGATTGCACTCTGTCAGTTTATCCGTGACGGTCATCTGACTTCACAGACTAAAAAATTAAAAAAGCTGTATGCTCAGAAGCTGAAGGCTCTTGAAAACGAGGTGCGAAATACATTCGGCAGCAACTGCACGATCCAGACCGGTGCTGCAGGAACAAGTCTGGCATTGACCATTCCTTATACCAGAACAGGTCTTGAGCTAAAAAAAGAAGCCCGCATGCATGGAATGTCTCTTCTGATTCTTGAAGAAAATGCAGCTACGATCACCATTCTGCTCTCCTGTTCTTCCATTACGACAGACGATTTTGCCCCTGCCTGTCAGCTTCTGTCCCGACTTCTTAATAAATAATCACAAAACACCTGTCCGGCATTTCATCATCCAGGCAGGTGTCAGTATTTAATCTCTTCGATTATCGATCATATAAAGCAATGCGTTACAGATACAGGCTGCAATATTACTTCCGCCTTTACGTCCTCTCGCAACTATATAAGGTGCTCCCGAATCCATGATCAGTTCTTTCGATTGTACAACATTCACAAATCCAACCGGAACTCCAATGATCAGTTCCGGATTCAGTTTTCCATCTTCGATCAGTTCATAGAGTCTCACCAGTGCAGTCGGCGCGTTTCCGATTGCAAAGATCAGTTTTTTATCGAGAGTAGCAGCTTTATCCATGCTTGCTGTCGCCCTTGTGGTTCCATTCTCTTTTGCAATCTTTGCCACATCCTCATCGGACATGAAACAATAGACTTCTCCACCATAACGGGCCAGTGCACGTTTATTGATTCCCGCCTTTGCCATCTGCGTATCCGTAACAATGCAGGCGCCCTCTTTGATTGCTTTCATTGCACGCTCTACTACATCCGGCGAAAAACAGAGGTTATCCGCATAATCAAAATCTGCGCTTGTATGAATACAACGTTTGACAATAAGTTCTGTTCCGGGAAGCAGCTGTTTATCACCAAGTTCCTCTGTAATAATCTCAAAACTTCTTTTTTCAATCTCCATTGGTTTTACATTTTCAAGCTCTACTTTCATTTCTCTGCTTCTCCTTCTGCTTCACTTTCTTCCAGAATATCCTCCACACCTTGCTCAAGGATCTCATAGATTTTCTTCATATCCAGATGTTTCCGAAGTTCCGATGCCAGGATATCATACTGTGTTTCTTTGAATGCAGCAAAATCCACGCCTTCCATCTCTGACACATCAATACCTTTCTTATGCCTACTGCACGAACAAGACCAAGTGCAACCTCTTCTTTATCAAAAATGCCATGAACATAAGTTCCGCATACATTGTGATAAAATGTTCCTTCTGTCTTCTCTGTCCCTGTCACAGTATCACATGTAGAAGTACTTGCTACAGCCCCATTTTTCCAGGTACTCTCACCCATATGAATCTCATATCCTGTAAATTCTACGTTTTTAAGAGGTGCAAACTCTTCATCCAGCTCCAGGAATTTTCCGCAGACCTGCGTACGTGTCTTATGTTCTGCAAACACGGTATCTACCGGAAGAAGACCAATTCCACGCATCGTACCGCCTGCTTCCACACCATGTGGATCACTTAAATTTTCTCCCAGCATCTGATAGCCGCCACAGATACCAAAGATCAGTGTACCGGATGCCGCTGCCTTAAGGATCAGTGCTTCCATGCCACTTTCACGCAGCCATTTCAGATCATCCATCGTATTCTTGGTTCCCGGAAGAAAGATCACATCCGGCTGCTTCAAATCTGACGGATGCTGTACATAACGCAGCGAAACCCCCGGAATACTTTCAAACGGATTAAAGTCTGTAAAGTTGGAAATACGTGGTACACGAATAACCGCCATATCGATCACTCCAACTTCCTGATGACGGTCAAAGCGTTCTGTCAGACTGTCTTCATCTTCTAGCTGAATGTTCATATATGGTGCAACACCAACGACCGGAATCTTACATTTCTCTTCCAGCATTGCCACACCCGGATCCAGAATTGATTTGTCACCTCGGAATTTATTGATGATCAGACCCTTGATCATTTTTCTCTCATCTTCTTCCAGAAGTTCCACCGTTCCATACAGCTGTGCAAACACACCGCCACGATCGATATCACCGGCAAGAAGCACCGGCGCTTTCGCCATCTTTGCCATTCCCATATTAACAATATCTTCGCTCTTCAGATTGATTTCCGCCGGGCTTCCAGCCCCTCAATCACAAATGATATCATTTTCTTCTGCCAGCTTATGAAATGCCTTCATAATGTCAGGCACCAGTTTTTCTTATATTTGAAATAGTCTCTGGCACTCATGGTACCAAGGACTTCCCCATTTACAATGACCTGAGAGCCAACATCATTTGTCGGTTTCAGAAGAATCGGATTCATCAGAACCGATGGTTCTATACCTGCCGCTTCTGCCTGCATAACCTGTGCTCTGCCCATTTCAAGGCCTTCACTGGTTATAAAAGAGTTCAGTGCCATATTCTGCGATTTGAATGGTGCCACACGGTATCCATCCTGATGAAATATCCTGCAAAGTCCGGCAGCAAGAAGACTCTTTCCTGCATTGGACATGGTTCCCTGTATCATGATCGTCTTTGCCATATCTGTTCCCTTTCGTATCAGACTTATGCCTGTTCCTCTTCTTTCAGTACCTCTGCATGTGCCACTGCCGCTTTTGTAGTGCCATCCCGCATTGCACGAATCAATTCCTGATTTTCCTCATGTGTTCGGACGGCCACACGGTAATATCCCTTTCGCAAACCAGAGTAATTGCTGCAGTCACGGATCAGAACCCCCTGTTCCACACATATTTCAAATAAATTTTCCGGTCCATGGAAGAAAATATAATTCGCTTCTGACGGAAAGACTTCCATGCCAAGACGCTGCAGTTCTTCTTTGAGATATTTTGCTTCCCGGAATACCATCTGTCGCCCCTCTTCCACATATGCAGTTTCTTTCAGCGCAGCAATACCTGCCGCCTGTGCCATAACAGAAATGTTCCATGGCTGTGTCACCTGCGTCATCGCATCAAGAAGTTCCGTATTCTCAGTAATACCATATCCCAGTCGGATTCCCGCCATCGCGTAACGCTTGGTAAATGCCTTCAAAAGAAACAGATTGTGATATCTGGATAACTGTGCTTTCAGTGTGTATCTGCCCGGTTCCTCCATAAAATCAAGAAAACATTCATCTACAACCAGAAGGATATCCATTTCTCTGCACACACGTAAAACCCGGAAAAGGAATTCTCTATCTATCGAAATTCCCGTTGGATTATTCGGATTGCAGAGAAATACCATATCAAGGTCTCTGTGCAGCCAGTTGATAAAACTGTCCTGCAGACTGAATCCCTCTTCTTCTCTGAGAAGTACATGTTCTACCTCACAGCCACAGCTCGTAAGCGCCTGCTCATATTCTGCAAAAGTAGGAACCGGAATCAGTGCTTTCTTCGGTTTTACTGCCTGACACAGAGAAAATACCAGTTCCGCCGCTCCATTTCCACAGATCACAGATTCGGATGCCACACCTTCATATTCGGCAATTGCTTTTTTCAAAGGTGCATATCCGACCTGCGGATAATCTTTCATATATTCAAGACTGTCACGTACCGCCTGCTTTACACTTTCCGGCGTTCCCAGTGGATTACAGTTTGCCGAAAAATCCAGACAGTTCTTATAAGTATAGATATTACCGCCATGTACGTGCTTCGTCATTCTTTTTCTCCTTTTTGTGTCCCGTTACAGAAACACAACGCGGAACAAAACACAGATGATCACGCCCAGAATCGCCGTTGCATACATCAGGCGGTTCGCATAACGAATATCTTCTGTCTCTATTTCCCGAATCGCGTCTCCAATTGTAGGTTTCTCATATAATTTTCCAAAATAATATGCATTTCCCGCGAGCTGTACATCCAGTGCACCAGCCATTACAGCTTCTGTCTGTGCCGAATTCGGACTCGCATGATTTCTGCTGTCCCTTTTGAAAATACGGGATGCCCAGAACCAGTATTTCCGCCATGCGGGTTACAGCCCGTCGGAGTATTTCAATTACAGGCATGATTATTATAAGCTTAAGGACGGGCAGACCTATGAGCCTTAAGCCTTACCTATCAGCCCTGGCCATGAAGTATGACGGTCCCGGCCTGGACAAGCTGGGCGATATCAAGTATAAGACCGCCCGCTATTCCAACGGTGTGGCTGCCCACACCCTGTATCTCCACCGTGAGCCACAGGGCAGAGGACAAGGCCTGGACTTTGGTTTTGAGTACCAGACCGGGCGTGGTGACGCCGGAGAAGCTGGAGTATATTTATTACTACCTGTGCAGAATCATATTCCGGGGTGTGGAAGACCCGGAGCGCCCGGTAGGGGAAATCATAGAGATGGTGTAAAACAGCAGAACAGCTGATGCGGCGGATACAAAGACAGAATATAACAAAAAGAGAATATCAAAAAAGAGAATTAAAAAAGAGAAATAAAAAAGCAGGAGGATTACAAAGATATGTTTGAGGATTTTAAAAGAGATCATCTGTGAGTATGTGGATGTGGCG